>Ga0190359_1000965_pt1 | contig 18824 bp, 21 predicted proteins | sample 48721823_MG_FD_161269 | JGI IMG/M metagenome (GOLD analysis project Ga0190359, IMG submission 161269) | Hydrothermal vent microbial mat bacterial communities from Southern Trench, Guaymas Basin, Mexico - 4872-18-2-3_MG | ecosystem: Environmental > Aquatic > Marine > Hydrothermal vents >... | reverse complement strand
GTTCGCCTCAAACCAGTCAATTAACACTAATATTTTCCCGTAAACCGTCTCTTTCCCTTCCGTAATACTGGTAGCGAGTTCCGTGATCTCCGTGTTATCAGGATAAAGAGCATTTGGTTGAGTGTAATCCAGTAAATCAATCGGTATCTCTTCTGAGGTCTCGGCTAGCTGTTTACTCAATGATGGAACAGTTCTCGGCAATGATTCTATCTGGTAGGTTGCGGTGATTGTGTAGGTCTCGTCTATTGGTACCAATACCGGTGATAATGGTACCATTTTCAAGAAACCGGACTCTAATTCAACCAATTTGCCTTCAAAACTCGTCTCCATGGATACTGTCTGATACGGGGTATCTGGGAAGACGGGTGCTCCGAGGTCTTTCTGGCTCATGTTGTAAGCTGTGTCTCCGTTGTTCTGGTAGCTCCAAGTCATCTCATAGTTGTAAGCAGAGACAGGTCTCGTGCCAATGAATAATAGAACAAGAAACGCGTACCTGAGTCTCATCTGCTTACTGATGGTTCTGGGTGTTTAACCTTGTTTCGTAGAAAGAGTTGGTAAGTATCATATCCATCAATACACCATTAGTACCTGTGAGTTTCTATGGAGATCGATAAAACAAAATGTGTAGGCTGTGGCAACTGTCACCCAGTTTGCCCTATGGAAGCCATATCTTTAGACACCGACGGCAAATCTATTGTAAACCAAGACAAATGCGTTGAATGCTCAACCTGTTACAGACTACTTCGAAACGAGGGATATCCCCCAATCCTTGTGCGTATTGTACGGGGAATACTGAGTTTCTTTAGTCTTCAACACATGGCTCCACCAGACGTATGCCCCACTGGAGCATTAACCCCACCAGAACTTGAGTACCCGAGAAGCCTACGAGCAGCCTTCAGTGACCCCACAGTAGTACACGCCGGAACAGGCGTCGGTGGAAGAGGCACCGAGGAGATCAAGACAAACGATATCACTGGTAGGCTACGTACAGGTGATGCTGGAATAGTAATTGAGCTTGGGCGTCCCGGTACAGGCGCCTATTTTAGGGATGTTGAGAAGGTGGCGATGGCGTTGAGTCCTCTGGAGCCTCACTTTGAGGAATTCAACCCAGTAACTCAGTTAATGACTGACTCAAAGACAGGGAAAATTAGGGACGAGGTGCTTGATGAAAAGGTACTCTCAGCTATTATCGAGGTTAAAACCAAGCTTGAACGGATACCCGAGTATCTTCAGACCCTTGAAGATATTCAAACCGAGCTTGACACCGTTTTCTCAGTCGGCGTAGCATCAAAATGTCTCTCAGATGGCTCGGTACCTCATCAGCAGTGGGTCGAGAAAGCAGGATACAAGTTATCGCTCAATGGTAAGACGAATCTAGGTCTCGGGAGACCCTTGTTCAAGGAGGAAACAGCATGACTAACACACTTCATAGACAGGGCAAACTAGAGGATCTGAAAGGTGACTATGTTATCTTTACGAGTATAGCCAAGGAGATCAAACCGGGAACAGCACCAAAGATACACGAGTTCCTCAAGATATGCAACAAGCATGGACCCATCAACATAGGCAGCAGCAAATACGGTACAGTGCTTCAAGACGATGTCGAGTTCAACGATCTCATCACTAACCTCAAGGATGGATCAACAAGCGGAGCAGTCTTCACAGACGTAGACACACTCCAAAAAGTAATAGCAGAACTAATTGAGGCTGACCTTGGCATAAGCATCAATGTCAGCGGCTTGCTTGAAGGCGTCCATGAGTGCTGCGGCAAGAACGGTATTGTACGTCATAGCGTCGAGCAGAGTCTCGGCTTTTGGGGAGCCAAGGATAGGCTACCTGAGCGTGATGTGCTTGAGATTAACTCACTCTGTGGGCACGGAATGGTCTCCTTCAATTATATCCATAAGATGATGGAACAGGTAAGAATGAGAAAACTCACCCCTAAACAAGCAGTAAAAATAATGGGAAAATGCTGCGAGTGCGCGGTCTTCAACACAGACCGAGCAGAAAAACTGCTAGAAAAGGTATTAGAAACCTAACCTAAAAAAGGGGAGGGGGTACCCCCAGAAAAACCCGAAAGCAGCTTATTTCAATAAAAGAAGCCCCAGAAACACCCAGATCCGTCTTTGATATATGACAAAAACCGTTACCTTAACGGGTTTTAGAAGCAAAAAAGTGGTTCAATAACGGATAAATGGGATTAGGTGACAGTGCTTCTGTCATCCGTGAACTTTTCGAACTCCTTGTTATCGATTACAGCCTTCAGGTGCTGTGCAACCTTCCAGACATCATGATAACTGATATACAAGGGCACAGGAGCCAGCCTGATAATGTTCGGTGGACGGAAATCCGGAACCACGTTACGAGCAATCAAAGCCTGATTGATTCTCCAGCCTTCCTTATGATAGACACCCACGTGTCCTCCACGTCTCTCATCTGCTCTCGGGGTCGCTATACCATAATTATAGGGCTCCTCGCTGAGCATCTCATCGATCAGGTACATCAAGTAGCCTGTGATCTTGAGGCTCTTCTTCCTAATCGCTTCGATACTCGCCTCTCTCATCATGCGTAGACTGCCCTCTATAGGCGCAGTACTTAGCATAGTGGTAGTGCCTATCTGCCAAGCTGATGCTGTACGGGCTGGATCAAAGTCTGTCCTCATCTCGAACATGGTTGATCGTGCGTTACCGAACCACCCTGCCATACCGGGCATCTTGCCCCAGTGTTTCTTGTTGACATAGATGCTGCCTGTGCTTCCGGGTCCACCATTCATGTACTTGTAGTTACACCAGAATGCAAAGTCGCTACCCCACTCGCTGAACTTGTGAGGGACCACGCCTGTGCTGTGGCTGCAGTCAAATCCAACTATAATACCACGTTTATGAGCTTCCTCGGTGATCCGCTTCATGTCCAGTAGCTGACCGGATTTATAGTAGACGCTAGGCAGCAAGGCAAGCTGTATCTCATCTGTCATGGCAGCTATGATATCGTCTTCCTCAATGATCATACCGTCCCTGCTCCGGACAAGCACCAAATCCTCGTCTGGGTCTCCGCCTTTGAGCCTGATCTCTGCGCTCAAAGCATAGAGATCGCTGGGGAAGTTCAGTTCATCAGCTAGAATCTTCTTTCTTTTTCCCTCTGGCTGATAGAATGTTGAGACCAATGTGTGCAGATTGATGGTTGTACCACCAGTCACGACACACTCGTCTTTCTCGGCTCCAACCAATGGTGCCTGTAGATTACCTAACTCCTCCGCGTAGCTGATCCACGGTATCTTTCCGCCGCCCCATCCTTTGATGCCTAGGGTTTTCCACTCTTCAATGAGTCTGTAGAGTGTTTTCTCGGCGTCTTTGCTCATTAACCCGAGACTGTTACCATCCATGTAGATAGCGTCTCCAAGGGGATAGAATCTTTCCTTATAACCCGCAAGGGGGTCCTTGGCGTCCATTTCGAGGGCAAAGTCCTCGTCAAGCCTGTACTCTGTCATGGGCTATGAAACACGGTACCGGGTTTTAAGCTCTACTAGACGTTGAGCAGAGTAACCTCAACAGTGTCACCGGTCTCAAGCTTACTGTAACCAATAGGTAGTATGATGAATCCATCAGCATGAGTCATACTGGTGATATCACCGCTCTGCTTGAACACCCTATAGGCTTTCCCTTCCCTGATCTCAACGGTGATGAACTGCTCGCGGTCTCCCTTAGACTCAAATCCCTCACCTATTGGTACCAATACCTTAACCCAGTGCTTAGCCGGCAGCCTCGCCATCTTCCTGAGAGCCGGAAGCAAGTACACATAACTGTTATTCAGACAGCTCGTTGGATACCCGGGCATACCGAAAATCATTGTATCCCACAGTTTACCGAACAGAGTGGGTTTACCCGGCTTGGTCTTAACACCGTGGAAATAGATCTCGCCTAGCTCTTCGATGGCTTCCCCGAATAGGTCCTTGACGCCTACGCTGCTGCCTCCGCTGAATACCCCGATATCGTAATTTGATGCGTCTCGTAGGCTCCGTTTGATGGATTCTAGGTTGTCCTCCATTATCCCACGTTTTTCGGGTTCTCCGCCGTTCATCTGGATAACTGATTCTAGTGTATAGCTGTTGATATCATAGATTTGACCCGGCCCCAATGGGGTTCCCTGTGGCGCTATCTCAGGTCCACTGCTATAGATGGCGACTCTAGGCTTCACATAGACCATGATATCCGTGTATCCTAGTGCCGCTAATGCTCCCAGTACGCCGGGGGTGATGTATGCCCCTGATTCAAGCACCTTGGTGCCTTTGATCATGTCTTCTCCGGCTGGCGCCATATTCTTTCCCGGAGTAACGCTTCGCTTGATAACTACATAGTCGCCCTCTAGCTCGCTGTATTCTACCATCACTACTGCGTCTGCGCCGTCTGGCATGGGGCTTCCTGTTGCTATCTCAAGACATTCCCCGTTGTTTACTGTGCCTTCGAAGATGCCGCCTGTGTGTTGGGCTCCGATTAACTTGAGTTTGGTAGGGGTCTTCTCTGTGTCAGTGGCTTTAACCGCGTAGCCGTCCATGCTGGCTCTTGGGAATGGAGGCACGTTGAAGCCAGCTACTATGTCTGTGGCTAGGACTCGTCCCACTGATTCCTGTATTGGTATCTTCTCTGTAGCTGTTACTTGTGGTGTTTTCGCCTCTATGATCTCTAGTGCTTCAAGTCTTGGCATCAGTTCTCCGAATGGCTTCATCGTCATCTTCGTTTCAACTCCCAAAGCATATGCCCCACCCCGGGCAAAATAATCTCCTCTAAAGCTGTCCTCATGGCTCCCCTTGAACCCGGAAGACAGAAAATAAGCTTCCTACCAGCTACACCCGCAGTGGCGCGGCTCATCAAACCAGCGACACCTACCTCATCGTAACTGAGGCGTCTAAACTGCTCCCCGAAACCTGGTAACTCTTTATCAAACAGACTTCTCGCGACATCCACCGTAACGTCAACGCTGCCTATTCCGGTGCCTCCGCTGGTGATGATTACCGGTGCTTCTCCTGTTATGGCTGTCTTGAGCCATTTTTTGATCACCTCTGGTTTGTTTGGTTTGATGTCTCTCTTTGTTACGTTGTGTCCTGCTGCCTCGATGAGTTCTACGGCGAGTTTTCCTGTCTCATCTGTTTCAAGTGTACGTGAGTCGCTGGTCACAAGTAACGCGAAGCAGGTCTCTACCTGTTGATCTCGGGGATGACTCATTGTCCCTTCCTCTTCTCAATGACCCTGATTCCGGTGATCTCTGCGTCAGGGTACTGACCGTTCTCGTCTTTCTCCAGATACTTTGTCATATCCCAGATGTTCAGGAGGGCGGTGGTTACTCCCATGAGTGCCTCCATCTCGACTCCTGTTTGAGCATTTGTAGTGACTTTGCAGCGTGCCTCGACGCTATCTTCTTTGAAGTTGTAGGTTACATCGACTTGGCTGATGGGGATATTATGGCATAGAGGTATGAGTTCAGGGGTCTTTTTCACGGCTAGAATCGCGGCGATCTCGCCTACTGTTAACGGGTCACCTTTCTTGATGCCCTTTTCTTTGATGGTCTCTACCGTTGTTTTTTTGAGTTTAATGCTTCCAACCGCTGTCGCGGACCTGTAAACTGTCTCTTTCCCTGAGACATCAATCATCTTTACTGGATCACTCATGTTTTTCACCCTCTACCCAGATTTCCCCCTCTGGCGTGGTCTCCTTCTTCCATATGGGCACACGCTGCTTTAACTCATCAATTATATACCTGCAGGCATCGAACGCTTCCCCCCTGTGCCCAGCAGCCACAGCGATAAACACGATGTTATCACCCACCTCCAAGTCACCATACCTATGAACTACGGTTATCTTATGGACGCCGAATTTTTTCTGAGCCTCTGACTCGATGGCTTCCAATTGCTTGTAAACCATCTCCTCATAGACCTCAATACTCATCTGTTCTACGTTGTGCCCCTTGGCGTTATCACGAACTGTGCCCAGAAACGTAACTACTCCTCCACTGGAGGGGCTCTTGACTGACTCCAAAACTGTTTCAACGTCAATGTCTTCGTGTTGTATTTTGATCATTTAACCACCACTCACTGGGGGGAAGAATGCAACCTTATCTGATTCATTGATTACTTGGTCAAGCGATCCAAAGTTTCCGTTCACCGCCACCAATACCTGTTCTTTGGCTGCGATCTTTGGATAGATGCCTCTGACGTGTTCTCGTATGGCTTCAACGGTGATTCCATCAGCTACCTCTAATGATTCTTCACGTTTTCCGGTGAAGTCTCTGAACTGCCCAAAGTATTTGACGTTGATCTCCACGGTTACTCCTTCCAGTATGGCTCTCTGCGTCTTACGCCTTCCTTGAACGCCATGACAAGCTCCTCGTGGCTTGCACCGCTACGCATCAAGGATACAAATGGTACGTGGTTATCGTCTCTCATTAAGCATGCCTTGATCTTTCCGTCACTGGTTACCCTGAGTCGTGTACAATACTTGCAGAAGGTGCTGTTATGCATGGGACGTACCACTTCTACCTGTGCTCCATTCTTTAGATAGTAGATTTTTCTGCGGTGCATCTCACGCTCTACAATTTTTTCTGAGCGCTTCGCGAGCATCTCCTCTACTGGAATCAGATCATAGTGAAATCTGTCATAGTACTTGACCCCGTTTTCCAGTTCTTGGAACTCTATCAACTGGAGAACCGCGCCTGTCTCGCTACTGAACTTGATTAAACCCTCTATCTCATCGTGGTTGACACCCTTCATCACCACCATGTTCATTTTGACTGGGGTTAAACCGCACTCAAGAGCTGTCTTGATCCCCGCTTCAACTTCTTCTTTCTTGTCTACACCTGTGATTTCTTTGAACTTGTCCGCGTGAAGACTGTGTAAACTGATGTTGACCCTTGCTAAACCAGCTTCTTTGAGACTGCATGCGAGTTCTACCAGTTTGCTGGCGTTTGTGGTCATAGAAACTTCTTCAAAGTAAGGTTTAACGCGGCGCACTATCTCGACTATGTCTCGCCTCATGAGGGGTTCGCCGCCTGTTAGCTTGATGTATCGTACGCCTTGCTCTGAGGCTATCTTGGCGATGGTCTCGATCTCGTTTGCTGTGAGTTCGTCACCGTTGCTGTGTTCGCCTTCTTGGTGGCAGAAGAAGCAGTTAAAGTCGCATCGCTGTGTTAGGCTGATTCTGAGACTTTTTACGGGTCTGCCGTAGCCGTCTAGTAGGGGTTGAGTCAGTTTTTTCGCCTCTCCTATTTGGGGATTTGCAATAGAAAACTGTTATGCATAGAAAAGCCATTCGGTATTTTTATCAATGAGCAAACACGATTTGCATGGATAAGCATGTCGTTAAAGAAGAACGCGCTACCCATCGCAGTCGTATTAATTTTAGTACTAGGAACTGGAGTTTACAGTTACATTAACACAGAACCACCAGAGGAAGAAGAAATAGTTCTCAAGGCTTTCCACGCTGGAAGCCTCACGGGGCCCCTTGAAGAAGTAGAGGCACGGTTTGAAGCTGATTATCCTAATGTGGATGTTCAACTGGAGCCGGCTGGAAGCGTACAATGCGTACAAAAGGTAACAGAAATAGGTGAACTAGCCGACGTAGTTGCATCAGCAGATTATTCATTGATTCCAAATATAATGATGCCCAATTATGCTGACTGGTACATCGTATTCGCGAAAAACGAGATGACCCTAGCCTACTCCGAGACAAGTCGATACGCCGATGAGATCAATGAAGAAAACTGGTACGAGATTCTCCAGAGACCTGATGTGAAATGGGGTTTCAGTAATCCAAACCTTGATCCATGTGGCTACAGAACACCCATGGTGATACAGCTAGCGGAAGCAGAGTACGGTGATGACTCTTTGTTTGAGTCACTGGTCTCGGATTACTGTGGTATCACTGTCAGTGAAGTCGATGGTGTCTACATAATTGATAGTAGTATGGAGGACTTGGCTCCAGACACAGATAAAATATCCATCAGAGACAAATCAGTCGAGTTAATTAGTCTCGTTGAGAGTGGTGGACTAGATTATGCCTTTGAGTATAGCAGCGTCGCTAAACAGCATGGAATGATGTACTTGGATCTACCAGCATCAATTGATCTCAGCGAACTCGCCTACGCAGATACCTATTCCACTGTAAAAGTAGAGAAGATAAGCGGTACAAGCACGGGTAAGCCAATTGTATATGGTGTGACGGTACCCAGCAACGCTTTTCATCCTGAGTATGGTGCCTTGTTTATCCAGTACATGATTGATGATACCGGTGACTCTGTTTTTACAGAGCTTGGACAACCACCAATTAATCCAGCTATGGTGGATAACCTTGATGCGGCACCAGAAAGCCTCATACCTTTCATAAGTGAACAGGATTAATATGAGCATCACTCGCCGCCGTTATCCATTATCCATTATTTTCTCAGTGATAGGCTCAGTTCTGCTACTATTCACGGTATTCACGTTGCTGAACATGGTAGCACGACAGATTTTATTCGACTTTGGTGGTCTCATTGACGCGGCTACAGACTCCTTTGTATTGGAGTCCATTGGTTTAACCCTCTACGCCAGCCTGCTTTCGACAATATTCACAGTACTATTCGGGACACCTCTTGCCTATGTTCTCGCTAGACATGACTTCAGGGGAAAAAGTCTCATAGAGGCGGTGGTTGATGTCCCGATTATTATCCCACACAGCGTGGCTGGAATCGCCCTCTACGTGCTATTAATGAGCAGAAGCCCACTTGGCTCGGTTTTCGCCAATATAGGCATAGTTTTCGAGGATCACTTAGCGGGTATCGTTGCTGCGATGGCATTTGTTAGCGCCTCACTGTATATCAACGCGGCACGAGACGGGTTCCAGAGCGTTGACCCAAGGCTTGAACGTGTAGCCCGTACCCTTGGTGCTAATCAGTGGGAGGCTTTCAGCCGCGTTACCATGCCTTTAGCTGTCAAGAGTTTGTTATCTGGGGCGATTTTAAGCTGGGCTCGTGGTATCAGCGAGTTTGGAGCTGTGGTCATTATTGCTTTCTACCCCATGATTGCGCCTGTTCTCATCTATTACCGGTTTACAACCATGGGGCTCAAGGGAAGCCAGCCTATCGCTGTGATGTTGATCATCATCTGTCTAACGGTGTTCCTTTTGCTCCGACTTTATTCTGAGAGGTGGCGGCGAAATTGATTACATTCAAAGACGTAAGCCACGACTGGGGAACCTTTAGGCTCCGAGACGTCAGCTTCACGGTAGACGAAGGTGAATATTTTGTCATCCTTGGGCCTACAGGAGCTGGTAAAACACTGATTTTAGAGACTATCGCGGGGTTCTATACGCCTAACAGCGGCGAGATATTGCTTCGAGGTAAAGAATGCAGTGACGTGATGCCTGAACAGAGAAATGTTGGGTTCGTCTATCAAGACTATGCATTGTTTCCTCATATGACAGTCGAGGAAAACATCAGATTTGGTTTAGAGATAAGAGAAATCCCAGAACAGGAAGCAGATAAACGAGTAGAATCACTACTCGAAATGCTAAACATAGTTGGTCTCCGAGGAAGATATCCTCGAAATCTATCTGGAGGCGAACAGCAACGCGCAGCTATAGCTAGAGCGTTGGTGATTGAACCCGATATTCTGTTACTCGATGAACCGTTAAGCGCCTTGGATACACGTACAAGGGAGGCTCTACGAGAGGAATTAAAGCGAATCCACAGGGCACAGGGCACCACGACTGTACATGTTACCCATGATCAAACCGAGGCACTCTTACTCGCTGATCGAGTCGCGGTTATCATTGATGGTGAGATGGCTCAAATAGGATCACCCCAAGAGGTGTTCAATACACCTTCATCGGTGATGGTAGCGGATTTCCTTGGTGTCGATAACGTGATCAAAGGAAATATTATTGAAAATGTTGACGGTGTAGCTTGTGTTGAGTTCAATGGGTATCGGTTATACGCTACCTCAACTCTGAGCTCGGGTGAGGTTTACGCTTTCTTGCGCCCGGAAAACATCATACTCAGTAAAGCATCCATTGAGACCAGCGCCCGTAACGTGTTAAAAAGCACTGTAGAGAACGTGACTCAGTTGGGTGGCATCTATCAGATTCACCTTGACACTGGTCTTAGCGCCGTTGTGACCCATCAATCAGTAGAAGAACTTGAACTGAAACCCGGCACAGAGATATATGCTAGCTTCAAAGCTACCGCTATACATTTAATAAAGCACTAATCTCTTTCTGGGAAGCTATAATAGCGACGATAACGCCCCATCTTTGATATGAGTAAGCCAGTTAAGGTTACTGTGTTCCCACGTTTGAACGCTGATTCATGTGGCGTAGGTTGTGGTATCGCTTGTTCTTCTTGCACCAGCTGTGACCAGAACTGTGGCTTCCTTGAGGCTGAGAAGGAGCTTATGGATGATCTATATTTCCTCCTTGAGGAGACAGGTTACATTACGTGTGATCAATGCAACCTAGAGTTTGTAGATGTTAGCGACATCGATTACAGCATCGAGCGACTTAACATGGTTCTTGTCACAAGCGGAGAAGACACTGTCACTCACTATACCTATGGTGAGTACATGACTGAGAACGCGCCTATCATCGCCTTGAATAGCCAGATAGTGATGAAGGGACGAATCCCCACGAAGGATGAGCTTGTAAAAGCCTTTGAAAAGTTTAATTGATGTCTTCCTTCATCTTCTGTTCCAGTGTCTTCAGTTCGCCTTTCTCACTGATCCTGATGGTTGTCTGAAGCCGAACTGGTATCCCGATGGATCTGAAGAAACCCATAAGGGCTGCTCCATCGATGATGTCCCTGATTTTTCCTGTTTTGATACCTTCTATTAGTATTTGCTCTACTTGTGGCATAACTTGTGGGTACTGATAGACTGCTGCGTTATAGACCTCCCAAGCTCTGTCACCAAATTGGCTGTTCAGAATATCTCTGTTGGTGGGTTGTTTGAGTTTCTCTGGCTCGGGCTCAGCTGCTTCTTTTTCTTTTAGCTGTTTGAGCATTAGCTGGCGTTTCATCTCCTCTAGGCGCCGCTGTTTTATCCGTTCCAGTTCGTCATCCATGTGTTATCGCAGCAAATAGGCTGTAGGTATAAGATTTATTCCTTACTGAGCTTGCCGGGCTTCACGTTGGTGATCCTGATACTGTTCAGTATCACCAGTAGGGCTAGTCCCACGTCTCCAAGGATTACCGAGACCCATAGACTGATGGTGCCCAAGGCTGCCAATACTACGATAGCTAGCTTCATCACCACTGAGACAGTGATGTTCTCCTTAATTCTACTCAAAGTTGTCTTACTTAGACGCTGAATATAGCTGAGCCTTGTCAAGTCATCTTCTAGAAGCACTATATCAGCGGTCTCCAAGGCAATGTCGCTCCCGAGACCACCCATAGCTATTCCTACATCAGCTGCTGCAAGTGCCGGAGCATCATTAACACCGTCACCAATCATGACCACCTTACCATACTGTTTCAGTTCCTCAATTGCTCCGAGTTTTTCGTCTGGTAACAGATTCGCATGGTATCCGTTGAAGCCTACTTGTTCAGCTATTGCTGCTGCTGTGGTCTCGTTGTCGCCTGTGAGCATCTCCACCTTCATTCCTTGTTCACGGAGTTCTCTTATGGCTTGTTTCGCTGTTTTTCTGCTTTGATCCATCAAGGCGATGAGTCCCATTACGCTGTCTTCACGGCTTACAACAACTACGGTTTTTCCCTGTTTCTCAAGAGTCTCTATATCAGCGTGGGGGTACTTGATTCCATTTTCCTGTAATAGTCGCTGGTTTCCTATCCTGTATTTGGTGTTTTTGATGGTTACCTCTACGCCTCTACCCGTTGAACTCAGGAACTCATCAGCTGTATAGTCTGGCAGTTTCCATTGGATTGCTTCTGTTTTTATCGCCTCTGCGATTGGGTGTTTACTGTTCTCCTCAAGTGCCTGAGCGATGGCTAAGACTTCCTCCCGGCTGACATCAAAGGCTACTATGTCTGTTACTACTGGTTTTCCAGCTGTCAATGTGCCTGTCTTGTCAAATGCATAGACCTTGGCTTGGTTGATCTCCTCGATGAATGTGCTTCCCTTGATCAATACACCGTTTCTACTCGCGCTTGTGATAGCCGAGACCATAGCAACTGGTGTGGCTATCGTTAAAGCACATGGACACCCGATGACCAGCAATACTAGGCTGTTATAGATTGATGGAATCAATGCTGCACCCCAGAGTAGCGGCGGCACTGCCGCGAACAAGACCGCCAAGACGATTATAGCAGGTGTATAGTACCGAGCAAACCTGTTAACCAGAGTCTCTGTGGGGCTTCTGCGGTTTTCTGCTTCCTGTACCATTCGTAGGATGTTTGATAGCATGCTTTCCGCTGATGCTCGGGTAGTCTTGACAGCCAAGTAGCCGTCGAGGTTTATGGTTCCCGCGTATACCTCGTCATGAACTGTTTTATGGACGGGTATTGATTCCCCCGTCATGGCGGATTGATCAACGGATGTATCTCCATCAACTACCGCACCATCGAGTGGAATTCTGTCACCGGGTCGGACAATAAAGACCTCTCCGGGTAGAACCTGATTAACTGGTACTGTTTTTTCGCCTTCCTCGGTCTTGATGGTTGCTATTTCTGGGCGTAGCTCCATTAAGGCCTCGATGGCGTGTCTTGCGCGTTCAGAGGCGATAACCTCCAGTTTAAGAGATATATCTTTGAGGAAGACCACTAAGGCGGCTTCTTGGTATTGACCTATGAGGGTGGCCCCAACGGCGGCTATTGTAACAAGAAAATCTATACCGATATTGCCTTTCAGGAGGCTCTTGACGCCGTTTATCGCCATTCTGTACCCTGATACGATCATGACTGTGATCAAGATTATTGTTGAAGCTGGTCCACCGATGCCAAGATAATCCAATACTATGCCTGTGGCTATGATTAAACCGATTATGATTGTGTTTATCCAGCTTGTCTCCTCGTGGCTGTGACTGTGATCGTGTCCACAGTTAGCACAAGAATGGTCGCCATGTCCGCATGCGCATGAACCATCAATGCTACACGCGGTGCATAATGTATCGCCGTGATTATGCTCATGATCGTGTTCATGCTCATCGTGGTGCTGGTGGTCTTCCATTTCCTTTGTATCGGCTCACTGCATTTTATTAATATAATGCTATCTGATGGGGGTATTTTATTAGAAATTAATAAATTCGGTAACCATTTTTATTAACCTATGACTGTTATCAGCGTTAGCCTAACAAACGAGCTTCTAGACAGACTCGACCAGTTTGTTGAGGAGTCAGGATACAGCAGCAGAAGTGAAGCTCTGCGACTCGCCATCCGAGACGTATTAAACGAGTATAATCTCACAAAGATACAGCGTGGAGAACTATTGTCTACTGTTACAATCATCAGCCAGACTGAAGAAGCAGGCACTCATCTTGGGTTAATTGATCTACGTAACGGGTTTGATAACTTGATCTTCGGCAACATGCATATGCATATTGAGGGAGGTTACTGTATCGAGATATTCCTTGTTAAGGGGCCCTCAGAGAAGATACTGAGCTTTGTCAACAAGTCCAAGGCAATACGCGGCGTAATCGACGTAAATCATACATTGACGCCGGTGTCCAATGAGAGCTAATTCTTATAATCCAAGACACCACCATTTCCTCAATATGTCTAAGAGTCAATCGTTTAATGTCCTGGGCAGGGACACCCAGAGACAGGACGGCGTAGCAAAAGTAACAGGCAGGGAAAAATATGCATCAGATCTCGCCCTACCGCACATGCTCCACGCAAGGATACTCAAAAGTCCATATCCTCATGCACAAGTCAAAAATATCGATACGTCCAAGATTACTGATCCTACTGTTTTTACTCTAACCCCGGATGAGGTGCCTGATGTCACCTTTTGTCCAAGACTAGTAAGCGTGCCTTCAAGCACCTACAAGGACTGGAAGGTACTCACCGATAAGCCTCGATATGTTGGTGAACCAGTCATGGCTGTTGCTGCTGAGTCAGAGGAGGAGGCACAGGCAGCGATAGAGGCTATTAGTGTTGAATATGAGCAGCTTTCAGCTGTTTATGATGTCTTTGATAGTATGAAACCCGAGACTGAGCCAATTCATAGTGATATTATGCTGGCTGATGACTGGATCAAGATCGAGAATAACATCGCTTGCAGCCTAGACATCACAGAGGGAGACCCAGAAGAGGGCTTCAAGGAAGCAGACTATATCGTTGAGGATACTTACAGGACCAACAGGCGTTATCATACTCAGATGGAGACCAAGAGCGTACTTGCTCGTCCTGAGCCTGATGGCGGTGTGACTATCTGGAGTACTACTCAGACACTTCACAATACAAGGATTCTACTCCATGAGATATTCGGTATCCCAATGGGCAAGATAAGAATCATCAAGGTACCCCTCGGAGGCAGCTTCGGTTCCAGTATTCAAGTGAACCCACCCATTCCAATCGCAGTAGCCCTTGCATTGAAGTCTCAGAGACCCGTACGACTCAGTTATACACGTGAGGAAGACCTGCACGACCACTGCAGCTACCAGATGGTGTTCAAGCTCAAACTAGGCGCTAAAAAGGATGGGACACTGGTGGCTGGTCATCTTGACGCTTATCTGGATATTGGTGGTCACCAGATCCAAGCATACCCATTATTGGGATGTGTAGTTGGCTGGTGGGTAAGTCTCTACAAGCTGCCTCACAAGAGCTACATGGGGAAAGCAGTCTATACGAACAAGGTGCCAGCGTGTGCCTTCAGAGGCTACGGTAACCCCCAGATCACATGGGTGGTTGAGACCATGATGGACGCTCTTGCCAACAAGATCGGCATCGACCCAGTTGACTTTAGACTCATGAACTACATCGGAGAAGGTGATCTCTTCTGGGGACAAGGACCAAGCGTTCAATCTATCATCGAGAGCTGCGGTGTAGAAGAGATACTCAAAACAGGAGCCGAGATGAGCGGATGGTATGAACGACCAAGAGCCGAGGATCAGACAGGAAGATACAGACGAGGCATCGGCATGGGACGCGGATACCACACAAGTAGCGCAGGAGCACCAGTACCCGGATCGGTAGTTGACTTCGGCGGAGCCATGTTGAAGCTCAACGAGGATGGCACCTTTGACTATATTTCAGCGTTGATGGATCACGGCGGAGGCACGATGGATGCTCACACCAAGATAATCGCCGAGGAACTCAGCGTACCAGAATACATGGTAAACATTGTACGCGCAGACACAGGCACCACAGTCTATGATGTCTGTACCCACGCATCAAGAGGCATCTACAGCGGAGGAGGCGCCGCCCTCAAAGTAGCCGGACAAGTAAAGGAAAAGATCAGGGCAGCCGCAGCAAGATCACTAGACGCCTATGCACACGCATTACGATTCAAATGGGACCCAGAGCGCAAACAAGCAGTAGTCTACGCGCAGGGTGTAGCTGGACGCGAGATCACCCTAAAGGAACTAGCCTACGAGATGAGACACAAGAACCTCGGAACCATCGCAGCAGTAGACAGCTACAGGCAACCAGCGTGTCCACCACACTTCACAGGCTACTTCGTTGAAGTAGAGGTAGATACTTGGACTGGCAAGGTGAGACTTGTCAGGGTAATAGCTGGAGCAGATGTTGGAACCGTTATCAACCCCAAGTTAGCCATGGGACAGGTCCATGGAGGCTTCTCACAGGGTTGGAGCATGACAGTAAACGAGGACATGACGTTTGATCCTCGGAGTGGGGACCTCTGGAATCATGGCTTTATGTCTGATTACAAGATACCTACACCACTGGATATGCCAAATCTTGATGATTTCTACGTGTTCTTCGCGGACACCTATGAACCCACAGGGCCATTCGGAGCAAAGGGACTAGGAGAAGGAGCACTGAACCCAGTAGCCGGCGCGATAGCAAACGCTATTCAGAACGCTTTAGGTGTAAGGTTCTTCGACTTACCCATCACTAAGGATAGGGTTCTCGAAGCGCTACGGGAGAAGGAGGCATAGAAATGACAAGCATAAACAAGTTCAACACACACATCATCGGAAAACCATTCGAGTATCATCAGCCAACTACAGTTGAAGAAGCCACCAAACTATTAGCAGATTTAACTGATGTCAAGGTCTTGGCTGGTGGCACTGACTTGATCCCCAAGATGAAGCAGCGGCTACTGGCGCCAAAGAACATCGTGAACCTGAAGAAGATCAAGGCACTGGAAGGCATAAAAGAGACAGACAAGGGAATCTGGATCGGCGCAGCCACCAAACTCAGAGCCATCGAACGAAGCGAGTTAATCAAGGAGAAGATACCACTCCAGTATCTCGCAACAAAGACCATCGGCAGCGTACAGATACGTAACATGGGAACCCTAGCTGGAAACGTCTGTAACGCCTCACCGGCAGCAGACGGAGCACTAGGCTTAGTTGCACAGGACTCAATTATTCATATTGCTGGCTCAAAGGGAACAAGAGATGTGCCTATCACCGAGTTCTTCACTGGACCCGGAGCAATTGTGCTTGAGAAAGATGAGATTGTAACGGGTTTCACTGTGCCCATCATGGACAAGGATACCGGCTACCATTTCATCAGTATCGGCAGAATGGCGCTGGACATCAGCACTATCAGCATCGCCGTCACAGTAACCAAGAAAGACGGCAAAGTAGCAAAAGCCACAGTAGCCCTCGGCAGCGTAGCACCCACACCCCTGAGATTACCAGAAGTAGAGGCTTTCCTCAAAGGAAAATCGCTTTCTGATGATGTGATCTGGGAGGCAGCCGAGATGGTGAGCAACGGAATTAAGCCTATTACTGATGTGCGAGCCTCAGCGGAGTACCGTAAGGAGGCGGCGAAGGGAATGGCGATGGAAGCGATTAAACTCGCTTGGACAAAGGAGGCACAGCAATGAAGACCACAATAACCATCAACGGTAGAAAACGCGAGTTCGACGTCGAGCCCAGCAAACTCCTATTGAACCTACTCAGAGACGACTTGGGATTGACTGGCGCAAAATACGGGTGCGGTATCGGTGAATGTGGAGCATGTACCGTGCATGTAGAGGGTGAACCAGTACTGGGCTGCATGACTCTAGCTGTTGACTGTGATGGAAAATCCGTTGAGACCATAGAGGGACTCAGTGATGGTATGGAGCTTCACCCTATACAGCAGGCTTACCTCGATGAGGGAGCAGTCCAGTGCGGCTTCTGCACACCAGGATTTATTATGACCACCAAGGCGTTACTGGATGAGAACCCTGAGCCCTCTGAAGCAGAGATCAGGAACTATCTGAAGGGCAACCTCTGCAGATGCACCGGTTACGTGAATATCGTGAAAGCCGTGCAGAAGGCAGCCGAAGATATGCGATGAAAATAACAGCCATAGTCCTTGCAGCGGGCAAGTCCAGCCGCATGGGCGTCAACAAACTCCTACTGGAGCTTGGCGGCAAGACCATCCTAGACCATATTCTCGATAATCTGCACTATTATGATACCATTGTCGTGACTGGGCACAGACCAGAAGACATCAAACCAATCATAGAAGCACACGGCGCAAAAGCCGTCCATAACCCAGACCACGAAAAAGGCATGACCACCAGCTTCCAAGCAGGACTCAGAGCACTAGACCCAGAAGTAAACACAGTATATCTGGTGCTGAGCGATACTTTCGGCTTCAATCAGCAACTTCTTGATCGAATGGAATTAAAAATGGCGTCCACAACAGCGCTTCTTGTTAGCCCCATGTATGAGGGTAAACGAGGTCATCCTGTGCTGGTTGCCTATGAGTTGTTTGAAGAGTTCCTAGAATTAGGTGATGATGAGACCATGAAGGACGTAGTAATGCGTCACGAGCATGAACACGAGTATGTGCCCGGTGATATGTGGACACGTATCGACCTAGACACACCAGAAGACTATGAACGTGTGAAAAAACTGTGGGCTAATCGCTAGAACCTGCTTGTTTCTCGTAATACCACCATTGTCTACCCGACCAACCAGCTAGAATGAAACCGCCAACGGCCATTATTTTCCCAATGGTATCCAATGAGTCCCCTGGGCTCAGAAACATTAACGCTAACCCTACTAGGAAACAAGCTATACCAATGGCGTAGTTTCTCCTATAGGGCTTCAAGAAATTAGCCTCTTTTCTGCTGGATTAACTCAGCCACGATACTGATGGCTATCTCTTCAGGGGTCTCGGCTTCAATCTCAAGTCCTATGGGTCCTTTGATCTTTTCAACCGCTTTCTCGGGTAATCCTTCCTCTTTGAGTTGTTTTACATGCTCCTTTCGCTTGTTACGGCTACCCAGCAGTCCAATGTAGGCTGGCTCAGCTTTCACCGATTTTCTAAGACCATTTATCTCAAAATCTGTCTCACCGTGCAGCATAGCCACATAATCACTGTGTCTGATATCTACGCCCTCTAGGCTCTCTGGGTAAGGTTTGTCATGTATCTTCATCTCTGGGAAGTTCTCTTGTGTCGCGGTCTCAGCGTCATCAACAATGATCACCGTAAAACCACAGTCCTGTGCATATCTTGCCACGAACTGTGCTATCAAACCGCTTCCCATAATGACTAGTCTCGGGTCCGGGTAAATTGGGTCCATGAATATCTTCACCTCTCCACCGCACTTACTATCAACGGAGATCATCCCTTCACGAGCAGGAATCCCCATCGCAAAATGATACGAGCGAGGCTTGCGCTCTTCCAGCGCCTCGAGTGCGCGTCCCACAAGCAGCCTCTCCATTCCACCGCCTCCAATAGTGCCAACTGCCTCACCTTTGCTGGTCACAAGCATCTTG
>Ga0190359_1000964_pt1 | contig 18824 bp, 20 predicted proteins | sample 48721823_MG_FD_161269 | JGI IMG/M metagenome (GOLD analysis project Ga0190359, IMG submission 161269) | Hydrothermal vent microbial mat bacterial communities from Southern Trench, Guaymas Basin, Mexico - 4872-18-2-3_MG | ecosystem: Environmental > Aquatic > Marine > Hydrothermal vents >... | reverse complement strand
ACGATTTTGTGGTTGACATTTATACCGAAGTGCACTAATTCGAAAGTATGAAAATACGAAACAAGGACATCTTCAACTTCCACGCCGAGCTATGCCGCACCCTGTCAAGCCCCAAGAGACTGATGATAATAGCTATTCTGGCCAAGAAGGAGATGAGTGTCAGTGAACTGGCCGAGATAATCGGTGTGCCCATCGCCAACGTCAGCCAGCACCTGAAGTCGCTGAGGGACAGGGACGTGGTGAAGTCCAGGAAAAACGGTCAGAACGTGTACTACAGCCTCACCGACAGTCGCATGATAGACGCCTGCAATGCCCTGCGGGCGGTACTGCTCGACAAGATGAAGGCCAGGGGAAGAATTGCGGGCGATATCGATCCGGAAGGAATAATCGAGGAGTAAGAAGAGGCGATTTTTTTTATGCGCGTAGTTGCGAGTTATCGAAAGCAGGCAAACCCGTTCCAAAGGAGGAAGGAAAATGACACCGGAAGAACTCAAGGCACTGAAGGCTGACAAGACCGTTGACGCCCGAGGAACCGCTTGTCCGGGGCCACTGCTCGAGGCCAAGCGAGCCGTCGCGGCCATCCCGAAGGATGGCATTCTCGAGGTTCTCTCGTCCGACGAGGGCACCAACGAGGACATTCCCCTGTGGGCGAAGAAGGTCGGTCACGACTACCTGGGCAACATCGAAGAAGCCGGGTACTGGCGCCTCTTCGTCAAGCGAGGCAAGTAGGCAGATGAGCACCGCGGCCACAGGCGGTGGAGCGCCGCGTATACTGGTTTTCTCCACCAACAACATTTCGGATCCCGGCATCGACCTGGCGGGCAGTGCTCACATGCACTATCCGCCGGCGACGGTCGTGATGCCCGTGCCATGCTCGAGCGGCATAAAACCAGCATGGATCTTGCACGCCCTGGAGTCCGGCTTCGACGGCGTGTTCGTGGCCGCCGACGGCACCGATTGCGCCTACCTGCCCGACTGCACCGATCGCACCGGCAAGGTGATCGAGCAGGCCCAGAAGCTGATCACCGGGCATGGACACGACGCCCGCCGCCTGAAGATGGCGGCCATCTGCTCGGTGTGCGCCGAGTCGTTCGTATCCCACGTGGAGAAGTTCGGCGAATCTCTGATGAAGCTGTAGGGAACCGCGAGAAGGGTGATTACGCAATGGACTACGACGCGATGATAGTGGGCGGTGGAATTGCTGGAATGGAGTCGGCCCTCACTCTGGGAGACATGGGATACAGGGTGTTGCTGGTGGAGAAACAGGCCAGCATTGGCGGCAAGATGATCCTTTTGAGCAAGGTGTTTCCAACCCTCGATTGCGCCAGCTGCATCTCGACGCCCAAGATGGCCTCGGCGGCCCACCATCCCAATATCGATCTGGCCTGCTACACCGAGGTCGAGCGTATCGACAGGCGCCCGGACGGAAGTTTCCGAGTTGGATTGCGGCGCAAGCCGAGCTACGTGGACCCGGCGGCCTGTACAGGTTGCTCGGAGTGCGAGAAAGCCTGTACGGTGGCCCGCAACGACCAGTTCAACTTCGATCTGGCGGCGCGCAGGGCCGCCTACATTCCCTTTCCCCAGGCGGTTCCCAAGAAGGCGGTGATCGAGCGCCACGGCACCTCGCCCTGCAGTTTCACCTGCCCGGCGGGGATCAAGGCCCACGGCTACGTATCGTTGATCCGCGCCGGTCTCTTCGACGAGGCCATGGAGCTGATCCTGCAGGTTACCCCCATGGTGGCCAGCCTGGGACGCACCTGCTTTGCGCCCTGCGAGCGGGAATGTACCCGCGGGCAACTGGAAGGTCCCCTGCCCATACGCCTGCTCAAGCGCTTCGCCGCCGATCATTACTACCAGAAGTACCCGCAGCCGCGCCAGGGACCTCCCGAGAAGAAACTCGACAAGCGAGTGGCCATCGTGGGTAGCGGCCCGGCGGGACTGACCGCGGCCTGGCACCTGGCCCGGCGAGGCTACCGGGTGACCATTTTCGAGGCCGCCCGGGAACCGGGCGGAATGCTGCGCCTGAGCATTCCCGCCTACCGCCTGCCCAAGGATGTCCTGGACCGCGACATCGCCAACGTCACCGCCCTGGGCGTGGAGATCAAGACCGGCCACCGCATCGCGAGCCTGGCCAAGCTCAAGCAGGAAGGCTTCGACGCCGTCTTCGCCGCCTGTGGAGCCATGCAGGACCTCAAGATGAAGGTCGAGGGCGCGGAACTGGAAGGAGTACAGGGAGCCCTGCAGTTCCTCATGCAGGTCAATGCCGGCGAGAAGATCGATCTCACCGGCCAGACGGTGATGGTGATCGGTGGCGGCAACGTGGCCGTCGATGCCTCGCGCACGGCCCTGCGCCTGGGTGCCGGGCAGGTCGTCATCCAGTACCGGCGCAGCCGGGCCGAGATGCCCGCGCTCGACGCCGAAATAGAGGATGCCATAGCCGAGGGCGTGCAAATCGAGTACCTGCGGGCACCGGTTCGCTTCCTGGGAAAGGGCAGGCTCGAGGAGGTGGAGTCGATTGCCATGCAGCTGGGCGAGCCCGATGCCAGCGGTCGCCGCCGGCCGGTTCCGCAGGAGGGCTCGGAAAAACGCCTGTCGGTGAACCTGTGCCTGGTGGCCATCGGCCAGCGGCCGGAGGTGGACGGTTTCTCCAGCCGCGATGACGCCGCCCTGACCCGCTTCAATACCCTGGAGGTGGATGGCACCACCCTGGAGACGAACATCCCCGGGGTCTTTGCCGGCGGCGACGTGGTATCCGGACCGGCCAGCGTGGTGGAGGCGGTGAACGCCGGGGTACGGGCCGCGGAGTACATTCATCGTTTCCTGGACGAGAAAGAGCAGTACCCCGGGGCACCGCTGCCGCAGCCGTTGTCGGTGGTGGATCGCGACCAGGTGCTCAAGCGCCAGAAGCAATACCGACATGTCGAACCGCTGGCCCGGCGGGAACTGCCTCTGGCCGAACGCCGGGGGAACTTCCGGGAAGTGGAACAGCCGCTCAGCGAGGAGCAGGCCCGTCTCAGTGCCGGCCGCTGCCTCGATTGCGGCGGCTGTTCGGAGTGCGGCCAGTGCGTGAAGGCCTGTCCGGCCGAAGCCATCAACTTGAGCATGTCGGAGCGGGTCGAGGAGGTCCGGGCCGAGACGGTAATCCTGGCCACCGGCTTCGAACTGTTCGATGCCCATCTGAAGGAACGATTGGGATATGGTCGCTTCCCGAACGTCATCAACGCCATGCAGATGGACCGCATCCTGGCGCCTACCCGGCCGTACAACTCGGTGCTGCGGCCCTCGGACGGAAAGTCACCCGCCAACATCGCCTTCGTGCTGTGTGTGGGTTCCCGGGATGCCACGGTGGACAACCGCCGTTGTTCCCAGGTCTGCTGCATGTATTCCATCAAGCAGGCTCAACTGATCATGGGAGCCTTGCCGCTGGCCGATATAACCATCTATTACATCGACATCCGGGCCTTCGGAAAGGGTTACGAGGAGTTCTACGAGCAAGCCAGGGGAATGGGGGTCTATTTTGTAAAGGGACGGGTAGCCAGGATCGATCAGAACGATGATGGCAATCTGCTGGTTTACTACGAAGATATCGAGGGTGGCGGAGTACCGCAGCGGGCCGAGCACGATCTGGTGGTCTTGTCGGTGGGGCTGATGCCCAACACCGAAGTGCTGAGGTTCTTCGCTGCTGGACAGCTGGCGAGCGAGGCGCTGCCTTTCGTGAAGGAGGTGGATGCCGATCTGCAACCGGGCCGCACGAGCATCGAGGGGGTGTTCGTGGCGGGTGCAGCGTCGGCGCCTCGGGACATCCCGGACACGGTTGTTCATTCCGGCGCGGCTGCAGCACAGGCCGCCGCCTACCTCAACCAGGCGAGGTCCAGGAAATGAGCGAGCCCAGAATAGGAGTTTTCGTCTGTTACTGCGGGGGAAACATCTCCGACTACGTGGATGTCGAGAAGGTTCGCGACGCCGTTGCGCACGAGCCCGGCGTGGTCGTTGCCACCACCAACATGTTCACCTGTTCCGACGAGGCCCAGCAGAATATTATCCGCACCATCGCGGAGGAGCACCTGGACGGGATCGTCGTGGCTTCCTGCTCACCGAAGCTCCACCTGGGGACGTTTCGTGCCATGGCCCGGCGGGCGGGACTGAACCAGTACATGTACGAACAGGTGAACGTCCGGGAACAGTGCTCCTGGGCCCACACGGATGACAGGGCAGGCGCCACGCAGAAGGCCATCAGGTTGGTTCGAGCCGGTATCGCCCGTGTCTTCAACGGCCAGCCCCTGGAGACCATTCGCGTCGAGACGGTTCCGCGTGCCCTGGTGATCGGGGCCGGAGTGTCCGGGCTCAGGGCCGCGCTGGGACTGGCGGATCTCGGACTCGAGGTGTTCCTCGTCGAACGCCAGGAACGAGTCGGGGGCCAGATCGGCAAGTGGGGTCCGCTGTTTCCCAGCGGTCGCCGGGGCGAGGACCTGATCGCTGCCCTGGCGGCGGAGGTGGACCGGCGGGAAGGGATACACCTCTACACGGGTTCCCGCGTGGTCGGGAAGACGGGCAGCGTGGGCAGCTTCGACGTCAGGTTGGAAAGCGATACGGGGCAGGTGCACGAGCTTCACGTCGGGGCCATCGTGGTCGCCACCGGCTTCGACCGCTACCGGCCCAGGGAGGGGGAGTACGGCTTCGGAACCCCCGGCGTGGTCACGCTGGAGGATTTTCGCGGCCTGCTGGAGTCGGCGGGCGCAGACGGCATCGTCTACCAGGGGCGGCCGGTACACACGGTGGCCTACATCTACTGCGTGGGCAGCCGGCAAGGCGAGTGCGATGGCTGCCATCCCTACTGTTCCCGCTACTGCTGCACGGCTGCCGTGCACACGGCCTTGCTGGCGCAGGAACGCGACCCGTCCCTGCGCCAGTACCACCTGTACCGGGACCTGCGCACCTACGGGCAGCAGGAACTGCTCTACGACGAGGTCCTGAGCAAGGGTTCGTTGTTCCTCAAGTTCGCTGATGACGATCCGCCGGTGGTGTCGGGCGGTGATGGTGCGCTCCAGGTCGCGGTTCACGACCGGGTGACCGCCGGTGAGTTGATCGAGCTAGAGCCGGATCTGGTGGTGCTGGTAACCGGCATGGAGGCCAGGCAGAACGCTGAGTTGGTCGACGTGCTCAAGATCCCCCTGGACAAGAACGGCTTCTTCAACGAGATCCACCCCAAGCTGCGGCCGGTGGAAACGGTGATGGACGGCATCTTCATCGTAGGTGCCTCCCAGGGGCCCAAGAACGTGCCCGAGAGTGTCGCCTCGGCACTGGCCGGCGTGTCCAAGGTGGCGGGCCTGCTGCTGAAGGGCTACGTGGATCTGGAACCCTACGTGGCCGAGGTCGATGCGGCGCGCTGTAGCTGGTGCGGCGAATGCCAGCAGGCGTGCATATACGGCGCCATCGAGAAGGTGACACAGGATGGCAGGCAGGTCGCGCGCATCAATCCCTCGGCGTGCAAGGGTTGTGGCGCCTGTGCACCGCCATGTCCCGAGAATGCCATCGAACTGAAGGGGTACACCGATCGGCAGGTCGAGGGAATGATCTCCGCGCTGGCCAGGGAGGTGGCGTAATGACAAACATGAAAGAACGCGACCTTACCGACGTGCTACGGGACGAGATGGTCATGCACGATCGCATCCTCGATTTTCTGCGGAAGGAGCCGGGGACCATTCCCGAAATAGCCCGGGCGCTCGATCGTCCGGGTTGGGAAGTCACCATCTGGGTAATGGCGATGATGCGCTATGGGTTGCTGAGCGAGATGCCCAAGGGCCGCGCCGACGACTACTATCGTTACACCCCGGCGGAGTGAGGACGGTCCGATGGCGAAGGTGAACAGGAAATTCATCGATGAAGTCGGCTCTCGATTCAACGCCAGTGCGTGCATGAGTTGCGGCGCCTGCACGGCCATCTGCCCCATGGAGACCGGCATGCTGCCACGCATGCTGTTTCGCTTCACCATGCTGGGGCAGGATGGGAAGATCCGCGAGAACGAGGATACCATCTTTTCCTGCCTGCTGTGCCGTATGTGCGAGGTGAATTGCCCGGCCGAGGTGCCGATTGCCGAAAACGTGCGCCTGCTACGCGGTTATTTCGATGTGCACGTTTTCGATCTGGCGAGGTGATGGTCATGTCGTTACCGAAAAAGCACGTACTGGGAATTCTCGCCGACAACCTGAAGCTGCGCAAGAGCGTCCTGCCGCTTTCCCGGCGTGCGCTTACGCGTTGGGCCAGGGGGCTGGACATTCCCTATGGCGGCGAGACCGTGCTCTACACCGGTCACATGTACCAGCTGATTCCCAAGATCGGCGCCATGGCGAACCGCATGGCCAAGTTCGAGGATTCCTGGATCAGGAGATGGATGGGCCTGGGACGGGTGATCAACAGGGGAATAAACCTCACGCGCTTCATGGCGCACGCCAAGAGAAAAGAACGCCGGGCATATGACCGGGTGTTGCGCAACATCGCCCTGTTGCTGCGGGAGGCCGGAGTAGAGTTCGGCTACCTCTACGGTGACGAGATGTATTCCGGCGCCCTGCTCCACGACCAGGGAATCGATGCTGTACTGTTGCCGCATGCGCGCCGGCTGCAGGCGTTGTTCGCCGAACACGGGGTCAGGCGCGTGATCACCGTGGATCCGCACACCACCAACATGCTGCGCAGCGTATTTCCCGAGATGCTGGACGGTTTCGACGTGGAGGTCAGGAACTACCTCGAGGTCCTGGCCGATTACGACTTGCCCGTCAAGAATCCGCTGGAGATGGGGTTGACCATTCACGATTCTTGTGTCTATGCGCGCTACGAGGACGTAATCGATCAGCCCCGGCAGCTGCTTGCAAGGCTTGGTGCCAGGCTGCAGGAGCCGGAGCTGTCGGGCAAGATGACGCATTGTTGCGGCGGCCCGATAGAGTCCCTGTTCCCCGGCAAGGCGCACGAGATAGCACTGAAGCGGGTCGAACAGCTATCGGCCACGGGTTGTGCCGTGGCGGTGATGTGCCCGATATGCATGGTCAATCTCAAGGGTGCGGCGAACGGGGACGGCCCTGGCTTCTTCGATATTGCCGATGTGCTGGCGGGGGCCGTGCTCGATGACCCGTCGCCGGTCAGGCAGACCACCGACGAACGAAAGGAGAGGTAAAAGATGGCAGAAGAAAAAACCGAAAAGATGGTCATCATCGCCACACATGGTGGCGATGATCCCGAGCGGGCCTCGTTGCCCTTCGTCGTCGGCAACGCCGCCCGGGCCATGGAGGTGGAGGTAATCGTAGCCCTGCAGGGCAACGGTGTCACCTTGGCCAAGAAGGGATGCTACGAGCACGTCTTTTGCGGAGGACTGGATCCCCTCAAGAAACTGGTCGATACCTTCGTCGAGCTGGGTGGGAAAATATGGGTGTGCACCCCCTGCATCAAGAGCCGGCAGATCGACAAGGAAGAACTGGTTGACGGCATCGAGTTGATGGCCGGGGGCCAACTGGTTCAGGCCTGCGTCGAGGCCGACGCGGTTCTCAATTACTGAGAATCCCGGGGAGTGGCTTTTCGAAACCGGCCAACCTGCTCATGCCTGTGGAGAAGGCCAAAGAGACATCTGAAACAGAATCGTTGCACAAGATCTGTGCCCAGATGATCGGTGCCATGACCGATGCGGTGATACTGATCGAGCCGCAGGGCACGATCACCAGGACCAACCAGGCGACCCTGTCTCTGCTGGCATTCGACGAGGACGAAATCATCGGCCATCCCATCCACAAGATCCTGAGCGTTTCCAAGGACCGGCAGGCACCGAGAGAAGAGGGGGGGGTGCAGGTGGACATCGTCAACGATGTCCTGGCGAGTATCGAGGCCTATCTGTTTCCCAAGCATGGAAAAGCGATACCCATATCGATGAGGAGTTCATCGGTCAGGGACGATGACGGTGAAGTGACGGGAATAGTGCTGGTGGCCCGCGACCTGCGCCCTACTATGAAACTGCTGGCCGAGGCGGCCATGGGCGAGGCGGAACGGCGCAAGCGCGAGGAACTGCAGCATGCCTATGACGAACTCAAGCAGCTGCAGGAGCAGCTCATCCAGAGCGAAAAGATGGCCTCCCTGGGACAGATGGCCGCCGGCGTGGCCCATGAAATCAACAACCCGCTCAGCGGCATCATGGTCTACCTGCACATGATCATGGACGACATCAGGAAAGGACAGCTGGACCGGGACCAGGCCTTGAAGTTCCTGGGTGAGTCGCAGGACGAGCTCAAGCGCTGCTCGCGGATCATCAAGAGCCTGCTGGACTTCTCCCGCCAGTCGCATCCCCGGCTGACGCCCGTGGAAATCGGCAGTGTCCTGGAAGAGACGTTCGAGATACTGGCCCACAAGGCGAAGCTGCAGGACGTCGAGGTAGCCTGGCATATCGAGAAGGGACTCCCCCCCGTCCAGGCCGATCCGGACCAGATGAAACAGGTGTTTCTCAACCTCATGCTCAACGCCATTCAGGCCATGCCCCGGGGGGGGCGTCTCTCCATCCGCGCCGCCCGGTCCGCCAACAGCGTACGCGTGGACATTGCGGACACCGGATGTGGTATTGCCGCGCAGAACATCAGCAAGCTGTTCACTCCCTTCTTCACGACCAAGGAGAAGGGGGAGGGAGTCGGCCTGGGGCTGGCCATGGCCTATGGAATAGTCAAACACCATGGTGGCGACATCCTGGTGTCCAGCTCGCCGGGTGAGGGCACCACCTTCAGTGTCGTTCTGGGTTGTAGCGGAGAAAGCCCGGGTGCGGGCGCAGGGGGTGCCGGATGACTCGGTCCGCACGTATCATGGTGGTGGATGACGAGAAAATCGTTCGCGAGTCGCTTTCCGCCTGGTTGCAGAAGTCCGGCTACGACGCCGTTGCGGTGGATGGCGGCCAGCGGGCGCTGGAACTGCTCGAACGCGAGGAGTGGGACCTGTTGCTGGTGGACCTGAAGATGCCCCGCGTCGACGGGCTCAAGGTGTTGCGCCGGACGCTCGAGAGCAAGAGCGATATCCCGGTGCTCATTTTTACGGCCTATGCCACGGTGGAAACGGCCGTGGAGGCCATGAAGGCGGGTGCCTACGACTATCTGGTAAAGCCTATCGATCCCGACGTGCTGGCGATGAAGGTGGAGAAGATCGTCGAACGGCAGAACCTGGCCCGGGAAAACATCGTGCTGCGCCGCAAGATCGATTCGCTCTGCCAGTTCGACGAGATCATCGGCAACAGCAGGCCCATGCAGCAACTTCTCGAACTTGTCGGCTCCGTGGCCGACAGTGACGCCACGGTGCTGGTCACCGGGGAGAGTGGAACCGGCAAGGAACTGATCGCTCGCGCCATTCACCGCAACAGCAAGCGGCGTTACAAACCGTTTATCGCCGTGTCGGTTGGAGCGCTGCCGGCGTCCTTGGTGGAAAGCGAGATGTTCGGCTACGAGAAGGGGGCATTTACGGGGGCCGACCACAGGCATCTGGGAAAGTTCGAGATGGCCGATGGCGGCACCCTGTTTCTGGACGAGATTGCCGAGCTCGCCGCCAAGGTCCAGGTGGACCTGCTGCGGGTGCTGGAGGAGCATTCCTTCTTTCGGCTGGGCGGCGACCGGGAGATCGGTACCGATGCCCGGGTGATTGCGGCCACCAACAGGGATCTCAGGAGGGAAGTCGAGCAAGGCACCTTTCGCGAAGACCTCTACTACCGCCTCAATGTGATCGAGGTTCACCTGCCACCGCTGCGGGAACGGGGAGATGACGTAATCCTGCTTGCCGAGCACTTCCTGAAGAAGTACAGCACCACCAGCGGCCGGAAGAAGGATTGCTTTACCCCCCAGGCGATAACCAGGTTGCGAGACTACTACTGGCCCGGCAACGTGCGCGAGCTCGAAAACACCATCGAGCGGGCAGTGCTGGTGGGCAAGGGTGCAGAAGTGCAGGTGCAGGACCTGTGGCTGGATAACGAGCACCACCAGTCCGCGGGACAGGCACTGGTGAGTCTGCGGGAAGCAGAGAAGAAACACATAGTGCGGGTGCTGGAGGAAAACGGCTGGAACATTACCCGTTCCGCGCGGATCTTACAGATCGATCGGGCCACCCTCTATAACAAGCTCAAGCAATACCGTCTTTCCCGCCCCCGGAAGCAGAGTTGAGCCGGTACGGCAACGGATGCCGTCTCGCCAGAATAAGGAAGGGATCCATATACTCGCGCTGGGGGAAACACCGGCGGGAGCTGAAGAACGAGCCGGCGCGGCGGTATCAAGCACCTTCTCCCTGAAGTGTGCAATCCTCGTCCCCGAGGAGAGACCCGATTTCTCCCGAGATGACCTGCGCGAGCAATACCGGGCCTGGCAAGTTCTTGATTACCTCGATGAGCGATTTTCCGAGGGTGAACGGATGGTCCTGGCGATAACACCTGTCGATCTGTTCATTCCGGCCTTGACGTTCGTGTTTGGGGAAGCGCACCTGGCAGGAAGCAGCGGTGTGATCTCCACTTTCCGCCTGCGTGAGGAGTACTACGGGCGGCGGCCCGACCGGGGGCTGCTGCTTTCCCGCGTGGAAAAGACGGCCATTCACGAGGTGGGACACTTGCTGGGCCTGACCCACTGCCTGGATCGCAACTGTGTGATGCATGCCTCCAACTCCCTGGCCGATACCGACGTGAAAAGCACCAGTCTTTGCCCACATTGTCACGCTCGTTGGGAACACGGCGGGAACCACCGCCCCCCCGGGTGACCGAAAAGGTAGTGGTCACGCCGGCCGTGGCTCATTCGGCACTGTTGGGTATTGCAACGGTGGTGTAGAGATATTCGACGATTTTCACTTGCAGCGATCGGGTGAAGAAAGTCGGGCCCGGTGCTTTTTCCTTCAATTCGCCGATGTTACCCGGCCGGGTCGGGCCTGGCATGTCTATTGCTTCCCCTGCCAGTAACAAGCGGCTGGAAGGAGGAGAAAATGCCAGTGGTCCGCATGAAAATCAACGGGCGTGAGGTCGAGGCGGAAAAGGGCGAGCCGATTCTCGGGCCCATTCGTGCCCAGGGAATCAAGGTACCGACGCTGTGCCACCTGGAGGGCCTGGAGCCCTATGGCGCCTGCCGGTTGTGCATAGTCGAGGTCGGTTCCGGTGAACGCGCCAAGCTGGTCACGTCCTGCAACTTTCCCGCCGACGAGGGTCTCGAGATACGAACCGACACTGCCCGCGTGCACCGCAACCGGGCCATGCTGGCCGAGTTGCTCCTGGCGCGCTCCCCGGGCGTAAAACGAGTGCAGGAGATAGCCGCCTCGCTGGGAGTAAAAAGGTCGCGGTTGAAGACGATCGCTCCCAGTAACTGCCTCTTGTGTGGCCTGTGCGTGCGCGTTTGTAACGAGATCGTGGGAGCCTCGGCCATCGGTTTCGAGGGTCGCGGCGTGGATCGCGTGGTGGGAACTCCCTTCTACATCGATCCCGAAGCCTGCATCGCCTGCGGTGCCTGCAGCGAGGTGTGTCCCACCGGTGCCATGCAGATGGAGGAGAAGACCAAGGAACGCTGGCGAAAGGAACTGGGCGGCTTCAACCGTCTTTGTCGCTATGCCCGTATGGGGGCTGTTTCCAGCAAGGTGTGCCCCAAGGACTTCTACTGTGCCACCTGCGAGGTGGACCAGCATTTCCTCGACGAGCTGGGCATGCATCCGGCCCTGGCCCTGGCACCGGGTCGCAAGCTGCAGCCTCGAAAGGTATCGCACTTCTACCTGTTGGAGGATCGCCTCTACTCCCGGGGTCACGGCTGGGTCAAGATCTTCGGTGAACAGGCCCGCCTGGGCCTCGACGATTTTGCCCAGAGGGTCCTGGGTCGCCTGTCCGCGGTATCCCTCAACGCTGCTCCCGGGAAGACGGTGCGCCGGGGAGAGCCGGCACTGACCGTGGAAAGCAATGGCCACCGGGCAACGATGCTGTTTCCTTTGTCGGGCAAGATCATTCGCGTCAACCCGCTCTTGCAGGAAGATGCATCGTTGCTCAACGAAGACTGCTACCAGCGGGGATGGATATACACCCTGGAACCCGAAGACCGCTACCGGGAATCGCGACAGTTGCTTGGTCCCCGGCAGGTCGACCACTGGCTTCAGGAAGAATCGGACCGCCTCTTTGGATACTTGAGCACAAGCGGAGGTACCGCCCTGGCAGACGGTGGCGAACTGTTGCCCGATTTCACCAGTCACCTTGATGAGGACGGTTGGCAGCGCCTGGTCAGCGACTTCTTTGCCAAGGTTTGAAAGCCGGCGGGAGGTGGATCATGCCCGAGAAGCGAGGCCACAGACGGGAGCTGGTGCCCACAGGGCAAGGGCAATGCGTCTGGGTGGCTGCGGGAGTCATCTCATACCGGCTGTGCACGCTGAACTACCAGTGTGAACGCTGCTCGCTGCATCAGGCCCTGGTCGATGGACCGGCCCTGGTCGCCACGGGGTGCGGTTCTGTCCTCGACCAGGCGGAGATGGAAAGACGCCGCGCAGAGTTCGATGAGTTGTTTGCGAAGCTGCCTGCGGAGGCGCGCAAGTGTCGCTACATGTTGACCGGCGACGTATCCTACAAGCTATGCATAAATTCCTTCAGGTGCGACAGTTGTTCCTATGCACAGCAGATGGAGGATTCGCTTTCGGTGGACATGGAAGCACCAGCCGACGAACTGCAGATCATAGAGGGCCTGCGACTCGCCGGCGGGGTGCACTACCACAGGGGCCACACCTGGGTACGCGTGGAACGCGAAGGCGACGTACGCGTGGGCCTGGACGATTTCGGCCAGCAGCTTCTGGGCCCCGTCATCGAGGTCCACACGCCGAATCCCAGCGAGGTCGTGTACGAGGGAGCAACGGCCTGTGAACTTTGCTGTAGAAACGGCCGGGTGAGGATTCCCACCCCGGTATCCGGCCGGGTGCACGCCGTAAATAGGAGGCTGCACGAACACCCGGAGTTGATAAACAAGAATCCTTACACGACTGGATGGCTGTACACCGTCAAGGCTCCCAACTTGCCATGCGAGCTTCAGAACTTGTTGTACGGCGACGAGGCCAGGTGTTGGTTCGAGACGGAGATCCAAAGAGCCAGGGCTAAAATCCACGGGGATCATGCTCGAAGGACTTTTCCCCCGATTGACAAGGGTGCGCTCTGGAACCAGGGTCGCGCTGGCGAAATGGCAAAAGAGTTTCTGCTGGCAAAGGCCAAGAAGGCGGCCTGAGTTGCGACAATTCACGGAGAGACGAGGAAGAGAGGGCGAGATGGAAGCACAGGAAATCGGCGTGGACGAGATAATCGACCGCTGGCAGGGGGACAGCAGCTACCTGATCGAGATGCTCCAGGACGTGCAGGAGCACTATCGCTACATACCCCGGGAAGCGGCGCAAAAGTTGTCCGACGAGCTGAGCGTACCCCTGAGTCACATCTTCCACATCGCAACGTTTTACAAGGGCTTCACTCTCGAGCCCCGCGGCAAGCATCCCGTTTGCGTGTGCACCGGCACCGCCTGCCACGTCAAGGGTGGCAAGCGCATCCTGGAGAACATCATGAATGAACTCGGCGTCAGCCGCGAGGGAGAAGCGACCACAGACGGGCTTTTCAGCGTGGAGTCGGTGCGCTGCCTTGGGTGTTGCGGCCTGGCGCCGGTGGTGACCGTGGGAGACGAGGTGTATGCCCGCAGCTCGTCATTGAAGGCGAAAAGGATCTTGGAAAAGATACGAAAGGCGGAGCAACCAAAATAACGATAATTTCGGAGGCGATTGATGTCCAAGCTTAGAATCGAGGATCTCGACAAGATCGCGGAGCGACAGAAAAAGATCGTGTCCCTGAGAGATGGCGCCGGGCGGGTCAAAATAACGGTACACATGGGCACCTGCGGCATCTCGGCCGGGGCACGAAAAATAATGTCCGCGGTTATACGTTGCGTTGAAGAGTCCGCTGCCAGCGACATTGTTGTTACCACCTCTGGCTGTGCGGGCCTGTGCAGTCGCGAGCCTATGATGACCGTCGAGGTGATCGAGCAAGCCCCGGTGAAGTACGTGGATCTCGACGAGGAGAAGGTGAAGGAGATTTTCGACGAACATGTCATGAAGGGCAACATCGTCGAAGATTATGCCTTGGCCATGGGAGGAGAACACACATTATGAACTCGCTCCAAACCGAAAATGTAGAAGCGGAGCCTGCCGCGGGCAAGAGGCCGGGCAACTACCGCATGCATCTCATGCTGTGTGCTGGAACCGGTTGCGTTTCCGGTGGTTCCTATAAAATCAAGGAGGCCCTGGAAAGAGAACTGGCCAAACACGGGCTCACCGACGAGGTGGCCGTGGTCATGACCGGATGTAACGGTTTCTGTGCCCAGGGCCCGGTCATGGCGGTCCAGCCCGACGGAATCTTCTATCAACTACTCGACGAAAAAGATATTCCCCACCTGGTCGAAGAGCACATGCTCAAGGGACGACCGGTCGAGGAACTCATGTACACGCCACCAGCCGAGCGGGCGGCCGTACCGAAAATGAGCGAAATCGGCTTTTTCAAGAAACAGCGCCTGCTGGCGCTTCGCAATCGAGGCCTGATCGACCCGGAAAAGATCGATGACTATATCGGTCGGGATGGCTACCAGGCCCTGGCCAAGGTGCTTTCCCAGATGGAGCCCGAGGAAGTAGTACAGGAGGTGATTGCCTCGGGGCTGCGCGGGCGCGGTGGTGGAGGGTTTCCGACCGGCATCAAGTGGAAGACCTGTCGTTTGACGCCCGGAGAACCCAAGTACGTGGTATGCAATGCGGACGAGGGAGATCCCGGTGCATACATGGACCGCAGCATCGTCGAGTCCGATCCCCACGTAGTGCTCGAGGGCATGGCCATCGCCGCCTATGCCATTGGAGCCAGCAAGGGATATGTCTACATCCGCCACGAGTACCCCCTGGCCCTGGAACGTCTCAGGAAAGCCATTGCCGATGCGCGAGAATATGGTCTCCTGGGCAGGAACATCCTGGATCAGGGCTTCGATTTCGATATTGCCATTCACCTGGGTGCCGGGGCCTTTGTCTGCGGCGAGTCGACGGCACTGATGGCCTCCATGGAGGGCCACGTCGGCGAACCGCGAGCCAAGTACATCCACACCGTGGAACACGGCCTGTGGGACCGGCCCACCAACCTCAACAACGTCGAAACCTACGCCAACGTGCCGCAGATCATACTACGCGGCGCCAAGTGGTTCACCTCCATCGGTACCGGAGATGTTACCAAGAATCCCTGGGGTGGCAGCAAGGGCACCAAGGTTTTTTCCCTGGTCGGCAAGGTCAACAACACCGGCCTGGTGGAAGTACCCATGGGGATAACCCTGAGGGAGATCATCTTCGATATCGGTGGAGGGATTCCCAACGGAAAGAAGTTCAAGGCCGTGCAGACCGGTGGGCCATCGGGAGGTGTGCTTCCGGAAAGTCTGCTCGACATGCCGGTGGACTTCGACCAGCTTACCAGTGTCGGCTCCATGATGGGATCGGGCGGCATGATCATCATGGACGAAGACGATTGCATGGTGGACATAGCCCGATACTTCGTCGACTTTCTGGTCGGAGAGTCCTGTGGCAAGTGTCTGCCCTGTCGCGAGGGACTCAGGCAGATGAGTTCGTTGCTGAACGATATCTGCAATGGTACGGCGGAAAAGGGAGCCATCTCGTTGCTCGAGGAACTTGGTCAGACACTCGCTGAGACCTCGCTGTGCGCTCTGGGAAGAACCGCCGGAAACCCGGTCTTGACAACCATTCGCTACTTCAGGGACGAGTATGAGGCCCACATCAACAAGAAGAAATGTCCAGCTGGAGTGTGCAAGGCGCTCATTACCTATTCCATTGACGCCAAGAAGTGCAACGGCTGCACCCTGTGTGCAAGGGAATGTCCACAGCACGCCATAGAAGGGGAAAAGAGGAAGCCCCATCGGATAAACAACAATTTGTGTATACGGTGCGGGATCTGCCGCGAGGTATGCAAGCAGGATGCGATCTTGGTGAAATGAAGCTGCTCGTGCGGTTTCCCGACCCGTTGTGGCAAGCGGGGGGCTGAAGTGACACTCAGAGAGCTGGCGGGTCTTATTGAAGCGGAGATAATCTATGGCGAGCAGCATCTGGATGATGAATTCGAATGCGTTAGTGCGTCTGATCTGATGAGTGATATTCTGGCATTCGGCATGCCGCGAGGGGTCATGCTGACCGGACTGGCCAATGCTCAGTCCATACGCACCGCTGAGATTATTGAAGCCAAGGCAGTTGTCTACGTACGTGGCAAGAAACCAGGCGAAGAGGGAATCAAGCTGGCACGGGAGAGGGACATTCCCATACTCTCAACAAGATTGCTCATGTACAAGGCATGCGGCTTGATATACCGCCAGGAGGAAAAACAAGCAGAGAAAGTAAGCCACGAGTCAACCGGCGGCACAGTCTCCCGTCACGATCTTTCACGTGCCTATGAAATAACCGGGAGAAACTTTGCAAAAGCGGGATCCGTATCGGTTGAAATAAAGCAGATCCTCCAGGAACTCGGTATCGATCCTGCCATAGTCAGGCGAGCGGCCATAGCCGCGTACGAAACCGAAATGAACGTTGTCATGTATGCCGACAGGGGAGAGATGGTTCTCCGGCTTAATCCCAGGGCGATCCAAATCACGATGGAAGACAGCGGGCCGGGTATCGAGAACATCGAAATGGCCATGCAGGAGGGATACTCGACGGCATCCGACGAGATCCGGGAAATGGGATTCGGTGCCGGAATGGGACTTCACAACATCAAGAAGAATGCGGACGTTTTCGAATTGAGGTCAACGGTTGGAGAGGGAACCTCATACAACATTGTCATCTACCTGGATTCGACGGAGAAGACATGATCCGGTATTTTCACTCTGTCAGCGTCGATGCGACAAAATGTGATGGCCGGAGGGCATGTATGCGGGCCTGCCCTACCCAGGCCATTCGTGTCCGAAACGGAAAAGCCGTTATCCTGGAGGAAAAATGCATCGATTGTGGAGAGTGTATAACGGTCTGTCCGAATGAAGCAATTGTGGCATTAACCGATCCCATCGGAGAACTGAACCGGTTCAGCTATACCGTGGCCATTCCTTCCCCGGCGCTGTACGCCCAGTTCGGTGGATCTATCTTGCCGGACAAGATTCTGGCTGGTCTCAAGAAAATCGGTTTCGACGATGCATACGACCTGGCTAACACCTGTGGGGATACCAGCCTGGCCATAGAGCAATTCCTGGAGGACTACAGCGGCCCCCGGCCGTTGATATCCAACTCCTGCCCCTCCGTCGTTAGCCTCATACAGGTGAGATATCCCCAGCTGGTAGATCGAATCATTCCCATCAAGCATCCCAAGAGCCTTGCCGCAAGGGAGATCAAGGAAAAAAAAGCGAGAGAGCTCGGACTTCGACCGGACGAGATCGGGACGTTCTATATCACGCCCTGCCCGGTAAAGATGATCGCCATCAAGCAACCTCCATGCAGGGAGGAATGCTATCTGGATGGGGCCATCTCCATTGCCGACATCTACGGCCCGCTGCTGTCGGCTTTGGAAAGCGAGGACAAGGGCAATTACCGCAGGAGCCTGGAGAGCATCTGTATCCTTGGTATCGGATGGGCGGTTGCCGGCGGTATGCACCGCACCCAGAAAATAAAGAATGTCATCGATGTCTCCGGCATTGCGGACATAATCACGACCTTCGATGATATCGAGCGCGGCAAATTGCAGAACGTCGATCTGGTCGTCGCGTATACATGTCCACAAGGCTGTGTAGGAGGTTCGCTGACGGTGGAAAACAGCTATAGCTCTTACAACAAGATACTCCAGCTGCTCGACATTCTGGAACGGGAGAACATTGTGGCCTGTCGGGACAAGCGAGAAGTCCGCGAACGCTACCGCCAGAAGTGGTTTCACATGCAGCAAAAATACGAGCCGCGTTCCATCCGGCCGCTCGACAAGGATCTGGGAAAGGCGATAAGTAAAAAGGAAGAGAAACAAAGGATATACGATTCTCTGCCCAAGATAGACTGTGGAATTTGCGGAGCCCCGACATGCTTGACCTTCGCGGAGGATGTAGTCAGGGGAGAGGCCCGGCTGTCAGACTGTGTCTTTGACGTTCTAGGCAGATTCAAGGAGTTGGCCGACGAATCGTCCAGGCTTCTAGACACCTTCGATTCGGTGGCTGGAGACAAAGGGCGTAAACGGGAGGGCGAAAGGAAGTGGAGACAATCATGACTTTGACGGAGGTTGTCGAAAGACTTGGACTCCGCGTCGTTACGCCTGCAGGCAGCGGCGACTCGAAGGTGACCGGAGGCTACACCGGCGACCTTCTCAGCGACGTCATGGCCAACAGCAAGGCGGGAAACCTCTGGATCACCATGCAGACGCACCAAAACATCCTGGCGGTTGCCAAGCTCAAGGACTTGGCGGGAATTGTCCTGGTGAACGATCGCCAGCCGAACGAAGAGACCATGCGGAAAGCCGACGAGGAACAGGTGACGATCCTGAGTACTGGCGAATCGGCATTCAGCATTTCCGGGCGGCTGTATCAGTTGTTGGCAAGGCCGTGATCTGTAATGTTGAGAACCTTCAAGGCCGACCTGCACGTTCACACTTGTCTTTCTCCCTGCGCCGAAGTGAAAATGTCCCCGCTTGCAATCATCAAGCAGGCCAAAGCTTGCGGCGTTGATATCCTGGGAATTTGCGATCACAACTCGGCGGAGAACGTTGCGGCCGCGCTGCAGGTGGCGCGTGAGCATGGTGTGCATGTGCTTCCCGGCATGGAGGTGACTTCCTCGGAGGAGGTTCA
>Ga0190359_1000963_pt1 | contig 18825 bp, 24 predicted proteins | sample 48721823_MG_FD_161269 | JGI IMG/M metagenome (GOLD analysis project Ga0190359, IMG submission 161269) | Hydrothermal vent microbial mat bacterial communities from Southern Trench, Guaymas Basin, Mexico - 4872-18-2-3_MG | ecosystem: Environmental > Aquatic > Marine > Hydrothermal vents >... | reverse complement strand
AGATCACCTATTTTGTAACGAGGCAGGATTGGGGTTGATATTATGAGTCTTCCCCATTCTCCTCTTTTGAGTTCGCTGAGCATCTTAACGCCCTTACTGGTTTCCACTTCAAACAAGTACAGGTCAAAGTTTGGTCTCCAATACGGGTAATCATCCATTTGTTGACCGAACGCACCCTCGGTAGCAGTATACATCTCAACGACTGACACATTACCATACATTTTCTGTAGCCTTGGCTTGTATTTGGTGTGTATCTTGGCTACGCTTGTAGTGTAGAGCGCCTTCATATCCCATATGTCTCGTGGGTTGACGCCGTGAGTCTTCTTCAGGTACCGGGCAAAACCTGTCTGGACAGGTGCAACACCCATAATCGTGACGATGTTCTCGTCTCGTGCCCGCTGGTAGATGAACTCGTATCTTTTCTCCCAGTCATCAATACTGAGCCCGGTCTCCAAGGCATCAATCTCCTCCTGACGAGGTACCAAACCAAGACCAGCCATCATCGGGTTCAGACGAGCGTAGGTACCACTACTGAAACCAAACACCCACTCCTCTCCCCCCACCCTCATTACCCGCGTGTTGCTTGGGAATTGGAGGTTCAGAACTCCACCCATCAAGGCGTCTAATCCCCCTCTTTTGAAGGCGGTGTTGAGAACCGCACGAGCCCCGCCTCTTATCAGGTGGTCCATATGGGTCTCAGTTACTGGTATGATCTTGTTTTCCCCTGTGGTGCCTCTTGTCATTACCCATGTTATGGGTTCCTCTTTGAGTAATACGCTGTAATCTCCGTGTCTTATTTCCTCAAACAAGGGTCTTAGGTTATGGTATGTGATAACGGGTGCTTTTTTTCGATACTCCTCCAGTGATAATGAAGGTTCTAAACCATATCGAGCGCCGTAACAGGTTTCGTTGTAATCCTCTAATAATTTGTGTAGTAAATTTCTTTGAGTTTTTTCAGGAGCCTCTATGGCTGATTCGTATTCCTCTAGGTTTTTCTGGGCCCGTTCAAGGGCGTCTGCGAACACAGACTAGAATCTGTCCACCCTGCTTTTTGGGGTTGTGATCGATTTAATAACCCGCAACTCTCCCCTTAACCCATGAAACGTCAATTTGTACTCACCGTAGCCGAGTCAAAACGGCTAATAGCGAAAGCAGTCGCAGCACTACCCGAAGTCCAAGAAGCAATGGAGAACAGAACCGTTGTTGTTGCCACAGGCACAACAAACGCTTATGTTCTTGAGGAACTCTGGGGCAAGAAAATCGATAAACGAGCATACAGAAGCGGCATAACCACACCAAAAGAACCTGAAAAAGACTCCAATCCACAAACAGACAAGATACCTGACAAGGTATTCATTAAAGGAAAAGTTGCGGATCAATATGATCGTGTTACCATTGCACCAGACCTAAAGAAGGGTGACATTTACATCAAGGGAGCAAACGTGCTCAACTACGAGGAATACCTTGCCGGAATTCTCATAGGCGGTATGGATGGAGCCACCATCGGTAACACCCTTGGGCACATTATCGGTAAACAAGTACAACTCATCATTCCTATCGGGCTAGAGAAATTAACCTACGAGGACATCAACGAGCTATACATGCTTGCAAACGAGGAAGACTATGAGGGACCAAGAATGTGGCCAGTCACAGGCACCATTATCACCGAAATAGAAGCCTTGGAGATACTTACAGCCGTAGACGCATACCTTTACAGTGCCGGGGGAATTGCAGGGGCTGAAGGGGCTGTCAGGATTCTAGTTGAAGGTACTGATGAAGAAGTCCAAGAAACCTTGGAACTAGTTGAGTCCATAAAAGGCGAACCCAGATACCTCCTGTAAACCAGAGCCTAAGGGCTCAGACCCTTTTATTATTGACCCGTTTTAATGTAGCAGTTAACCCAGCTAATGATGAACAACAGCTCATAGACCCTGATGTAATTAAGCGGTTCACAGCGTATAGTGAAATCCAACCAGATGAGACGGTTCTTGAGATTGGACCCGGAGCCGGGAACATAACAGAGTCCTTGTTGCCTCATGCTCGTTATCTAATCTGTATTGAGAAGAACCAGAAATATATCCCAATACTGGAATCCCGGTTCAAAGATGCTGATAACATTAAGATCATCAACGATGATGCGTTGAAAACCTATCTACCAAAACACGATAGGCTCGTCTCAAACCTACCCTACATGATTAGCGAGGCATTCTTCCAGCGAACCCTCCTACTAGGCTTCAAATCAGCAACATTCATAGTACCAAAAGGATTCGCAAAAACACTACAAGCAGAACCCGGTGAGAAATACACCAAGCTCTCATGGCAAGCACAGCTATTCTACGATATAACACAGCATGAGGAGGTATCATTCGACGCATACCTCCCTGAGCCACGCGTATCAACTACGATAATATCTCTTAAACCGAGATCAGACCAATCGAAAACAGAGAAAGTACTCGTAGAGTTACTTCAACAAGGCGACAAATACACGAAAAACGCGCTACGGGAGTCCTTGATCCGATCAGAGGTATGTGATACCAAGAGAGAGGGAAAGAGACTCGTCACTGATCTAGAGCTAAGTGAAGATGTTCTCGGCTCATGGGTATCAAGACTCAGCCTAGAAGACCTAAAGATTCTAGAAGAGAAACTATCCAGTGAAATAACTGGTTAATCATATATATCCCTCATACAGCGGTACAAGGGTTCAAGGGTGAAACAATTGGGGGAAATAAAAAACAAGGGCATATTCTACGGATACTGGATACTTCTAGGCACAGTATTGCTTCATTTTCTTGATTCTGGACTATATTTCTACGGATTCAGTGTATTCTACACTCCAATTAAACTCGAATATGCATGGAGCGCAGCCGCCATATCCGGAGCCATCAGCTTCTCAAGACTGGAAGGCGGAATAGAGGGCCCGGTCGTAGGTTATCTCATTGAACGATATGGCGCACGGAAGATACTCGCATTAGGCGTACTGATAACAGGTCTCGGCTACATGCTGATGCTCTACGTGGACAGCGTATGGATGCTTTACTTGGTTTATGGTGGCGTCCTCAGTATCGGTTACAACATGGGGTTCACCCATAGTCTAACAACCCTACTCAACAACTGGTTCGTAAAAAGACGAGCACGAGTAATGAGCCTCTACGCAATAGCTGCGGGTCTCGGCGGAGCAATAATCGTACCCCTACTCTCAAAATCAATAATGCTCTACGGCTGGAAAACGACTGCAATCTACAGTGGTCTCGCTTTCTGGATCGTAGGAATCCCCGCCACCCTCATTTTCAGAAACTATCCCGAGGATATGGGGCTTCTCCCTGATGGTGTCCCAGATGTAGAACTAGATTCGGATACCATTGTGGCTCTTGAAGACGAACCAAAACTCACAACAAGAGAAGCGCTACAATCAGGAGTATTCCGTAGACTACTATTAGCGGAATCACTGCGCACGTTCCTACTAGCATCAATCGTACTCCATGAGATACCACACCTCGTAAACATAGGCATAGATGAGGTTACAGCCGCTGGAATACTGGGTTTGATGATATCAATCAGCATACCCGGGCGCCTAATCTTCGGTTTCCTTGGAGACTATTTTGAGAAACGGAAGCTACTGGCAGTTACAATGATACTTCAAGGCATCGGTGTGCTGATCTTTGCTTATGCATCAAGCATAGTTCACGTCTACGCTTTCGTGGTCATCTATGGTCTGACTTATGGTGGCTGTATCCCTTTGTTGATGGCTTTCAGAGGAGACCTCTTTGGACGAAAAAAATTCGCCCAGATGAGTGGCATAATGTCCCCCTTCAGAACAATAGGCAACGTGATAGGACCCGTATTCGCAGGGTACCTGTTTGACCTGACCGGTAGCTACAAGATCGCCTTCATAACCTTCACATGTATCGCGATACTCTCTGGGATCAGCTTCTACTTCGTCAAAGGCGACCATATTTAGCTTAAACCATATATTCCTGTAACACCAAGCATCATATGGTTACTATGAAGGCTTTCGTACTACTAAACTCGGAACTCGGACAAGAGTCCAAGATCATCGAAGCCTTGGAAGGTGTCGAGGAGATAACAAAGATCTACAGCCTGTACGGTATCTATGACCTCATCATTGAGATGGAGGCAGATACAATGGACAGGGTGAAGGAAGTTGTCTTCAACAAAGTGCGCCGCCTCGACAACGTGAAAAGCACAATCACCTTACTCACATATGGAGACCCAGTCACCAACGAGTAAGTTCCAAAAACCCCCCTTTTCCTAGTCACACCAAAAAATTAAGCCCATATAATCAGTACTTGTTGAGGCTTAGAGAATCTTCTAAATAGACCCCCTATAACGAGGCTCTAGCCTCTCAAACAAGCTTCTTGAAAACTACAGATCGTTCTCTAGATATGTTTTAAAATGACCCGTCATACCTGCTTCATAGCATGTCTGATTCAGGTATCGGGTTCGGCGGTTTTCTACTAGGCTTAGGCATTGGTTGGTATTTTTTCCAGTATTTTGACCTCGGGTATGAGGCGTTCAGCTATCTTCTGATACTCATGGGTATAGGAATGATTCTAAGCGGCGTCCTCTCAAAAGGAGGAAGAAAACACCCAATATCGGGAATCTATGGAGGAATAATCGGCGGGTTATTCCTTGCAGCGATACTTACGCAGGGCTTCAGCTTTATCTTTAATATCACTGACGAATTCACTGACATAACGGATAGCAATTACCGAGCCACAGAAGAGTTCACGATAAACACAGCGGTAACCAGTGATAGCCTTGAACTCAACATAGACTCTGTTAATGGCGGCGTTAATGTCTATTCTTGGAGTGGTGATACAATAAAATGGGAGATAGAGGTAAAAGCAAAAGGCACAACAACTTCAGAGGCAGAGACCCGGCTAGATGAATTTAATTACGATCTAACCAATAACCTAGTTTCCGATATTCAAGAACTATCCCTTAGCTTCCCTTTATCAAACACCCAGTGGAGCAACTACGCAGTCAATATCGAGGTATTTGTTCCTGTCACCCTAGAATCAGAATATTACCTCGACACAACCAACGGTGAGATAGGGTTACATGACCTAAAATGCAACACTGTAAACCTTGATACAACAAACGGCGCCATAACCATGAGCAACATCGAGGCAACAAGTATCGACGCCGAGACCACTAACGGCGTAATACAAGGCTCAATAACCGCACAACAGTCAATGATGAGGACAACAAATGGCGCTATCGAGATATCTCTAAGCCAGACAAGCGGCGTACATGACTTCAGAACCACAAACGGGGTAATTGATATTAACGCACCAACCGGCTCAGATGTAGGCTACAAGGTTGATTTTGATACGAGCATCGGCTCACTGAACATAAACCTGCCTGATATGGACTATGATGTAGACTCTGTACGAACAAAGATCGGTGAAACCAATGATTATTCACTGAAATCGGTTCAGATTGAGATCACAGCCGAGACCAGTATCGGCGGAATCGAGGTCAATTAACCCCTAAATCCGTCACACCGAAGGGGGATTGTCGCACCTAGATTTAACATAACGTTTTAATAAGATGTATCAACTAAGCCCTAGTTACACTGACAGGAGATCTCACTTAATGTCAAGAGAATTTAACTACATAGTCAGGCTTCATGGCACCAACATAGATGGTACAAAAATGGTGCCCTACGCCATCACCGAAGTCAAAGGTGTAGGCGTAAGACTCGCTCGAGCAATCGTTAAGCAGTTGGGCCTAGACGCTACAGAGAGACTCGGTAGCCTCAGTGACGCGGACGTAAAAAAGCTGGAAACAGCCATTGATGACCCCGTATCAATCGGGCTACCAATATGGATGCTGAACAGGCAGAAGGACCCCATGACGGGTGATGACCTGCACTTGTTGGCATCCGACCTAGACCTCAGAATTAAGGACGATATCGACCTTATGAGGGAGACAAGAAGCTGGAAGGGCGATCGCCACTCACGCGGACTCAAAGTACGTGGACAGCGCACAAAGACTACTGGACGAACTGGTAGAAGCGTAGGCGTTAGCAGAGCAAGGGTCCAGAGGCAGCAGGCACAGTAGGTGAAATGAATGGGAGACCCAAAGAAGAAACATAAGACATTCAACACACCAAAACGCCCCTACGAGACCGAGGCACTCATGGAGGAACTCCGTGTAATCGGCGCCTACGGACTCAGAAACAAACGGGAACTATGGAAAGCCCACACCGAGCTATCAACCCTACGTGGTAGAGCAAGGGACCTTCTAAGCTTAGGCACAGAGGAAAGAGCAAGAAGAGAAAGTGCCCTCATAAAGAAACTAGCGCACCGTGGACTCGTAATGGAGAACGGACGACTAGAAGACGTGCTTACACTGAGCGTTGAGGACCTCTTGGAAAGGAGACTCCAAACATACATATTCAGGAGAGGAATGGCTGGAAGCCTATTCCAAGCTAGACAGCTAATCGCTCACGGACATATCGCCATCGATGGCCGTAAAGTGACTTCTCCAAGTTATCAGATTAAGATCACAGACGAGGAAACACTGGACTGGGCACAGGGTAGCCCCTACAACAACCCCTCACACCCATTGAGGCGTGAGCTTGAGGTTGAGGAAGCCCTAGACGTAGAACCAAACACGGAGGCGAGACAACGTGAGTGAGAATGAAAGATGGGCAATAGTCCACATATTCAGCAGCTTCAACAACACAATCATACACATGACCGACCTCACTGGAGCCGAGACCCTCGGCATCGCCAGCGGCGGCATGTTCGTTAAAGCAGACAGGCTCAAGCCAAGCCCATACGCAGCCATGAAGGCAGCACAACAGATCGTAGACATCGCGAAAGACAAGGAAGTCAACGCGTTCCACATCAAGGTAAGGGCACCCGGTGGCACAGGAAGCAAGACTCCTGGACCCGGAGCACAGTCAGCAATCAGGATACTAGCCAGGAGCGGTTTCAGGATCGGAAGAATCGAGGAAACCACACCAATTCCACACGACGGTACACGTAAACCAGGTGGCCGTAGAGGAAGGAGACCTTAGGAGCCGAGGTGGGGAATCTTTGAAAACTACCATAGTCAGCCTCACAGAGGACACCGTCAGGTTCCTCATTGAGGGCGTGGACACTGCATTCGTGAACGCACTACGACGGACCATGGTCAGCGAGGTCCCCACGATGACCATAGAGGACATCTTCTACTTCGACAACTCATCCCTAGTCCCAGACGAGATCCTAGCAAACAGGATCGGATTTACACCCCTAAAGACAGACCTTGACAGCTACGTGCTACCCGAGGAATGTGAGTGTGAAGCAGAACTAGGCTGCCCCAAATGCAGGGCAGTACTCACAATGGACGTAGAGTCCACAGGCGACACAATCACAGTCTACAGCGGAGACCTTGTACCAGATGACCCAAACACAGCTCCAGCCAGCGACAAGATAGTCTTGGCGAAGCTAGCAGAGGGACAGGCAATCAGGTTTGAAGCATATGCGCAGCTTGGACAGGGCAAGGTTCACGCAAAATGGACTCCCACAAGCATGTGTGTCTATCAGAACGTCTCAGTAATACCCATCACAGACAAGGCGAAAGCCGAGGACTGTGTTGGCGACTGCGGAGACGCGGCTGTAATCGAGGGTGACAACCTGAAGATCATCGATATTCAGAAATTCGATTCATGCAAACGCTGCAGAGAACTTGTACCCCATGAGCAAATCATAGAGAACCTCAAGGAAGACGAGTTCCTGTTCACAGTGGAGAGCACAGGAGCACTACCACCACAACGCATAGTTACTGAGGCAGTCAAAATTCTCAAGAAGAAACTCGCGACCTTATCCGAGAAAGTGGAGAAGGACGAGCTTCATGACGAGATCAACGACTTTGAGGTACCTGAAGTTGATGAGGGTAAGCTGTACAGCGTAGGCTCAGGCGACTTTGACGAGGACGAGGACGGCGAAGCCGGAGACGATTTCACAGGAGGAATAGATCAAGAATGAATAACCAGACACTAATTGACACGATAAAGGCACTCAAAGACGCATCAAAAGAGTCAGGAAAAGCCATCTGGAAGGCACTAGCCAAGGAACTAGACAAACCCAAACGAAGCCGCGTAGCAGTTAACCTAAGCAGGATCGACAGACACGCAGCCGAGGATGAGGTAGTCGCAGTACCAGGTAAGGTACTTGCAGCAGGCAACCTGAGCAAGCCGGTCAAGATCGCGGCGTTCGCCTTCAGTGCAGGCGCTGTTGAGAAGATTGAGCGTGCAAAGGGTGAGTACATGACCCTTGATGAACTCTTGGCGTCAGGCATTGACCCAAGCCAGATTCGTATCATGAAATAATCCAGTTTTCTAAAAAAAGACCCGGGATAATACCGGGTATAATACCCATCACTGCTTATGTAATACCATGGATTATAGATGAACCCTGAGCTTCAGAAAAGCATCCACTATATCCTTGGGTGTTACACCGGGGCTCTCAGGGTTATACTCATCATAATACCCTTGAACCACAGTGAGCAAAGCTTCTTCAGTTAACTCGACGCCGCTGAGCTTTGTCTCCAGTTCATTGATCGCCTCTTTAGGTATCACGAAAAAGTCACCGGTTATCTGGGCATCAACTATGGTTGTGCCTTTTACTTCAGCTCTTATCCTGATGAGTTTCCCAGCCTTGTGGTCTGACTCAATGACTTTCACCTCGTGGGCTATCTTCACTGCTCGTCCCGGTTTCTGTTTTGGGGCATCCATGTATAGCCATTCCCGGCTTACGTGTCTGGGTTTTGTCTCTTCAGTGAATATCTTGTTCTCTGCCTCAGGTGGTTCACTGGGCTCTAGTTTGATATTCATCAACCGCTGGAAGACATCAACATATACTTCCTTGATGCGCTCTGGACTAGGCGACTCTCCAAGCTCTTTCTTGAACGAGGAGACCCACTGCTCCATGCTTTTCGCCATCTTGTCCCTGAATTTCTCGTCAGGTACCTTTAGGACACGAGCCATCAACCCGTAATTCATCTCCATGATGAAATTACCAACCAGAATCGTCACGTCCTCATGAACGCCTGCACCGTTACCGCTGAGCTTTCGACCCCCTACTACAACATCGTTCAGGGGCTTGAACTCGGCGTCAACACCAAGCTCTCTATAAGACTCAACAGTTACAGCAAGAAGCTTCTCAAATAACTTATCCACGTTTCGTGGAAGGGCGGCGCTTTTCTTGGCTATGATCTGGTAGAAGACCTGTCCGCTGTCCAGATATGTTGCTCCTCCACCTTGACTTCGCCTGATAACCGGTAGGCCCGCTTCTTCAATATACTCTAAGTCGATCTCTTTCTCAAGACTCTGATGATAACCTATACACGCATAGGGGGAATCAGGTTGAACAAGAATCAACGTGTTCGGGCTAACACCTCTATGAACTGCCTCTGCAACTGCCTCGTAGAACGCCTGAGCCACTAGGGGCTCGGCTCGTCCGAGGTCTAATAACCTCCAAGTCTCCACTGGGGCATTCAGCCTGCTTTCGCGATTTCTTCTTTCAGCCACGCCTCAAGTGGACCCTTGTCGCTGCCTTTCATAAGTTCATCGAGTTCGGCGTCAAGGTCACTAGGTGCAACTAAGGCTACCCAGCCGTCTTCATACGGCGCGTCATTGATTATACTGGGGTTATCCCCAAGAGCAGGGTTGATCTCAACAACCTCGCCCGTGATGGGCATCTTGAGGCTTCCAACCCATTTACCTGACTCTACGCTGCCGAGGGTTTTTCCTGCTTTTACTGATTTTCCTGCGGGGCGAGTCTTGATTGATACTAGTTTTCCAGCTGCGTCTGCTGCCCAAGCGTTGTATCCTACTCTTGCTTTGTCTCCTTCGACCTTTACCCACATGTGATCTTTGTGGAAATAGTAGTCGTCTGGGAAATCATGTCCTTCTAGCTTTACCATAACTATCCCTATCTGTTAGGGCTGTGAGCTTATTTATTGTTGTCCCATCTGGGTGAAACATTTTTAATAGACCTCACAGTAAGGAGTAGAGCTAGTGGGTCTGTAGCTCAGCAAGGTCAGAGCGGTGGCCTCTTAAGCCATTGGCCGAGGGTTCGAATCCCTCCAGACCCGCCATCTTTTAGGTTCAGAACCAATACTTATATATACTTTTTACCTAATTTGAGCTTATGCCACGAAAAACCTACGCCGCACTACGTGAAAATGAAGACGTTGATCGATGGTACAGGAATACAGCAAGAGGTTCAAGGGCTACTGCAGATGTATATCTAAGAAGATTAGGTAATTTTTGTAAAAAATTCAAGACTACTCCAAGTGAATTAACTAGTATGGAACAAGATGAGATTTACAACCTTTTGTTAGATCTCGTTACCTCAATGGAAAATACGCATTCGGGTGGATATATTCATTCAATTATCAAGGCAATAAAGTCGTGGCTTAGTTTTAATCAAATAGAAATAAAACGAAGTATCAAAATTAGTGGCACTCAAGACACCCCTACATTAAAAGATGAACGGGTTCCAACAAAACCAGAATTGAAAAAGATTTTCCTTTCGGGCGATAAGAAAACAAGAATAACCTGTGCTTTAGTTGCACATAGTGGACTAAGAACTCAAGCCCTCGGAAATTACAGAGGAAATGACGGATTGAGGATCAATGATTTTCCAGAAATCCATATAAAAGGAGAAAATGTTTCTTTTGAACACATTCCTACTCTTGTAATCATAAGAAGGGAACTTAGTAAAGCAGGGCATCAATACTTCACATTTCTAAGCGAAGAAGGGTGTGAGTACTTGAAAGACTATCTGGAGTTAAGAATCAGAGCTGGAGAAAAACTCAGTAATCAATCAGCAATAATTACCCCTAAACGCAGGATGAAGCCATTCATTAGAACCACCAATATAGGTGATGTAATTAGGAATGCAATCCGTAAAGCTGGATTCGATTGGAGACCATATGTTTTACGACATTATTTTGATACACAGTTAATGCTAGCAGAATCAAAGGGACTCGTTATCAGAGATTATCGAACTTTCTGGATGGGTCACAAAGGAGACATCGAAAACACATATACCACAAATAAACAAAAACTTCCACCAAATGTAATAGAGGACATGCGAGAATCATATAGAAAAAGTCAAGATTTCCTTCAGACAAAGGAACTTGTAGAGACAAACGAGGAAAAAATCAAAGAAACGTTCAGAAAACAATTGCTTTTAGTCGCTGGGTTCTCAGATGACGAAATTGAATCTTTAGATCTGCTAGTTGATGACAATACCTTCAAAGAGACAGTTAGAAAAAAACTACAAGGAGCTATGCTGAATAATGGTTCAAGTCAAAAATTGATTGGTGTCGATGAAGTCGAACAACATCTTCAAAACGGTTGGGATTACATCGCTACACTACCAAACGAAAAAATTGTAGTAAAATTACCATAAATAGTCCTTTTTTCCTATTTTATTTTTTCATCTTACGTATAAACTCCACATAATTTCCAGAAATATCCGTAATTAACAAAGAAAACATCTTCAAGACATATTCACCTTTGTCCTATTCTTTTATTTAATAAAAAAGAAAAGAAAGAAAAATTTTATTCCAATTGTTTTAGGAATTCAAGTAAATCCATACCTTTTGTTTGCAGATGCTTAGTAGTTGGATTTTCGTTTTCTTCATATTCACTAGTTGAATATACCTTGTCATTAATTACTGTGAATCGACCTTGAGGTCCTCCTAAAACATAGTAACTATTTTGATATCCCTTTTTCAAGAATAGAACTTGCTTATCTCCATTTTCTAACAGAGGGCTATCAGTCAGTTCATATGTATGTCCTTCCGAACTACCTCCCGTCATGTAGACAAGAACCGTTTCAGTATCAATATCTCCTTTAATCAGATTCGTTACCGTAAACGTATAATTTGTCATCACTACAGGAGTCGCAGTATCACTTGAACCATAAACTATCCAAGGAATATGATCAAGAACAGTTCCTACTATTACTAGATCCGCGTCATCATAGAGTTGGGTCACGCCATCATATTTTGTAACCCAGTCTGCATGAAGTACAACCTTAGGACCAAAAACCCCACTATTTTTAGCGTATAAACCTATACCACCAATGATAGTAAGGATCGCTAGAATAATAATTAACGAATTTCTTTTCATCATCATCCTCTCCTAATATATTGCGTTCACTCCATCTACATCATCATCTTGCGGCACATAAATCCCCCAGTACCATCTTTGCGTATGCCAAGAATACATTAACGCACGAATCTCATCGTCGTCTTCATGATCAAGGCCCCATACGTGACCCAATTCATGTGCAATGGTACATCTTCTCTCATCAGTACTATAGCCATCAAGATAGTATTCATTTAATTGTACTGTGCTAGACATGATTGTTGTTATGTAAACACTGTTAGCAGTTTGTCCAGCCCAACCAACAACAAGATCAACATCTTCAATCTCAACGTCAGCAGTACTGGGGTTTCCTGTTTCATCAAAGTCTCCAGAATCCATAGATTCATCATTCCAGTCATCAACAGATGTGTCTAGAGCTGTATCATATTGGGTTGATTCAATGTAGTATAGTGGATCTAAGGAACCTCCACCCCAGGCATCTCCAGATAATACATATGCGTTAACCGTGAAGCACATAAACGCATAAGTTAGTATGGCCAAAAGACCAATCATCAACTTTTGTTTCATTTTTTCTCACACTCAATGATTTGAAGTTTCAGAATTTTTTGTTACAACCTTCTGATTACTTCGATACAATCAACAATAGTTAAAGCTTTTAACATCTACTTGCAACAACTGCTACGATAAAAAATAGGAATTATTTGCAGTTTCCTGCTGATTGTTTTGACTTGCACTCGTTACAAAGTTCTCCAGAGTTTGGTTTACTATAGCTTTGTATATACCCAGACTTTGGATCTCGTGAACAGTTTCTGCAGAAGTGCCATGTGTCGCTTCCATGTGCTTTTCTGTATGTTGGCATTATTTTCACCTAGTTCTCATAATAGTATTCTCTCCAAGTCACGGTGATTGCATGAGTATCATCATTGGAGATTACCACATCTAGATATGGTTGATTCCACTCGTAATCTAATGTACACTTTCCAGATGAATATAATATTGTAGCGTAAGCGTCCTGAGCGCTACTGTGATAATTACTGCTTTCTAACCCATCACCCTGTGCAATATTATCCGTATAATCATAGTAAGTCCAGTAACCTTTTTCATCTGCTTGTACTGAAGCTAATGAAGTAAATGCAATCACTGCAACAAGCACTGTCAAGAAAATTTGTTTTTTCTTCATAGCAAGAGACACTGCATTGCTACACATGATAAAATCTTGTTGCAACATGTTGCTACAGCTCTTCTAACTCTAGCGGATTAATAGTCAAGGTGATTAGATTAGTCATGCCATATCTTTCTTTTTGGATTATGCCATACGATTCAAAACGAGATAGAATTCGTGATACCTGATATCTAGCTAAACCACTTTTTGTTGTTATATCGTTTTGGTAAATTTCTGCATCTGTATTAGCTAAAAGCTTGAATATTTTTTTCTCATTTTCAGAAAATAAAGTAATCTTTGATTTTCTTTCAAATATTCCTTTGTTTTCATGAATTGTTGTTTTTATTGTTACTTCTTTTGCCCAATTTTTTGAAATAAAATAAGACCCTAGTATAGTAAACATGAGAACCGAAAAAACCATTATTACTATATATTTTGATAAAAACAGGAATATGTTTCTACTACTTATTGGGAACGTATAATGCGTGTGGAAAACCATTGTTTGTTTAATATAAAGTAGAACTACAAAATAGACCGTTATTGAAAAAGTAAATAATGTGGCTACGATTAATGCGAATTTTTTATTAAGGTACTTCCCCACTTCTCTCACACACTCTGGAAGCATTTTCTTCTTAGTATCACATATTTTTAAATTAATCTATATGTTATTTAAATATCAATCACTTCCGTCCTTTTTATTCTATTTTCGGGTACGGCATAAAATAGAAATTATAACCCTCGGGCTAATTTTATACTATTATCTTATCCTATGAAAACTGCCAACAGCTAGATCATACGATTTGAGAATATTTATTATAATATTCACTAACAAATAGTCTATCTTGTCTGAAAGTGAAGAACATAAAAGTCTGAAAGGTCTTGGTAGAGTGCTCCTTAAAGACATGGGATTTAAACCAAGTGAGATACAGGAAGAATACAGGTTAGAAGTTAATACTCTTGGGGAAAGGAAAAAATACTATATAGTAGACTTATGTGGAATCGCAAAAAGACGCCAATTTACTAAAGCCGTAGCAGTAGAGTGCGGAAACACTGACGGAGAGAAACTTACTAATCTTAACTTGTATTTTGATGAAGTTATCCATTTACCGTATGGTGTAGTTTCTATCGATCTTACTGTTAAGGAGTTGATAGAGCAGTATGAAACTCAATTAGATGAATACAGAATGCAAATTGAGGCTTTGGAAAAAGAAATTAATAATCTTAATAGTAAATTGAGTTGGGAAAAACATAATATGAGAGATTATCAACAGATTAAGCTATTGAATAGTGTGATAGCTGATATTCTGGGCATGTCAAAATTGTTTATAGATAGTGGAGACCAGGAACGAATAAGACAAATAAGAGAATTAGTGGAATCTTTCTATGTACAAAAGGACATTCAGTTTCCGTAATCGGTTTTGTCCTATTTAGGAATTATATGTAAGCATCCACAGGCTATCAACAAAAGTCGTTGTAAGGTGGCTTGTTTATAATTGTTTTAATAGTTTTTTTGCTTTTACACGTATCTCTTTTATTGATAAAGGTTCCAATGATTTTATAATTGGATCATATTTTAATGATCTAAATGTAAAAAAGGATTTATTTCCTTCAAGAAATGGTTTATTTTCATAAAACTGATTTATTATATCTGTATAGGAATTAATTGTGTATTGTAGTATTTGTTCTGGGTTCTTTAAACAAGTTATAACTATATGAGGAAATTCACCTACTATAGAAAAAGTATTATTATCTTGGTTATAATAGAATGATACTAATTTTCTATCTCTTTTATAATTACTAGTCATCATTTGAATGGTTTTAAGCAAAGCTGATCCTAACTTTCTTTCAAAACCTGGATCGTTTAGTAAAATCTCTTTCAACGCAATTTGAGTCTCTTTATCTGGATTAATGATAAATGGTAAAGGTCCTTTTTTATCCGTCTTCATGATAACACTCGTCGAAGGCGGTATTTTATCAAAATTAATTGTATGTACTCCTGTCTTTTCGATTTTATCTGTCACTGAAATTTTACTCTCTCGAAAAACATTTGCCGCCTTAACAGGGTTCACAATTAACACCTTTAAAAACTCAGCATTAATTTCTTCTAGTGAAATCTGAGACATAGTGTACATATTCTCAATGACTTCTTTCAATTCGTCAATACTGTTAACATTTTCAAAAGGCCGGATTCCCTGAAAACCTGAACCCCAATCCTTGTTTTTCCATAAAGCTAATGTTTTTTCATTTGGTTTCAAATTATGTTCCGAAAAAATGCTAGCAATCGCACCTTTAACAGTAACATCAAAAACTTTAGCTCTCCCTTGAACATCAACTATGTGAACAAAATTATTCTCCAATAAATAATGCAAATTATCCCAAATAGTAGCATAACCTAGCACCATTTTTCTATCTAAATCACTAGCAGAACCAACTCCAGTTGAAAGAACCGCAAGTATATCCAACAAATTATTATTACGACTTTCTTTTACACCCTGAAATATCTGCATTATTATCGGCTAGAACTTAACCAATCCGATAATAATAATATAGTGCCAGAAAAATGGTGCCAGAAAAGATACTAAATCTAAAATCACTCAAACAATTCGCCCTAGAAAACCTACCAAAATCCTCAACACTAAGAGACATACTACTATCAGAACCCGACCAAATACCACAAACAGAGTTCCTCACAAAGTTAGACATCTGGACCAAATTACTAAACATGGAGCTAACAAAATGAAACAACTCCCAATCATACTCAAATTGCGCAACAGTTATAAACGTAGTATGATGCGAACAGCCTTGGCTGACCGTATCATACTGGTCTTTTATAGTTTACGTAATTTAGATGTTTTATCATACTTTTTCGGTTTAGTTGTATGTTGGTGTGTTTTTATCATACTGAAGTGGGGGTTCGGTTTTGGAGGTAGTTTTGTATCATACTTTACGCTTCCTCATTTCGTTCTTAGTAATATTGGTGGTAGGGATTTTTCCAAGGTTGCCGATTATTATAAAGAATTTGGTGGGAATGGGGCTCGGATTGCATATTATTTGAGGGTTAGCACTGTTAAGCAGGCTAGGGATGGTCGGAGTATTGATGCTCAGCGGGATGCTATGGAGGACTTGGTTGCTAGGGAGAAGCCTTCTATTGTTTATGGTTACTCTGACCCTGGTAAGAGTGGTACGGAGTTTGATAACAGGAAAATTATGGATGTTGAAGCTTTAGTTAAGTCTGGTTTAATCGATGAGTTCTGGGTTTCCTATATCGATAGGATTGGTAGGGACCTTTTGAAGCTGATCTCTTTTCTATGTGTTCTAGGGGACCATGATGTTGTTATTCGTACTCCTGAGAAGGTTTACAGTAGTGATAGGCTTCCTGATTTGGTTATGTTTATCCTTGAGAGCTATATGTCGGAGAAATCGAATATAGAGCGTAAAGAACGGGCGAATAACAGTAAACGTAAAAACTTCATGGATAAAAAATGGAATAAAACCGCCGTTCCTCTAGGATATTGTAAGACTACCTCTGGGTGGTTATCAGTTAAAGAAGAATGGATACCAATAATCAATGATGTATTCAAATATTTCCTCAAAGGTGAAAGTTATGCAGGTATCTCTAGGAGAATAAATAAGAAATACAGAGATATTCTTGAGAAAACTTTCTCTAGTTATAGAGTGAAAAGTATTCTCCAAGACCCAGTCTACGTAGGAAAACCAAAACACTATGGTTCAATGGTCGATGACTCTACTTTACAGATGGTAAGTATAGATATTTATCAACAATCACAAAAAAGGCTCGAAGTATTAAACAGAAGACATCAAATGTCAAAAAACAAGAACCCGTTGAAAGAACTAGTAGAAAGATATGATATAACCTCACTAGATTTCCTGAATAAAATTTGTTTACAACATAAAGATTGTGGGGGAAAGCTTGTTAAAAATGGGTCGAGAGTATTTGACGGGGTTATAAGACAAACGTTTCTTTGTAAAAACTGTGGAGAACAATTCTGGGTCCCCAATCAAACGGAAATAGAAGATATACAAGCACATCACAAAAAAAAGGAAAGAACCATAAATCCCCTCAGAAAAATAAATAAAAAAGAAACTAAAAAGAAGAAAACACATAGAGATAAAGAAGATATAAACAATGGAAATACAAAAATGGATGCTTATTTCAAATAAAATGGTTATATATGTTACTCCTCAAACTCATCTATAATTCTTAGTACTACTCGGGGTGTACTACTATTCGGGAAAAATACATTCAACTAGGAAAGGTGATAATTCACCATCTTTTTCTACTTTGATATCAATCCAAGATTTGAATGGATAAATCTGTTTTTCGTCTATACAAGTTGAGTTTCGCCCCCACATTAATCCAGAAGATGAATATCTAACAGGGCTGCCAAGGGATAATGTATACCAGCCCATATTAATTTCAACCACATACGTCTCATCAGAGTAAACATCAGACTCCCATTTTGTCGGGGTCTCCCATACTGTAATATTACGATGTATCTGAGTATCACCAAATCTTTCAGTTTCTAAAAACCAGTCCACTAGAATGCTTGATTCATTATGATAAGCGTTCCCATCTTGAAGAAATACTCTTTGACTACAATTCGTAATCGGATAAGTATTAGTTTTCATTATGAGCAAGGAATTATTGAAAGGGTTAAAGAAAGCGATATTATCTCTTTTTTCAACCTGTAAATAACTCCCCGATACTATTTTGTATCCTTGGGAATAGATTGTTTCTGGACGTTTTTCAAGGTAATTAACAAGTTGGTTGATGGAGGTTAATTTATCTAGTTTTGTAGAAATTATTTTAGTTGTTTGTTTTAAATGATTATTTTCTGTTCTTAAGCTGTAATTGTATTCAAGACTGATTATTAACATGAAAACTAGTATTAATAGAGATAAATTCCTTTTTTTAGTAAACGTGTTCCCCACCATTATGTTGTCATCCATTAAAGGTTTACATATTGATTAAAAATAAGGAGATGAGGCTTTTAAGTACGACCTTCGTATATTTTTACTGTTACATCATATTGGTTAACTATGCTGTGATCGATTCCAATTATTGTAACGATGACATCTTCGCCATTTAGGTCTGTGATTACAGGTGTTTGATCCCCTTGGGTTAATTTATATGGACCTAACGTAGTTGAATCATAACGAAATGTGACATTAATGTAATTAGTCATTGGATCCACTCTAGTACAAGCAACATATACTCCATCTACAGCCCAACATCTGAAATAATACTCATCTTGTTTCCCTGACCCTCCGAACCCATAATTTTTTTCAGTGGATGTCCAAGTATAACGTAGTTTAGCTTTAGCAACTACCAAAGTAGCGTAACTTGCTATTAATGCGATCAATATTAGGAATATAACAGCTTTTTTGTTATTACATTTTATTTTCTGTTTCATTTTTCTCACACTCTTTTTATGAAGTTATCAAGATTTGTCATTGACAAACCCCGACACTTCGATACAATCAACCGTAGTTAAAGCTT
>Ga0190359_1000961_pt1 | contig 18848 bp, 18 predicted proteins | sample 48721823_MG_FD_161269 | JGI IMG/M metagenome (GOLD analysis project Ga0190359, IMG submission 161269) | Hydrothermal vent microbial mat bacterial communities from Southern Trench, Guaymas Basin, Mexico - 4872-18-2-3_MG | ecosystem: Environmental > Aquatic > Marine > Hydrothermal vents >... | reverse complement strand
ACATTTGCACCAATCAATGGACGTTCTGTCTTTTTATCGATAACAATTCCAGTTATTGTTCCTCTTCCCTGTGAAAAGAGATGTGCAGCAAATAACACCATGACTGGAACCAATATTTTGGGGACTCTGTAAAACACGATATATGAATTCCTATAATTCTGAAAAATCAACAGTAATATCAATGTTTATCAATTCATCCTCTGATACAGTGACTGTCTTGGGAGTTAATGGATCGGATGGATCTGCATAAAAACCGATGTCTGTTATTGTCGAAAGATCGAAATTATTGTCTATCCACAGTACAGCAATATATTTTAGAACATCCTTAGAGCGTACCCGCAGTCGATAGTCATACGACTTTACAAAAATTGGCACGCTGTAATCGAGGGCTAAATTCTTGAAAAAATAGTCGGATATATTGTTTTTCTGTGGAATCTCTGAAAATGCTCCTATCCCCACTACTCCTGTATTTTCAGGCCATTTACCTAAAAATGTTATCGTTCCCTGAATGAGTGTATCACGATTCACCCGGTTGAGATTTGCCTCAATATCGATGTTTTCTACCACAGAATTTGGGCCATCTATTGTGACAGGCAAATATGTTGGTATCAATAGATCACCAACAAATGATCCTCCATAAAGGCCAATTATGTCTGACAGATTCCAGGGGTGCTTTACTTCCTTCCACACGACTGCTACAACCTCATATCTGCCAGGGGGAAGATAGAGTTCCCATTCAACAGGATTTTTTGTGATAGTGTTGCCTTGAAAAAATGTCAGTGCATCACTGAATTGAAGTTCATTGATGCTTCTCGGTGGAAAACTACTAACAGCAGCTACTCTTACCTGATCAGTATACTTTGGAAGCTCTCCAGTAAAGTGGACACTTCCTGTTATCTTACTACTGATTGGTTCAAGGCCGTGATCTATTCGACAAGAGCAAAGAAGAATTGTGAGGAACAGTACTTTTTTTATCCAGTACTTTTTCATCAAAACCCGTCCATCTCAAAGACCATACCGTTTAATAAATGGATAGGTTTTTCTATTGATCTTATAATTTAAGAAAAACCTTCAAGTTCAAGGAGCCTCTTTTTCATCTCTATTCCTCCCCCAAATCCAGTCAGGGAACCATTGGCCCCTAAAATTCGGTGGCATGGAACAATTATCGGGACAGGATTTCTCCTGTTGGCCTGGCCCACGGCTCTTGCAGCGCCTGGATTGCCTATTATTTTTGCAATCTCACCATAGCTTCGGGTCTGGCCATAAGGAACACATGAAACTGCCTCCCAAACCTTTCTTTGGAAACCTGTTCCACGGAGGTCAAGATTAACAGAAAATCTTCTTAAACAGCCATCAAAATATCTCTTCAATTCATCAACTACCCTGATATTCTTATAATAGTCCTCGACTGGAGTCGATCCTGGGAATTCGTTTCCAAGAACAGCTACAGGATCTATGGCCTCCTTTCGAGGAAGAATAATACGAACAACTCCTTCCTCTGAAGAGGCTACCAGCAACTTTCCAAGCGGAGAGTCGAGTGTGATATAGAAAAGCATCTCCATATTATTGACTCTTTTCAAGGAGTGTTACTACCTCGATGTGACCTGTATGAGGGAACATATCTACAGGCTGTACTGCCTTTAGCCTGTATGGAGCCCTTGCCAGAATTTCTAAATCACGGGCAAGAATAGCAGGATTACATGAAACATATACTATCTTTTTCGGTGCAAGATTCAGGACTCCTTTTATCGATTTTGGATGCGTACCACCTCTGGGTGGATCGAGAATAACAACATCCGGCACGCCATATCTGCTTATGAGTATGAATGGCTCTTTCAATGCCTCCTTTATATCGGCCATCTCGAACCTAACATTCTTCAGGTTGTTAAGCTCCAGATTCCTCTTGGCATCTTTAACTGCCGATTCGACCACCTCAATACCAAGAACCATCTTAACCCTGTCTGCAATAAAAATACCAATAGCACCAGTACCGCTGTAAAGATCATATACAATCTCATCCCCCTTAAATTCGGCAAGCTTGACAATTGCATTAAAGAGTTTTTCGGTCTGAGATGTGTTAGTCTGAAAAAAGGCAGATGGAGAAATCTCATAAACCTTATCCCCAACCTTTTCGGTGATTTTCCCCATACCAAGCATCAGCCTTTCCGACTCTCCGAATGCAACCTGAGCCTTTTTGTCGCTTATTGAGTGAATTATTGTGGTGATTTCCGGATGACGCCAGAATAACTTATGAACAATCCAGTCAATAGCCTTATCACCTCTCTCGCCCTCCTGGCTCGATGTAACTATGTTCAGCATTATCTCACCAGTATTAAAGCCAGAACGGATAACAAGAAAACGCCAGAATCCCCTGTGGCTTCGGATGTTGTAAGGTCTCATCCCAAGTTCCAGTACAAGTTCCTTTACTGATCTAAATATTTTGTTGCACTCCTCAGGCTGAAGCAAACAGCCATCTATGTCCAAGACCTTTTCAAAGTTTCCTCTGACATGAAATCCAAGGGCAAAATCGTTCCTCTTCCCGGGTTCTTCTCCATTCACCACCCATCTCCTGTCTGAAAATGTAAATTCCATCTTGTTTCTGTATCCATATAGAGTCTCTGCTGAAACAACAGGAAGAACATCCACATCTTTCAACCCGCCAACTCTTTCGAGTATATCTTTAATCTGTTTTCTCTTTATTTCTACCTGCTTTGTGTAATCTAAATGCTGCAGCTGGCATCCACCACAAACACCAAAATATGGACAGGGAGGTTCCACCTGGTGGGGAGAGGGTTCAAGAACCTCTTCTACATAAGCTTCTCCATAGCTCCTGTGCATTTTTCTTACCTTTGCACTGACCTTCTGACCCGGTATCCCCCTCTCAACAAACCATACAAAGTCATCGAGTCTTGCTATTCCCCGTGCTCCAAATGCAAGATCATCAACATGAAGCTCTATTACATCTCCTTTTTTAAATACTTTTGCCATTCCCTCACCCGATTACCGATAAGTCGAAAATTAATCTAAGAATATATGAATATAAAAGCAAGAATATATTTTGGTTCTTGACAATATGATTATGAATGATTATAATAACAAAACTGAATTAAATGGTATAAAAATCCAATAGTGATGAGGTATTTCTATGAATAAACAACCAATACAGCAGCAGATTAATGTAGAGCTTGGCGAAAATGAAGCAGGGGGAATATATTCAAATTTTGTCCTGATAAGCCACTCTCCAGCAGAATTTGTAATTGATTTTACACGCATGCTGCCAGGCATTCCAAAAACAAAGGTATATGCACGTATCATTATGACTCCTCAGCATGTAAAGTCGTTCATGAAGGCACTGAGCGACAACATTGAAAAATATGAAAGCGAATTTGGAGAGATAAAGATAGCAGGCACTCATCATGGAAAGCATTACGGGTTTAAAACGCCGGATGATGAAAAAAAGACCGACAAGTAGGACCCTGATCATAGAATGGAAAATTAATGATGAGAAGGTTGTCTTTTACAATAATGATGCTATTTGTGTTAGTTGCCTCTTTTTTCCCGCTTAAGACATCGGCAAAAGATCTTACAAAGAGGATATCTTTTGGTTTCGAAATAGGCAATTGGCAGCCCCACAGTCTCAATGACGAACCGCGATTCGATACATTCGGTGCTGCTGGTGCCACTCCCTATTTAGGAATCTCCTTCACAACTCCAATAGCCTCGGGGATAAGTTTTCGCATCTCTGCAGGCTACTGGTCACTCCGCGATCTTCGGGAGACCGAAAAGGTTCACTCTCTTACCCTGCATCCGATAACGATCGAGATAAAACACTGGCTCGTTCCAGATTATATTCTCTCGGCATATGTAATCTACGGCGGAGGCATATACTGGGGAATCGAAAATGAGACAGACCCTCTCGGCACGAATCTTCATGATGCTAGAGGAGGATGGGGAGCGCATATCGGAGCCGGATTTGATCTCTCGATAACCTCCCATCTCGGAATAGGAATGACATTTCAATACAATTATGTTCACTTTTATGAACCAATCGGTGGTGTCGATGACTTTAGCGGTCCTAAAATTACTACAATAATCTACTTCTATTTATAAATAGATGAGGGGTAGAATCCAATGAACAGAGAATTCAAATATCTAATCAACAACAAGTGGATAAGTTCAAAAGAGACGATAGAAGTAAGGAATCCCTTCAATGGCGAAATCGTTGGCACTGTCTTTCGTCCTTCTGCCGATGATGTTGAAAAGGCAATACAATCATCGGTCGATGCTTTCAAACAAACTAGAAGGCTTCCATCATACCGCCGCTCAGAAATTCTGAAGAAGGCTGCAGCAGAGGTAGAAAGACAAAAGGAGGAGCTCGCCAACATCCTGTGCAGAGAGGCAGGCAAGCCAATCAGGCATGCAAGAGGAGAGGTAACAAGGGCAGTAAGTACACTCACGATTGCCTCTGAAGAAGCAAACAGAATAGAGGGTGAAACACTCGCACTCGACATCACTCCAGCGGCTGGAGACCGCCTTGGAATAGTAAGGCGTTTTCCTATCGGCCCTATAGCAGGAATATCCCCCTTTAACTTTCCCTTAAATCTTGTCTGCCACAAGGTTGCACCAGCCCTTGCTTCTGGCAACACCATTTCCATAAAACCTGCAAGTGCAACTCCTCTCTCATCCTTGTTACTCGGAAGGATTCTCTCTGAGGCAGGTGCCCTCCCAGGTTCGATCAATGTGATACCTTGTTCGGCATCGACCGCAGAACCACTCATCACAGATCAGCGGATCAAGATGATCACATTCACAGGAAGCAGTGAGGTCGGATGGGAAATAAAGAAGAGGGCCGGAAAGAAAAGGGTCTGCCTCGAACTCGGAGGAAATGCTGCCCTAATTGTTGAGCCTGATTCAGACATCGAATTTGCAGTAAAGAGATCGATTCTCGGAGGCTATGCCTATGCTGGTCAGATCTGCATCTCTGTTCAGAGAATATTCATACACAAGAGTCTGTATGATGACTTCACCGATCTGTTTATTAAAGGGACAAGAGAGCTGAAAGTGGGTGACCCCCTATTAGATGATACAGATGTTGGCCCAATGATCGATGAGAAATCGGCAATCCGCACCAGTAAATGGATAGAAGAAGCCGTATCACGAGGAGCACGCGTTCTCTTCGGAGGGAACAGAGACGGAACACTCTTTGAGCCAACCGTTCTCGATAATGTTCCTCCAGATGCAAGGGTTGCATGCCAGGAAGTATTTGCTCCTGTTGTTGTGCTCGATGTGTATGATAGCTTTGAGGAGGTCATAGACAAGGTAAACGACTCTGTGTTTGGACTGCAGGCAGGCATATTCACAAAAGATATTGAAAAGGCATTCAGAGCATTTAACGAAATCGAAGTCGGCGGAGTTATAGTAAATGACATCCCTACATTTCGAGTCGACCACATGCCGTATGGCGGCGTAAAGGATTCAGGCTTTGGCCGCGAAGGCGTTAAATATGCAATCGAGGAGATGACAGAGCTTAAGATCATGGTTGTGAACCACGGATTATAGCCAAATATTAACAAGAGGAAAAGGTATATCTCGATGGCTTTCGATATTCCAATAAACCGATTCAATACATACAGCCAGAAATGGGAAAAATACAGGGGAAGAGATGTAATTCCACTATGGGTTGCAGACATGGATTTCCGCTCGCCTCCTTCTGTTCTCGATGCACTCCACAAATATGTAGATCACGGCATTTTTGGATATGCCGTCCCGCCCGCAGAGCTAGTTGATATAATATTATCAAGATTAGAAAGATTGTATGGATGGAAAATAAAACCGGAATCTATTGTTTGGCTTCCAGGCCTTGTTCCTGGAATAAACCTCTGCTGTAGATCTGCAGGAAGGGATGGGGATTCTGTAATAACAACAACTCCTGTTTATCCACCATTTCTCACTGCTCCTGAATACTCGAGACGAAATCTGATAAGTGTTCCTATGATAGAGGAAGAAGGGCTCTGGCTTATGGACTTTGACATGATAAGGGATTCTATCACAGAGGATACAAAACTATTTATACTGTGCAATCCTCACAATCCAACAGGCAGGGTCTTTAGAAAAGATGAACTGTTGCGATTAGCAGAAATATGTGAGGCAAATAACCTGATAATCTGTTCAGACGAGATTCACTGTGATCTTATAATGGACAACAATCTTAACCATATCCCAATTGCATCTTTAGACCCTGAAATTGCAAAGAGGACGATCACACTAATGGCTCCGAGTAAGACCTATAATCTTGCCGGACTTGGATGTTCGTTTGCAATAATTGAAAATCAAAGGCTTCGTAAAAGATTTATTCAGGAGAAGGCTGGCATCCTCCCGGATGTTACAATTACAGGATTTGTTGCAGCACTCGCCGCATACAGAGATGGTGATGAGTGGCTTGAAGAGCTGCTGGAGTATCTCAGAAAGAATCACAAACTGGTCCTTGACACTGTAAGAGAGATCCCAAATCTCTCGATGAAACCAGCAGAAGCTACCTATCTTGCATGGATCGATGCCCGAATGATTGGAGTAGAAAATCCTGCCCTTTTCTTTGAAAAGTATGGTGTCGGCCTTTCAGACGGAGCAGATTTTGGCAAAAAGGGTTTTGTTCGTTTGAATTTTGGATGTCCCCTCTGCACACTCGAGGAGGCATTAAAAAGAATAAAAAGAGCACTGGAAAAAATCTAATCAAAATTACAAGGAGTAGTCATGAAAGAAAAGTTGATTGCAGCCATTGAAAAAATTCGTCCTTCTCTTCAGGCCGATGGAGGCGATGTAGAATTTGTCGATTATGAAGATGGAATAGTCAAGGTGCGCATGAAAGGAAGCTGCGCCGGATGTCCATTCTCACAGATGACACTTAAAAATGGAATAGAACAATTATTAAAAAAGGAGTTTTCAGAAATAAAATCTGTTGAAGCGGTATGATATTAAAGGCAGCCTCATTTCCTATACCACTCGATAATTTTTGGAGGATTCTATGGAGACTGAATACCACGATATCAGTGTGAACAAACGTTTCTCCTCACGTCTCGGACTTCTGCTCAGTGTCATTGGTATTGCTGTCGGTACAGGGAACATCTGGCGCTTTCCACGCATAGCGGCTCAGTGCGGTGGTGAGGGAGGAGCAGGAGCCTTTCTCATAGCATGGATATGCTTTCTCTTCCTCTGGAGCATACCTTTGATTATTGCCGAATACGCACTAGGAAGAAAATACAGGGGAAGCGTAATATCTACAATATCAAAAGCAGCAGGTAAAAAATTTACATGGATGGGAACATTCGTTGGTTTTGTGTCGACAGCAATAGCCTTCTTTTATTCAGTAATAGTAGGATGGTGTATATACTATTTTTTCTATATGGTCGCCCATCCACTTCCAGGCTCAACAGAGGCTGCAATGAATATATGGAACAACTACCAGAGTAGCTGGTGGCCTCTTCTTTTCCATGCGGCTGCAATGGGCTTTGGAACATTTGCTATCTGGCGCGGAGTATCTTCAATCGAAAGAGTAAACAAGATCTTGATACCATCTCTTCTGGTAATAGTAATAATCTCGGTAGTAAGGGCACTCACACTTCAGGGAGCATGGGATGGTGTCTCCTATCTCTTTACTCCTCAGTGGAATCAGCTCATCAAACCAAAGATATGGCTCGAGGCCCTCACACAAAATGCCTGGGATACAGGAGCAGGATGGGGGCTTTTCATGACCTACGCAGCATACATGCGCCGAGAGCACGGTGTAGTAAAAAACGCCTTCACAACAGGCATAGGAAACAATACAATATCGCTTCTATCGGCATTGATGATTTTTGGGACTGTCTTTGCCGTTCTCAGCAGTGAGATGCACATGTCAAGACCAGAAATTCTGGGAATCATGAAGACAAGCGGCCCAGCATCTACAGGACTGACATTCATATGGATGCCGCAGCTTTTTGCCCGAATGTTTCTCGGCCGTCCATTAGCCATAATCTTTTTTCTCGGCCTCTCATTTGCCGGATTTTCCTCTCTAATAGCAATGATGGAGCTCCCAACAAGAGTATTCTTGGATGCAGGCATGAAACGTTCCAGGGCAATACTCATGGTAGTAGGCTGTATCTATCTTCTCGGCATTCCATCTGCAAGAAATCTCAATTTCCTCAGCAATCAGGATTTTGTCTGGGGAGTTGCATTGATAATATCAGGCGGTTTTGTTGCCTTCACTCTTGTTCGTAACGGTATATCAAAAATGCGTACACAGGAACTCCTCACAGATAAAAACGACTGGAAGATAGGGAAGTGGTGGGAAGGATCTATTAAATATTTCATCCCAATCGCAGCCCTTGCTCTTCTTGTATGGTGGCTTACCCTTTCTGTTACCATCTATGCCCCACACCGCTGGTACGATCCATTCAGCACATTCAGCGTAATGTCTGTACTCTCACAGTGGTTTGTTGTGCTGACAATATTCTTACTGCTGAACAGGTGGATGGCCAATAACATGGTAAGAATCAGCATAAAAATAGATGATTAAAAAAACAATGCGGCTATTAACAAGAGAAGATATTGAAAGCCTCATAACAATAGACGAAGTCATTGAGATCATGAGGGATCTTTTTGGATCCATTGCTGAGGGAAAGCTCTTTCTTCCTGAGCGAGTAGTGGTTGAGTGTGTAAACAAAAAAGACTCTGTTCTCTTCATGCCAGGCTATATTCCTGAAAAGGGCGGACTCGGCATCAAAATAGTGAGTGTGTTCCCCACAAACAAATCTCGAAATATACCGACAACAACCGGGCAGCTTATCCTGAACGATCCAGAAACAGGGAAAATAATAGCGATCATGGAAGCAGGTCTCATCACGGCTCTTCGCACAGCCGCAGTATCGGCAGTAGCAACAGATCTTCTCGCACTTAAAGATGCAAACTCTCTCGGCCTCTTTGGAGCAGGAATCCAGGGCCGATACCATATACATGCCATCTCAAGAGTCCGTCCGATCGAGAATATTTTCATCTATGATACGGACCGTCAAAAGGCAGAGGACCTTGCCTCTCATATTGAAAGTTCTATAGAAAAACTCAGCACGATAAATGTTGCAGATCGCCCGAAAGATGTAGTCACCCGCTCAAAAATCATCATAACCGCAACAACAGCAAGATCACCTGTTTTTAAGGGTTCAGACATTCTGCCTCAAACTCACATAAATGCTATTGGTTCATTCAAACCAGATGTCAGAGAGTTGGACGATGAGACAGTGCTCCGCTCTATTATCTATGTAGACAACAGAGATTCAGTACTGACCGAGGCAGGCGATCTGATAATCCCAATCAAAAGCGGTCTCATTTCTCCTGACTGTATCAGGTCCGACCTTTCCGAATTAATAAAGGATAAAGGAAGGGGGCGTAACAATGAAGATGATATCACACTGTTTAAGTCGGTGGGTCTTGCTGTGGAGGATATAGCTGTAGGAATAAACATATTAAAGAGAGCGGAAAAAAGAAAAACAGGATTGATATTTTGAGGAATAAAAACAATGCTGGAGAAAATTAAATCGTGGAATCCTCCAGAAGAGTGGATAAAGATCACAACATTTGACATTCACACAGCAGGCGAGCCGCTAAGAATAGTCACTGGAGGAGTGGTAGAACCTGCTGGCGCCACGATCCTTGAAAAGAGAAACTATATGAAAGAAAATCTCGACCACATAAGAACCTCACTAATGCTCGAGCCTCGGGGCCACAGGGAAATGTATGGATGCATACTCACTGCTCCTGCTTCTCAGGATTCAGACTTTGGAGTGATTTTTATGCACACCGAAGGATACAGCACAATGTGTGGTCATGGAATAATAGGAATCTCAAAAGTCGCTGTCGAGACTGGCATAGTGGAGTGCAGGGAGCCTGAAACTATAATTAAAATCGATACACCAGCAGGACTCGTAACAAGCCATGTAGTTGTGGAAAATAATAAAATCAGGAGTGTCTATTTTGATAATGTGGTTTCTTTTGTTCTTGCCCTTGACGAAACTGTTTATGTGGATGGCATCGGAGAGGTAAGGTATGATTTAGCATTCGGAGGTGCATTCTATGCATTTGTGGATGCTGAAACTCTATCTTTCAGATGCACTCCTGAGGAATCGCTCAGACTAATAGAAAAAGGTATGGCAATAAAGAATGCTATAATAAAGAAAAGAATCATCCAGCATCCAATAGAGGATGACCTGAGCTTCCTGTATGGTACTATATTCATTGCTCCTCCCATGTCAGAAGATGCAGATAGTCGAAATGTGTGTATCTTTGCAAATGGTCAGCTCGATCGATCTCCAACTGGCACTGGTGTGAGTGCTCGCATGGCCATTCATCATGCAAGGGGTGAAATAGGGGTTGGTGAGAAAATGGTAATAGAAAGTATTGTCGGCGCAAGATTCATTGGGAGTGTTGTGGAACAGACCCGATTCGGTCAATATGATGCTGTTATTCCCAGAGTCGAGGGCACATCTTACATATGTGGGAAAAGCGAATTTTTTATCGATCCAGAAGACTCTCTAAAAGATGGTTTTATTTTACCTTAACAGAAATTTGAGAAGGGGATGAAAAGAGTTCTCGGTATAATATGCTCACCAAGAAAAATGGGCAACTGTGAAATCTTTGTTAAAGAGATCAGCAGGAACATTCCACATGATCACAGACTCTATCTTCTAAGACTTTCAGACTTTTCAATAAAACTTTGCATGGGTTGTTATGCATGTCTATTTCGAAAGGGCCGATGTAGACAGAGAGACGACCTTCCAACGATCCTGGATCAGATGGCCATGGCAGATGGACTCATTATTGCATCTCCAACATACTTTCTGGGTGCAAATGCATCTCTTAAAAATCTTCTGGACCGGTGTTTAACAGCCTACAGCTACAGTGACAGGTTATGGGGCAAGCCTGCTGTAGCTGTTGGAATAGCAGGAATAAAGGGAAAGGAAGGAAGCACACATTATGATATCGAACGATTTCTCAGGCTGCTGCTCTTAAATATTAAGGGTATAAAGATCGTTTATGGTGCACTGCCTGGAGAAGTCATGCTTAAAGATAAAAACAGAAAAATAGCAGCCTCTCTGGGAAAATCGTTATTTGGAAAAGATATTAAAGAGGAGGGTCCGGAGTGCCCTGTCTGCGGCGGCAAGACGTTTCGATTCATAAAAAAAGATATTGTGCAGTGTCAGCTCTGCAGCTTTAGTGGGAAAATAGTCACAAAAGGGGCAACAATAGATTTTGAGATAGAGAAGAAAGATCATGCCATTTTTCTGAGCAATGAGGAGGCTGTAGAGCACAGAGAGTGGCTCATAGATATGTGCAGAAATTACATGAAAAAAAAGAGAGAGCTAGAGTCGGTCTCTGAGCCCTATTCCAAATATGGAAGGTGGATAAAACCAGAAACAAAAAATAGAGAGCCCGATGAAAAAAACATTTGAAAAAAGATTATGGTTTTATATATTATCACCCTAAATTACCTGAAAATTTGAGGAGGACTATTACAATGCCTTTTATTCCCAACACTGACGAAAACAGAAATGAAATGCTCAAGGCTATTGGAGTGTCTGACTTTGAAGAACTACTCAAGCCAATTCCAGAAAAAGTGCGATTCAGAGGCAAGATGAATCTCCCAACTCCCCTGTCCGAATATGAAGTCACACTACTGGTTAAAAAACTTTCAGAAAAAAATAGACACGCTGGCAACTATTTATGCTTCCTCGGAGGTGGGGCCTACGATCACTTCATTCCTGCTGCAGTAAACCACCTGATTAGCAGATCTGAATTTTATACTGCATATACACCATACCAGCCAGAAGTCAGTCAGGGAAACCTTCAGTCGATCTATGAATATCAGACAATGATAGCAAACCTGACAGCAATGGATGTAGCCAATGCCTCGATGTATGATGGAGGTTCTGCTCTGGCCGAGGCGGCACTGATGGCAAGTGGAGAGACAAGAAGAGAAGAGATAATAATCTCAAAGAGTGTTCATCCATTCTACAGAGAGGTTGTAAAGACATACTGCTACAGAAGCGGAATGAGAGTAGTAGAGGTGGAAATTAAAGACGGAACCACAGACCTCAACAGATTAAGGGATGGTATCTCTGAAAGGACTGCTGCGGTTCTGATACAGCATCCAAACTTCTTCGGAAATCTGGAGGAGGTTGAGGAAGTGGAGAGCATAACGCATAAGAATGGTGCACTCTATGTTGTCTCTGTTGACCCAATCTCACTCGGTGTTCTCAAGCCTCCAGGAGAATATGGTGCTGATATAGCAACAGGTGAAGGCCAATGTCTCGGAAATCCATTAAATTTTGGCGGTCCCTATCTTGGTATCTTCGCCACAAGGAAAGATTTGATCCGCCGTATGCCAGGGCGACTTGCAGGTATAACGGTAGACAGCAAAGGGAAAAGGGGCTTTGTACTGACACTTCAGACCCGCGAACAGCACATAAGAAGGGAAAAGGCAACCTCCTCGATCTGCACAAATGAACAACTGTGTGCCCTCTCATCGACAATATACCTGGCACTTATGGGCAAAGAAGGAATTCCCACAGTTTCAAGGCTCTGCCTGCAAAAGGCACACTATCTCTCAGAACTCATCAAAAACATAGATGGCTTCGAACTTCTATTCAACAAACCCTTTTTCAAGGAGTTTGCTATCAAGACTCCAGTGGAACCTGCGAAGATAATAGAGCTTATGAAAAAAGAAAAAATCTTTGCCGGAATAGATCTAAAACGATTCGACTACGGAATCGGTAATGGACTTCTTGTTGCGGTCACAGAAAAACGCACAAAGGAAGAAATGGATCACTATGCCGAAGTGTTGAGTAAGATCGGATGACGATCTCTCTGGTATCTGATATACGCTTGTAATTTCTCCTGATTGAACAGGATATGTATCCTGTTCGAATTGTTGAATTTAATTTACACCTCTTCATCGCAAGATGATCGATACACATTGTATAGATCGGGAGCCGCAGCCTCCTGATCATCTGAATTTAATTTAAACATGCGTTGCGAGACGATCGGCGCTCTCTACCAAACCGAGCCTTTTCCATTGACATTTTTCGCCTCAGTTGTTATAATCCTCTTGCTTCTTTTTAGTACAGTGGAAGGAGATTCGAGGAGTCATAAAGATGCATCTTAAAAAAGAGTTCATAGCTGTTCTTCTTATTTCTCTTTTTTCTTTATGTAAAAAAGAGATTACCAAAGAAGAAGATAAAAATATTTACCCTTTACACAAAGATATAACGGTTACAATCTTCTGGATCGGTGAACAGGGAAATGAGGAAAATGGTTTTATCCCGAACACGCAGAGTGCATGGGATGACAACTGGATGACCCATTATGGCGGTGTAGACGATCCAGATAACAGAGACGGTTACTTCCCTGCAGGTTTTACTCCTAATGAAAATCCATTCTACTGCGCCCTGCCTTACAACGATTATGATGATAGTGGAAATAGAAAATCATCAGCATTCAATACTGTATATTGGGCAGATGAGAAGAAATGGGGCACACTCGAATCGATGTGTAAAAATAGGTGGATAAAAATAATCAAGGGCAAAAAGGTTGCTTATGCTCAATGGGAAGATGTAGGACCATTTGGAGAAGACGACGCACAATATGTTTTCGGGCTGCAAATGCCAAAAAACAAAATAAACAACAATGCAGGAATCGATGTCTCCCCTGCTGTGAGGGATTATCTCGGGCTGAATGACATCGACAAGGTAAACTGGCAGTTTGTCGATTCCAGTAGTGTTCCAGACGGTCCGTGGAAAGAACTTATTACAAACTCACAGATAGATTGGAAATAGTGGAGGTACTGAACCGCTGATACGATCTTATAGCAGTCTATAAAAAGGGAAGACCAGACTGACGGCTCTTTAGTAATAGGACCATACTGTCTGGTCTTTTGATTTTATGTTTTTGATTTTCCATTAACATCATTAATCAGATCGATAACTATATCTCCTGTGTCAGAATTTATTGTATAAACCGAATTGCCCGTTCCAATAAGCTTGAATCGCTTTCCTTCATTGCTCCCGTTGATTAAAACTTTCCCACTCACAGCAGAACACCCTACAAATCTTACCCGACTTTTAATTATTTTAAGTTCAACACTTCCACTACAATTTTCGATATCCATGGAATCAAAAATACCATTTACAGAAATCCTTCCCCTCTGAGAATGCACAACAACTTTTGCCGAGCTCGGCAGATAAATATAATGAGTATTACTTTCCCTGATAGTTGAAATTCCAATCGTATATATTCTCTTTCTTGGAACAGGCCTTACGATTACCATGCCTCCAGAATTTTCGATACAAACATTATAATCTCCTCTTTTTTTTATGTTAGAATATCCCCAGACTCTGCCAGTTACAACAGATTCAACCTTCACATCTATTTTTGGCAGATCCCAGCTGTTAATAATTATATCCCCTTCTAATTCAATCAATACCGTTGTGGCTTTATCTACTGCGGTGGAATAAGTCTTTGTATTTATCTGTTGAGAAACGACTCCACCAACACAAAGAAGCAGTACTAGTGATACTACTAAAATTTTCATAGTAGATTCCTCCAATTAAGTTGTCTTACGATTTATTATTTCTTTTCAAATACTTTGTTATACGATGTTCTAAATAAAAAAAATCACCTCCTTCTAATTGTAAGAATCTTTAACGATTTTGTCAGTACAAAATACAATAAAACAGAAACAAAAATTGCAATTGGTACTATCCAGTAACCCAAAAGTTCCTCAGCATATTCTGTATCTTTTATTATGCCAAATGATATTCTACCATCTAAAAATTTGAAAAGCCCAACAGAATCCAAAAATAAATTAACTTTAGAGGAATTTAACTTTCCCTCCTCGTTCCCAGACAGAAGCTTGGGAACCAGAGGTAAATATCTTCGGTTACATTTTATTTTGGGGCAACACAAACATCAATTCATAAATAAGAGCAAGACTGTTTAGTAAGCCAGACATATGATTTATAGATAAGTTCTATAAGAAACTAACTGTTATTAGGAATTGTAAAAAGTGAAATAGTTAAAAGTAAATGGCGGTTAATATTTTGTTTTACCTTGACTTTCAGATTGAATAAGTGTAAATTCGAAATCATGGATTTATTTAAACAGGAAGAGAAAAGGGAAGGCGCTCCCCTCAGACCCCTTGCAGACAGGATGCGACCTTCAGACTTATCGGAATTTGTTGGTCAGCGTCATCTGGTCGGTCATGGAAAGGTCTTGAGAAATATTATAGATGGGAAGAGCCAGGTACCATCAATGATTCTCTGGGGGCCTCCGGGCACTGGAAAGACGACGATTGCTAAAATAGTCGCATCGTCTGCCAATGCGGAGTTTTTCCACATAAGTGGTGTGAATGCAGGACTTGCAGATGTAAGAAAAATAATAGAAAAGGCAAGATTAAACATAAAAGGGCTCGGGCGCCGCACAATCCTATTCATAGATGAGATACACAGATTCAATAAGGCACAGCAGGATGCTCTTCTTCCTCATGTGGAAGATGGTACTGTTGTTCTCATAGGGGCAACCACAGAAAATCCATCATTTGAGGTCATTGGTCCACTTCTTTCGAGATCAAGAGTATATAGACTCCTTCCTCTGGAGGATAAAGAGATCGAGGAGGTTATTCACAGGGCATTAACAAGCGACAGGATTCTGTCTGGTTTAAATATCAAGATAACAACAGAGGTGATGAAACTCATAGTCAAATTTTCAGGCGGTGATGCAAGGATAGCGCTAAATACAATCGAGCTCTGTTCGCAGCTGACAAAACCAAGAGGCGGGCTGCGAACAATTACTACTGAAATAGTGAAAGAGGCCCTGCAGAAAAGAGCAATAATGTACGACAAAAAGGGAGACTATCATTATGATACGATCTCGGCATTTATTAAATCAATGCGCGGCTCCGATCCAGATGGTGCTGTTTACTGGCTTGCAAGAATGATAGAGGCCGGTGAAGACCCGCTCTTCATTGCAAGGAGAATGGTAATCCTTGCATCCGAGGATATTGGCAATGCAGATCCTAATGCTCTTGTTGTAGCAAATTCGGCTTTTCAGGCAGTACATGCCGTTGGAATGCCGGAGGCGAGAATAATACTGGCACAGGCAGCAACATATCTTGCCAGTGCTCCCAAGAGCAATGCATCATATATGGCAATAGAGAAGGCAATAGAAGATGCAAGGAAGAGTTCAAATGAACAGGTCCCGCTTCATCTTCGGAATGCTCCAACGAACTTGATGAGAGAGATGGGTTATGGTAAAGGATACAAATATGCTCACGACTATGATGGAGGATTTGTTGAGCAGGATTTTCTTCCATCGAAGTTGAAAGGCAGGATATATTATAGACCCAAAAAGATTGGTTATGAAGTGACGATAAAGCAGAGGTTAGAGGAGTGGTGGAAAAAGAGAAGAAATAAAGACAAGGGATCAGAATGAGCAAGAATGAGATTTTTGCAGGTATAGATCTTGGAGGCACAAACATCAAGGCATGTCTGCTCACAAGGGAAGGAGAGATAGTAGCAGAGAGGATAGTAGGCTGTGAAAAGGAGGGTGGAGTGGACCATGTGCTCGACAGAATATCGGATTTGATAAATAAGCTTTGCAGCAGTGCAGGCTGTCGAGTATCCTGTGTCGGGATCGGAGTTGCCGGTCTTGTGGATGCAGAAAAAGCGGTCTTGCTTGAGGCTCCAAATCTACCCGGATGGCGTGATGTGGAGGTTGGATGTGAATTAAAAAGAAGATTGAATCTACCAATTAAAATGGATAATGATGCTAATGTGGCTGCACTTGGTGAATATATGTTTGGAAGCGGTAGTGGTGTGAAGAACATGATGATGGTAACACTCGGTACTGGTGTTGGAGGAGGATTGATACTTGAGGGAAAGATATACAGGGGCAGCAGTGGTTCTGCTGGTGAGTTCGGACACATGACAATAGATCCGAACGGTCCTATATGCAGCTGCGGAAGGAGGGGTTGTATTGAGGCCTATATAGGAACCCGTGGAATTTTACGCAGAACAAAGGAGTGTTTATCAAAGGGCAGTTCATCGTTGTTGAGTGGAATCAGAGAAGAGGAGATGACCCCAAAACATATAAGCGAGGCAGCAGAGAAGGGGGATGAGGTTGCAATAGAGATATTGAGAAAGACCGGTTACTATCTTGGAGTTGGAATCGGAAATGTTTCAAATCTTCTCAATCTTGAAATGGCGGTAATAGGAGGTGGCGTTTCCAATGCAGGAGAGCTCATTCTTGGACCTGCAAGAGAGAAAACAATGGATGTTGCACTCGAGATTCCGGGAAGAGTGATCGAAATAAAATCTGCCCAACTTGGTGAGAAGGCAGGTATGGTAGGTGCGGCTTGTATTGCGATGAGTATGGTGTAACCTTTTAGCGTGTTTTATTGTATTTAATAATAATCCGATTAAATGATGAGAAAAAGAACCTTTCAATTATTCTTATTTACAGTACTCACCGCATTTGTATTTGACATGCTCGGTGGTCAGGAAAGGGTGGAGTCTGCAAAGGACACTACTGCAAAAAAGGCTGCATATGGAAGTGGACTGGAGGGACCGATTAATTATGAGGCTGTAGAGATTTTCAATAAGATGGATGAGCATAAGACGATTCTTCTTGGTAAGGCAGTGGTCAAATATCAGGACATGGAGCTCAGGGCAGCAAAGATTACTGTGGAATGGGACAGAGATCTGATGATAGCAGAAGGAGTAATCGATTCTGTATGGGTTGTAGATGAGGAAACAGGCGATTCGACATTTGTTGCAAAGACTTTAGGAATGCCTCAGTTTACACAGGCCGGCGATGTGATGATAGGTGAGGTTATGGAGTTTAACTTCAGATCCAAGAAGGGTCGTGTTCTCAGGGGAAGAACTTCCTATGAGGAGGGATTCTATACAGGCAGTACTGTTAAGCTCGTCAAACCAAAAGTGCTGCATGTTAAGAATGCAATATATACCACATGCGACAAGAAAGAGAATCCCCATTTTCATTTCTGGTCGTCACAAATGAAGCTCCACTACAATGATAAGGTTGTGGGGAAGCCCCTTGTCATGTATATTGGAAATATTCCTGTCATGGCTCTTCCATTTATTTTTTTCCCGATCAAAAAGGGGAGACATTCAGGGATAATATTGCCTCGCTACGGCTCTAGTTCGATAGAGGGAAGATATTTGAAGGGTTTTGGATATTACTGGGCAGCAAGCCAATACTGGGATGCAAAAGTTCAGGCCGATTTTTATGAAAGGAGTGGTTTCTTATTCAGGGGAAGCCTACGCTATAATATCAGATATATTTTAAATGGATTAATTTCTGGAAGCTGGACACAGAAAAATTTTAATGCATATGGAAACGAAGAGAAAAGACGGCTTTGGGACATCAGGGTTCAACACAGCCAGGAAATTTCTCCCACAACAAGGTTCAATGTCAGCGGAACTTTTCTTGGAGGAGGTACTCTGTATAGAAATTACAGCTCGGATCGGCAGCAGAGATTGAGAAGGCAGATAATATCAAACGCTACCCTGACAAAAAGGTTTGCAGGCGGACAGAGTATTACGGTTAATCTGAGCCACAGTAGAGATCTTCAGACTGGTAATATAACAGAGACACTGCCGAGGATTAATTTCAGGGTAGGCCAGTTCCCACTCATAAAAAGACCCAAGGCTTCGAGGGGAAAGAGCGTAGAGAGCAGATGGTACCACAACATCTATTTTAATTACAATTCAGAGGCAACCGTATACAGATCAAAACAGAGGCAGATT
>Ga0190359_1000959_pt1 | contig 18870 bp, 18 predicted proteins | sample 48721823_MG_FD_161269 | JGI IMG/M metagenome (GOLD analysis project Ga0190359, IMG submission 161269) | Hydrothermal vent microbial mat bacterial communities from Southern Trench, Guaymas Basin, Mexico - 4872-18-2-3_MG | ecosystem: Environmental > Aquatic > Marine > Hydrothermal vents >... | reverse complement strand
GATACCTGTGCCTTGAATACTTGGACTTGCTATTCTCGGTAAAAGTAGCTCCGCACTTCTTGCACTTGTAAACCTGCACAACCTTATAAAAGCCGTATTTCCATATTATTTTATGGTTGCATCTTATGCAACTTAATAGGATAGAGTGTGTCATAAGCTATCACCTCTATCCTATTATTTATGGTTTTACAGAATTAAATTGGCAGAGCCCGTTTAAGGCTTATTTTTAAATATATTAATTATAATAAATGGAGGTATCATGAAAGCATTAGTTATAGGTTGCGGTTCTATAGGAGAAAGGCATATAAAGAATCTTATAGACATGGGCATAAAGGATATTATTGCTTATGATATAATAGAAGAAAAAACCAAGGAGATCAAACAAAAATATGGCATTGAAACACACAAGGAGCTAGATGATGCCCTTAAGGAAAAACCAGATGCTGTTCTGGTTTGTACACCCACAAATATACATATACCTACAGCATTAAAGGCCATAGATAATAACTGCCATGTTTTTATAGAAAAACCAATATCACATAATCTTGATGGGATTGATGAACTAATAAAGAAGGCAGAAGAAAAGAACCTCGCCATTATGACAGGTTATAACCTAAGATTCCATCCAGGACTGAAACTGGTAAAAAATCTTTTAGATAAGGGAAAGATAGGCAGGCCTTTAACAGCAAGAGTTGAGTATGGCCAATATATGCCTGATTGGAGGCCAGAACAAGATTACAGAAAGGTTTACTCTGCTAAAAGGGATATGGGAGGAGGAATAGTTCTGGATGCATCCCACGAGATAGATTATATAAGATGGCTTTTTGGGGATGTAAAGAATATTTTAGCTTTTGTTAATAAACTGAGCAAGCTTGATATTGATGTTGAGGATACAGCAGACGCCATTATAAGAACGGAAAATGGTTCAATAATAGCACTACATCTTGATGCTTTGAATAGAATCTATACAAGATTCTGCAAGATAGTAGGCGAAAAGGGCACAATAATATGGGATTATGCTGATAAAACTGTTAAGTTGTATGAGGAAAACAAGGAACCAAAAACATTCAAATTCGATATTGATATGAACGACGTTTACAAAGATGAGTTGAAATACTTCCTGGAATGTATAAGATCAGGAAAGAAACCAGAACCCGATGGCAATGATGGTAAAAGAGTTTTGGAAATAGCAATAGCTATAAAAAAATCTTCAGGAAAGATAGAGGAGTTATGATAGCAGCAATAGTGCAGGTAAGAATGGCTTCAACAAGACTACCAGAAAAAGCAATGCTTGATATTTCAGGAAAACCATTAATATGGCATGTTGTAAATAGATTAAAAAAATCAAAGAAACTAGAAAAAATAATCATAGCAACGACTACTAATAAAGAGGATAATGTAATTTCAAAATTTTCAGAAAAAGAGGGATTGAGCTGTTTTAGAGGAAGTGTTGATGATGTTCTGGATAGGTTTCATCAAGCAGCAAAAAAATTCAATGTGGACAAGATAGTAAGGATAACAGCTGATTGCCCATTAATAGACCCCGGTATTTTGGATGAGGTTATTAAACATTTCGAAAATGATAAATATGATTATGTAAGCAATGTCAGACCACCAACATATCCTGACGGTCTTGATGTAGAGGTTTTTTCTTTTATATCCTTGGAAAAAGCATGGACAGAGGCCAAACTTGCATCAGAGAGGGAACATGTTACACCGTATATATGGAAACACCCCGAAATATTCAAGATAAAAAATATAAGATACAAGAAAGATCTATCAAAATTAAGATGGTGTGTTGATAACCTCGAGGACTTGAAGTTTATAAGAATGGTATATAAGATGTTGTATAAAGAGGGCAAGATATTTAATATGAATGATGTGTTGGCGCTGCTTGAAAAACACCCAGAAATAGCCAAAATAAATGAAAAAATAAAAAGGAACATTGGATATACAAAATCAGTAGAGGAGGATAAAATAGTAAGATAGTATGGAAAAAAGAAAACTTGATAAATCAAAAGAATACCTGAAAAGGGCAAGGAGACTTATACCAGCCTGCTCACAAACCTTGAGTAAATCACCTTCACAGTTTGTGCAGGGAGTTTCTCCTGTATTCATAGAAAAGGGTAATGGTAGCCATGTTTTTGATGTTGATGGTAATGAGTATATTGACTATGCAATGGCGCTTGGCCCTATACTTTTGGGTTATAATTATCAAGCAACCATAAAGGCTATAGAAAAACAGCTGAAGGATGGCATTACATTCACTCTGCCACACCCATTAGAATTGGAATTAGCAGAAAATCTCGTAGAAATTATACCATGTGCTGAAATGGTAAGGTTCGGGAAGAATGGCTCTGATGTAACATCCGCTGCTGTTCGTTTGGCAAGGGCATACACAGGAAGAGAAAAGATAGCATGCTGTGGCTATCACGGGTGGCAGGATTGGTTTATTGCAGTCACAGATAAAAACAAGGGGATTCCAAAGTTCAACAAGGAACTAAACCTTAAATTTGAATATAATAAAATCGAAACACTGGAAAGCATATTCAAGGAGAATAAAGATGAGATAGCTTGTGTTATAATGGAACCTATTAGCATAATAGAACCTGAAAATAATTTTTTACAAAAGGTAAAAGAAATAACACATAGAAATGGAGCAGTGCTCATATTTGATGAGATAGTAACAGGTTTCAGGATATCATTGGGTGGAGCCCAGGAATACTATAATATAACACCCGATCTTGCTTGTTTTGGAAAGGGGATGGCAAATGGAATGCCACTCGCCGCGCTTGTGGGTAAAAAGGAGATAATGAAACACCTGAAAGATGTTTTCTTTTCCTTCACTTTTGGAGGGGAGACATTAAGCCTGGTTGCTGCATTATCAACTATAAATGAGATTAAGGAAAAGAATGTTATCCAGTATTTGTGGGAGATGGGGAAGAAACTAAGAGATGGCTACAACAGTTTGGCAAAAAAACATGGCATTGAAAAATACACAGAATGTATCGGTTTACCCCCAAGAACCGTTATCAAATTCACGAATGAGGATGGCAAGATTTCTTATGAAATGAAAAGCTTATTCCAGCAGGAAGCTATAAAAAGAAATGTATTATTCACAGGGGCCAACAATATATGTTTTTCACATTCAAATGAGGACATATTGAAAACCTTAAATGTTTATGATGAGTGCATGAAAATCCTCAAAAGAGGAATAGAAAACAATAAAATTGAGGACATGCTTGAAGGCCCAAAAGTAAGACCTGTTTTCAGGGAGATATGAAAAAAATAAAGATTGGTAAAAGAGAAATAGGAGATGGAGAACCGTGTTTTATAGTAGCTGAAATATCTGCAAACCATCTTAAAAAAAAGGAAAACGCATTCAAGCTGATTGAAGAAGCAAAAAAAGCAGGGGCAGATGCAGTAAAATTCCAGACATACACACCAGAAACAATAACCATAAAATCAGATAAAGAATATTTCAGAATAAAAGGAACAATATGGAAGGGAAAAACACTTTATGAACTATATTCAGAGGCCTATACACCATGGGAATGGTTCCCAGAATTAAAGGATAGGATAGAACAGGAAGGCATGATTTTCTTCTCAACACCATATGATAAAACAGCCGTAGACCTTTTAGAAAAGCTCAATGTCCCCCTGTACAAGGTAGCATCCTTTGAGATAAACGATATACCACTTTTAAAATACATAGCCTCAAAGAAAAAACCCATATTTTTACCAACCGGTGTTGCAGATATAGATGATATCAAACTCGCTTTATCAACAATAAGAGAACAAGAAAACGATGATATAGTTATATTAAAATGCGTTAGTGCTTATCCCGCACCACTTAAAGAACTCAATCTGAAAACAATTCAGGACATAAGAAAAAGATTCGGTGTATTGCCAGGGCTTTCTGATCATACATTAGGAATTTCTGTTGCATCGGCATCAATCGCCCTTGGTGCAAAGGTTATAGAAAAACACCTCATCTTGGATAGAAAAATGGGCGGTCCTGATGCACCTTTCTCTTTGGAACCACATGAATTCAAAAAAATGGTCAGTGCTGTAAGGGAGGCAGAAGAAGCAATAGGAGAAATAACATATGAATTGACAGAGAAGGCAAAGGAGCACAGAATATTTATGAGATCGATATTTGTGGTTAAGGATATCAAAAAGGGAGAAAGGTTCACTGAAAAAAATATAAAAGTTATAAGGCCAGGGTATGGTTTGCATCCCAAATACTATGAATCCATACTAAGAAAACGTGCGAAAAAGAACATAGAAAAGGGAACCCCCCTGGATCTTAAAATGGTGGAGTAATCGATAACATGGGTGAAATAGATTTAAGACCAGTTGAAAGGAATGATTGCAGAATTTTATGGGAATGGAGAAATGATCCAGTAACGAGAAAGTACGCATTTAATACAGAATGCATACCATATGAAACACACAAAAAATGGTTTGAAAACTCCCTAAAAAACAAAAACAGGCACATATTTATTGTTTTGAAAGAAGATGAAAGAGTAGGGGAGATAAGATTCGATATTAATCCACAAACAAAGGCAGCAGATGTTGATATAACAATCGATCCTAGATACAGAGGAATGTGCATAGGCAGAGAAGCCCTGAAAAAGGCCTGTTCATATGCATTTAAAAATCTAAAAATAAAAAAATTCATTGCAAAAATAAAAACAAGCAACAAAGCATCTTTAAAGATATTCGAATACGTGGGATTTGATATTGAAAAAGAAAACGATACAATAATAATGGTCTTGAAGTGATCAAATGAAGGTATTAGTTATAGCAGCACATCCTGATGATGAGGTCTTGGGTGTTGGCGGAACAATAGCAAAGCATGTTGAGTCTAAGGACGAGGTCTATGTTTGTATACTTGGTGAAGGCATAACATCTAGAGAACTTTCTTTAAAAAAGAAATCTCAGAAAGAAAAAAATCACAAAATTAAAAAATTAAAAAATAATGCGTTAGAGGCATCAAAAATATTAGGAATCAAAAAAATATTGTTTTTTGGTTTACCTGATCAAAAATTTGATACATTACCTATTCTAGATATAATCAAAAAAATAGAGAAATGTGTAAAAGAAATAAAACCAGATATTGTTTACACTCACAGTGAAACAGATCTAAACAGGGATCATAGGATAGTTTTCGAAGCTTCTATGGTTGCAACAAGGCCATTGGGTAATGGAATCAAAAAAATACTTTCTTATGAAGTTCCCTCTTCAACTGAATGGGGTTCACCTGTATCAAAAAAACATTTCATTCCAAATGTTTTTATTAACATAGAAAAAACCTTAGAGAAAAAATTAAAAGCCATGAAAAAATATAAAAGTGAGATAAGGGATTTTCCTCATCCAAGATCCACAGAAGCACTTAAAGCTCTAGCAAAAAAGCATGGTGTTGAGGTTGGTTTGAAGTCCGCAGAGGCCTTTGTTCTAATAAGAGAAATAAACCCCAACAGGTGAGAATATGCGATTTGTTTTTATATCAGCAGTCGAATTTGGATATAAATGTCTTGAAACCTTTATTGGGAAAAAAGTAAATATTGTAGGCATATTCACTCTTGATGAAAAGAAAGCAAAAAATATTTCTGGGTTTATCAGTTTTGACAAATTAGCAGAAAAATATAATATCCCAATATTTAAGATAAAGGATGTTAATTCCTTGGATGTTATAGAAAAAATAAAGAAGTTAAAACCTGATTATATATCTGTGATCGGATGGTCACAAATGATAAGCAAAGAACTGCTAAGCATACCAAAAAAAGGATGCATAAATATACACCCAACACTTCTACCAAAAAATCGCGGCAGGGCCCCAATACCTTGGACCCTTATAAAAAATCTGAAAAAAAGCGGTGTTACATTGTATTATCTTGATGAAGATACAGACAGTGGTGATGTTATTGCACAGAAAGAATTCACCATTGATCTTAATGATGATGCCAAATCAGTTTATAAAAAGGCATTGTCAGCTTCAACAAAGCTCCTCAAGGATATAATACCGCATCTTATCAATGGAACAGCCCCCAGAAAAGCACAAAACCAAATGGATGCAACATACTGGCCTAAAAGAAGTCCAGATGATGGTATAATAGATTGGGATAAAACCACAATGGAAATATACAACTGGATAAGAGGATTAACACACCCATATCCTGGCGCTTTTACATTTTTAAATGATAAAAAAATGTTTGTGTGGAAGGCTAGTTTATGTGAAAAACAATATTTAGGCTCTCCTGGTGAGATTGTTGATATAATAGAAGATGGGATTATTGTAAAAACAAGTGATGGTTGCATCCTGTTAAATAAAGTTCAATTAAATGGTGAAGAAGAAACAACAGCAAATAAGATAATAGAAAAACACAATATAAGAAAAGGTATCATTCTAAACAAAAAAAAATATGGTATAAATAAAAAAGAAACTATTCGTAAAGAAATAAGATCAATAAGATCAATGCAATCAAAATTTGAAAAAATCTATAAAAATAAAAATATAAGATATAAATTGTTTTCCATGGAAGAATTCAAAAAAGCAAAAACAATATCAATTTATATTTCAAGAAAAAATGAAGTAGATACAAAAGAAATAATAAAAAAAGCCTTTGAAATGAATAAAATGATATGTGTTCCTTCCATGAAAAACAAACCATGTATGTGTTTAATTACTGAAAAATACAATATACATGAGCATACACCTCTATTAGTAGATAAAAATACAAAGAAAGTGAAACCAGAAGATTTGGATATTATAATAGTACCAGGCATAGCATTTGATGAAAAGGGAAGAAGGATAGGAAGCGGAAAGGGCTATTACGACACCTTTCTTTCTGAATTAAAGGGCAAGAAACCAATAATAGCTCTGGCCTTTGATTTTCAGATAGTTGATGAGATACCATCAGAGCCGCACGATGTCCATATGGACAAAATAGTAACAGAGAAAAGAATTATAAACTGTTGATTATAGGATTATTATGAATATTGAAAAAATAGAAAAAGCAGATTCCAAAATAGCAGATGCTATAAAAAATGAAATAAGTAGACAAAGGAATAGTTTGGAGCTTATAGCTGCTGAAAACTTTGTAAGTGAAGCAGTTCTAGAAACAGCCGCATCTGTTTTGACAAACAAATACTCAGAAGGATATCCATTCAAAAGATATTATGGTGGAAACCAGTTTATTGATATATGCGAAGATCTTGCAATAAAAAGAGCAAAAAAGCTTTTCACTGCTGATCACGCAAATGTCCAACCCCATTCTGGTTCATCTGCAAATATGGCTGCATATTTCGCTTTAACAGACTGGCTGAAAAAAGGCAAAAAAATATTAGGAATGAACCTTAGTGATGGTGGGCATTTAACCCATGGCAGTCCTATTAATTTTTCAGGTAAATTATTCAATATAATATCATATGGTGTGGATAAAGAAACCAAAATGCTCGATTATGATGCTATAAGAAAGATAGCTCTGAAGGAAAAACCAACCATCATACTATCCGGTGCAAGTGCCTATCCAAGAAAGATAGATTTTAAGGAATTCGGGGAGATAACAAAAGATATTGGCGCTTTTCACATGGCAGATATCGCTCACATTGCAGGCCTAATAGTGGCAGATGAACATCCGAACCCTGTTCCTTATGCAGATGTTGTTACTACCACGACACATAAGACACTAAGAGGCCCAAGAGGTGCAATAATACTTTGTAAAAAGCAACATACCTCAGATATAGATAAAGCAGTCTTCCCTGGTATACAGGGTGGCCCACTTGAACACATAATAGCAGCCAAAGCCGTCTGCTTTAAAGAAGCAATGAAGCCTGATTTTATAGAATATCAAAAACAAATTATTAAAAACGCAAAGGCATTGGCCGAAGAGCTTATGAGCAATGGATTAACTCTTGTAACAGGGGGAACCGATAATCATCTAATGTTAGTTGATGTATCCAAAATAGAATTAACAGGAAAGGAAGCAGAAACACTTCTGGATGAAATAAACATAACTGTAAACAAAAACATGATACCCTTTGATAAAGGAAAACCATATAATCCCAGTGGAATAAGGATAGGCACACCAGCATTGACCACAAGAGGAATGAGGGAGTCTGAAATGAAAATAATCGGTAAAATGATATCAGATATTCTTAAAAATCCAAAAAATGAAAATATAAAAAAAAGGATAAAAAACCAGGTAGAAGAACTATGCAAAGAATTCCCTATATATAAAAACCTTTGATCATATGCATGCAAAAATATTTGATGGAAAAAAAGTAGCAGATGATATTTGCAGTGAATTATCAAAAGAGGTGGCAAAGTTCAAGAAAAAGCACAAACCTCCTAAATTATCTGTAATTTTAGTAGGAGATGATCCTGCATCAAAAACCTATATTAAAATGAAAGAGAACGCCTGTTCTCAGATTGGGATATTATCTGATGTTCATAAATTACCTGAAAATACAGATGAGTCTGAAGTATTGAGTTTAATAAAAAAACTTAATGAGAATAAAAATGTGCATGGTATTCTGGTTCAATTCCCTCTACCAAAACACATCAATAAAAATAAAGTAATGAAGGCAATATGCCCCAAAAAAGATGTGGATGGTTTTAATCCAATAAATATAGGCAATGTTCTGCTTGGTGATGAAACACTAGCACCCTGCACACCAAAGGCTGTAATAACAACACTTGATAATTCAGGGATAAAGATTGAGGGTAAAGATGTGGTTATTATCAATCACAGCAATATAATAGGAAAGCCACTATCTTTAATGTTGCTGAATAGAGACGCAACTGTTGATGTTTGTCATATTAAAACGAAAAATCTAAATGAACATACAATGGAAGCTGATATAGTAATTGTAGCTGCAGGCATACCAGGATTGATAAAAAGCGATATGGTAAAGAGTGGTGTTGTTATAATAGATGTGGGTATAAACAAAACAAAAGATGGTATTAAGGGCGATGCAGAAAAAGGTATAGAAAAAAAGGCATCTTTTTTGACACCTGTCCCTGGTGGTATCGGTCCCATAACTATAGCAACATTAATGAAGAACACAGTAACTTGTTATAAAAACCTTTTATAAACCTATTTTCTTCATACCCTTTCTGAATATTTTCATTTCTTCTTTCCCAACAAGCTTGTATTTAAACAACAGATATATGTAAATACCACTTAATATAAGAAATGTTATACCTCGTATTAATAACCTTAAACCAATATAATACGTAATTAAATAAATAAAACATATGCCGAATAAAGCAAATACGAAAATTTTCAATATTCTTTTATCAAATGGGAATATCTTGATATTTCTGTAAGAAAAGAAAAGATAAAGAATCCCAATTATTGTCAGAGAAGAAAAGGTCCCTACTGCAGCACCTGTTATCCCGTATATAGGAACCAGCAAATAAATTATTATGAACATAATCACGAAACCAGAAAGTTCTATAAAAAATATCAGTCTGGTTTTCTTTATCATATTAAGGATATATGAACTTGTCCAGCATATTGAAAAAATAAACCAACCAAGGGCTAGTATGGACAACGCCATGGCACTTTTGACATATTCCAAACCAAAAAGTATTAATAGGATTGGTTCTGAAAACAAAAAGAAGATCAAAAACAAAGGAATACCACTAAGGGTTACCCACTTTGTAACAGTTAAATAAACATGCTTTATCACCTCTTTATTTTCTTTGGCATATTCAGCTGTTATCACTGGCAAGAACAATGAAAGTATGGCTGATGGTAAAATAATTAAAAGTGATGCTGTAGGCACAGCTGTATTATAGATACCAACATCAGAAGATCTCATAAAAAATCCTATTAAAATACTGTCAATCCAGAAAACCTGTTTACTTATTATAGCGCTCAACATAAGCGGTAAGGAGTATCTAAAAAGCTCTCTGTTTATAAAAACTGTTTTAATCTTTGCTCTAAAAATAGAGAAAACCTTAAATTCAAGTAAAATAATAAGCAAAACAAAAGTCAAAAACACTGAAAATACATATGCAACAGTGATTCCAAAAAGACCATAACCAAGGAAAACAACAAGGCCAGTCAAGGATATTCTGAACACGGTATCCATTATATCCTTGGAAAAAACCTTATATTGAATTTTTTGTAGAGCCCTTATGCTTGGAATTAAAATTTCAGATAAAATTAAAAATGGAAATGCAAATGCCATTAGTTTTAAAACAATTATCAAATTAGGCTCATTAAATATATTTATAGCTATCCAATCTGCTGACAAAAATATAAGTATACCTATTACAACAGAAGAAAAAAGCGTTGTTTTTAAACCACTTTTAATAACACCTTTTATTTTGCTCTTATCACCCTTTCCATAAAAAAATGATACAAATCTAAGAACACCAGAATTCAAACCTATGAGTGCAACAGGAGCGAGAATCCCTACAACAGCCAAACCAAGAGAAAATGTACCATAAACCTCTGAGCTGATATGTGCTATAATCAATCTCCATAAATATGAAAATAATTTTGAAGCCACCATCCCTATTATAACAAATCCAGCACCTTTGGCTATTACATCAAGTTGCTTTGTCATACCCACCCCGTTATTTCAACATCTTTAAGAGACCCTGCCTCAAAGAGTATTTTGGTTCAAAACCCAACCCCCTAACTTTTGAAATATCAGCCTCCGAATATAAAATATCCCCCTGCCTTTTTTCTGCATATGTGATTTTACTTTTGCTTTTTGTTAATTCAAGAACAATATCAGCCAGTCCCTTTATTGTTACCGATTTCCCTGTACCTACATTATATACACCAGGCCTGCCTGATACAAGAATCGCTGCATCTACAACATCATCTACATAAATAAAGTCCCTTGTCTGTTTTCCATCCCCAAAAACAACCAAATCCCTGCCATGCACAGCATTTGAGATAAATTTTGATATCACACCACTGTAAGGATTTGCAGGATCCTGCCTTGGACCATAGACATTGAATGGCCTCACAATTGATATATTCAATTTGGAAAATCTTGAACAACAATTTTCAGACCATAATTTTTCATAGCCATATAAATTTATTGGTTTTTTTTCGCTATTTTCATTTATTACCAATCCTTTAGAATCTCCATAAACAGCGGCTGTACTAAAGTAAACAAAGTTTTTGACATTGTTTTTTTGTGAAGCCCTTAATAAAATATAAGTAGCGCCTGTGTTGATAGCCAGACTTTTAATCGGATATTTTTCAGAAAGAGGAACAGAAACAAGACCAGCCAAATGATAAACAGTGTCCACACCCGCCACAGCAGAATTGACATCTTTTGAATCACATATATCACCCTTGAAAAAATCCACCTTTTTGTTCACATTCTTCTTTTTTCCTGCACTAAGGTCATCCAAAACAACAACCTCTTTTCCATTTTCAACTAATTTATCAGCAAGATGCGAACCAATAAATCCTGCGCCACCGGTAACAAGCACTTTCATATGCATTCTTAAGAATAATTAACTTTTAAATATTTAGTTCATGATTGTTAAATTATGTGCAAGAATAGGGTAATTACCTACATAATCAAATATAAATGGGTTTTATTATTCGCAATTCTATATTCTATTCTGGTTTCATCTTTATCATTAACAATGCCACCCAATGGCGATAGTGCAACATATTCAGAAATAGGAAAAAACATAGCTAAAGGAAATGGTTTTGTTCTGAACTATGGACCAAGCTCTGATGCCCCCGGGTTTCCTATGATAATTGCCTTGTCCATGATATTATTCGGGGATTTTTTCATACAGGCGATACTGGCAATAATGGCCTTTTTCTTGATGCTGGTATTTTTTAACTTCACAAAAGAAATCACAAACAATGAAAAAATAGCTGCAGGGGCAATGATCTTTCTCGCTCTTACCCCCCTTGTTTTTTATAACTCCCTTCTTCTAATTAGTGATATACCTTTTCTTTTGTTCAGCATTGCCTCTATGTGGGTTTATGCAAGATTTCTGTTCAAAAAGAATAAAAAGACCTATACAGTGCTATGGGCAATTCTAACCGGTTTCAGTATATTAATAAGATACATGTCTGGTTTTTTGCTTATTCTAATATATATCATACATTTTCTATACCTGAAGGTCAGGGAAAAAAAATTAAAACTAAAATATCTAGTAATTTTCCTGCTTATCATTATCATCATTATTTTACCTTTTTTGCAAATAATATATAATGCTGTGGCATTTATCTCAAACAATAGGCTAACTTCTTCCCCCAAAGGCCACATAGCACTTACTATAGAGGGCATCTCAGAAGGAGGAAAAGGATTAAATCTATTACCCATAGATATAGACATATTTGTTCCGATACAGGTTGTTAGTTTCTTAAGAATATGTGCTGTCATGCTGCTTTTGATATCACCTCTGGTATCCCTGGTTTTCCTTTATAGATTATATGACATTTTAAAGAGAAAATTCGCATCCATGCCCAGATTTGAGGAAATGCTCCTGCTATGGAGCTTTGCCTACATCATATTTCATGTTCTATATCCAGGCCCATTAGCTGCAAGATATCTATTACCAATAACACCGGTTTTGATCATATTCTTCTCCAGATTTATTTTCAGCATATGGAAAAAGCACAGAAAACTTGTCATTTTAATGGTAATAATCCAGCTAATCATTTCATGCTCTGTTATTGCAATTGACTCGCAGACAAGATGGAAGAGATCACAAACGAGAATATTTGCAGAAGCAGGAAACTGGCTGAAGGAGAATACAGCAGAGGATTCTGAAGTTCTGTGCATAGGCCTCTCATGCACAACCATAAACTATTACGGGGACAGGAAATTCGTTAAAGAGGGCACACCAGAGTATGCCATGGTTTCAGATTTCAGGCCAGAAGAAATGGATATAGAATCAATGATAAAGGACTACGAATTAAAAAAGAAATTTTCAGATGATATGTACTATGTGAAGATCTATAAGCTGACCTCACATTAGATCTAAGACAGCCAATGCCCCGGCAAAATACCTCTTTATCAATTTAGGATTCTTTAATACCCTTTTCAATGACTGAAAAATAAAAAAAGGCCTGAGATAAAACCTTTTGTATGCATTTGAAACAAGAACATGTATCTGCTTGTTTGTGAGTTTGTCATTTCTGAAAACGCCTTTTGATATATCAAGTTCGCCCCAATTTTCTATTTCTGCTATCCATTCCTTTTTTATTGCCTCCTCATAAAGTTCTGTCCCTGGAAAAGGTGTTGTTATAAAAAACTGTGCTACATCTGGGTTAAGTTTTATAGCAAAGTCTATAGTTTGCTTTGCTGTTTCCATCGTATCACCCGGCAAACCAATCATAAAGCTTGCATATGTCATTATACCCGCAAGCTTGGCAATCTTTAATGCGCTTTCAGCCTGCTTAAGTGTTATGTTTTTCTTTGCCCTGTCCAACACCTTTTGGTTTCCTGATTCTATTCCAAAATCTAAAGCAAAGCAACCTGCATCTTTCATTTTCTTGATGAGTCTGGCTGTTATTGTATTAACCCTCGCATAGCATGCCCATTTAATTTTTAAATCCCTTTTTATTATCAAATCACATATTTTTTCTGTTCTCGTTTGTGAAAAGGTAAATGTATCATCCTTAAAGAATATTTCTTTAACCCCGTATTTCTTTACAAGATGCTCTATCTCATCCACAACATTTTCAGGTGATCTGAATCTTAATTTTGTTCCCCAAAAATGTGAAGATGAACAATATGTACATTTATTTGGGCACCCTCTTGTGGTAATCACAGATGCATAATTCAAACCCCCTTCCCCTGCACTTATAGGAGAACCGGATCTATAAAGATGCATTGGCAGTAAATGCCTTGCAGGAAATGGAATGGAATCAAGGTTTTCTATATGTTTCCTGTCAGGATTGCTTATAATTTCCCCCCCTTTTTTGTAACTAACCCCACTGATTCTCTCCGGATCTCCATTGTTTTTTACGAGTTCGAGCATTGTTATTTCCCCCTCACCCCTGACAATCACATCGATCTCTGGGCAATCCTTAAATGTTTGAGCAGGCATAAATGTTACATGTGGCCCCCCAACAACAATTATTATATCCTTTCTCTCCCTTTTGATTTTTTTGGCAAGTCTATAAGTAACAGGCATTATAGTAGTGCTTGATGTTATGCCAACTATTTTAGCCTTATTTTTTGCAATTCTCTCAGCTGTCTGATTAACGCTTAAATTATATGCATTCGCATCCAAAACATCAACTTTTATCTTGTTCTTTTCTAAAACAGCCGCTATGTATGCAATAGACAATGGTGCATCTAAAGCAGCTGCGTTTTTTCTATTTTTATATACAAATTCAGTGTAAGGTGGATTTACAAGCAATACCTTCATGTCAATCTAAAGATAATATATTAGAAAGTCTTAAAAATTTGAGGTATACTTATTTAATAATAAGCCAATCAACAGGATGAAATATGCATATAATAAAGTTAGACCACGATACCCACATATGGAGAAGGTTTTTACAGAAAAACAATACATTAATATTCCATACTCCTGAATGGAAGCAACTGATAGAAAAAAGCTTCAAAAAAGTCAAAACAATATATTTTGCTGTATTGGATAAAGAAGATATAAAAATAATTTTGCCATTTCTCTACATAGATCACCCGATGTTTGAAAAAAAGCTGATATCTTGCGGTTTTATTGAATATGGTGGTCCTGCAGGGAAACCTGACAGTAAAACACTAGAAATCGTATTTGATGAGATCTCCAGAAAATACAAAAACAGAGCAGATTATCTTGAAATAAGACAGGGGCTTACGGAATTCACAGCAACCCTTGATAAAATAGATCTCATCAAAAAGACAGAATACAAAAGATTCATAACAAGACTTGGCAATTCTAAAGAACTTTGGAAAAAAATCAGTAAGCAAAGAAGAAAGGCAGTAAGAAAAGCTGAAAAAGAAGGAATCTCGGTAAGAGAAATCCGAATGGGAGATCTAAATGATGTTTACAATATTTATCTTAAGAACATGAAGATTTTTGGTTCTCCGCCATTGAGTAAGAATTTTTTCGAAAATTTTTTCAAAATTCTTGTTCTGAACAATCTTGCAAGAGGATTTGGTGCTTACTATAAAGGAAAATTAGTGGCTCTACTTATAGGTTATACCTACAGGAATAGAATACATATAATAATCAATGTTTCTGATCATAATTATCTGAATTATAGACCTAATGATGCAGTACATTGGGCATTTATGAAATGGGGTTGTGAAAATGGATACAACATATTTGATTGGGGAAGGGTAAGAGAAGAATCAGGACAATTCAGATTCAAAAGCCTCTGGGCATCAGAACTTCATAATCTGAATCATTATTACATACTATGGAAATCAAAGGAAACACCAAGGATTGATCCAACAAACCCAAAATATAAATTCCTTATATGGCTTTGGAAGCACATGCCACTTTTCATATCAAAAAGAATAGGTCCCTGGATCAGAGAAGGTTTGGGAATCTGATTTTAATATAATCACTGCATGTTATAAAATCAGCATCAAGCTTATTTATGAAATTCTCAAAAATATCCCAGGCCTTTCTCCCTCTGTTCCTGCCATAAAAAAATCTTATTAAAGGATTCTCTCCCTTTCCAACACTTTTTCCTAAAAACTCGCACGGATGCATATAGAACATATATCTCATCTTTAATCTCCACAAGGAGAGTGGATAAAAAAGCCTTATCCAAGGAAAACCGAACGGGAGACTGAGGATAGAAAAATTCGGTATTGGCAATTCAAGTATATCCCTGCCTTTCTTTGTTATATTTCCAGCATCAGCGATGTATGGCTTTGTTGAAACAAAAACTCTGCTATACCTGCCCGGGAATATGAACCTTGAAATAGATGAATCATAAACATACCCGTTTTTTTTCAATAATTTCCCTAAATAAACTGGAAATATACATTCAGGCGATCTGAATCCATAAACCCTTATTCCAAGATCTTCCAATACCTTTTTTGATCTCGCAACCTCATATTCAACCTCTTTTTTCGAGATTCTATTCAAAATCCTGTGGGAGAACCCATGAGAACCTATCTCATGCTTTTTTGATATATCCTTTATGAGACCCTCAAACCTGTCTGCCAGATCACCAAGCACAAAGAACGTTGCCTTTATTTCATGCACATCAAAAAAATCAAGAAGCCTTGGAACAATCTCAACGAGGTTTGAAGTCTTTTTGCTGCCCCAATCATATTCAAGATCAACGCTTATTATGGTCTTTTTTTTCATTTGAATCACTCAGGGCCAGCTTTCTGACTATTTCCTTCACGCCCCTTTCATTTCTTTTTGCTATACCATACATAAGAAAAACAACTATTAATATTACTGTTAAACCAACAACAGTTAAAAAATCCAGGGGCCTTCCAAAACCAAAGGGCTGTAAAAATTTCAGATATTCTGAAAACATCAAGGAAAAAAGAAAGCCAATCCAGACAATAACCCAGAAAACAAAATCCTTTAAGCCAAACTCCTTTCTCTTTAAGTGCAGAAAACTCATATAAATCATGAATATTCCGATCAGTAAACCCAGAATCTGCACACTTGGTGATAAACTTGAAAACGCCATATCAACCCCTGATTTTCCACCATAACATACTAAGGAATATCTTTAAACCATCTATAACAGTTGTTCCCTTGAACTTGTTCCCATAGATAGTTTTAATTCTGACTTCTTTATATTTAAGCTTGTTTTTTCCAATGTTCATAACTATCTCAGATGCAACAGCATACCTGCTTGAATTCCATTTTATTTTCTGGTAAGCCCTTTTTGTAAATACCCTGAATCCCGACTGCGTATCCTTTATGTCAACACCAAAAAACACTTTTGATGAATTGTAAATAAGCCAGTTTCCAAATTTCTTCGTAAATGGCATGCTTTTACTTGGTGGTCTGTAACCAATAACAATATCAAGCCTGTTTTTCTTTAGTTCTGAAACAAGCTTTGGTATTTCCTTTGGGTCATGCTGCCCGTCGCTATCTATTGTTATTATAATATCGGCTCCCATCCGGACAGCCTTTTCGCACCCAGTCCTAAGAGTGAAACCAAGACCCATGTTTATTATATGCTTTAAGACAACGGCACCGGCTCTTTCTGCAGCAGCATAACTATCATCCCTGGAGCCGTCATCAACAGCTACAACCTCGTCAGCATATTTTTTAACTTGACGTATAACCCCACCCACTGTTTTTTCTTCATTATAAACAGGCATGACTGCAACAACTTTCATAATAAAAACATGATCCTGTTATTTATATTTATTAAAATTCTGAGATTATGCCTGCTGCAACAACACCGCCTTTATTCTCAATCATAAGTCTGCCAAGCTCTGGAATATCTTCAAATTTTTCTAAAACCATTGGAGAAGAGAGTTTGACCTTTAAAACACCAGCATCATTCAGATGCAATTTTTTAGGATTGTCCTCAATTATCTCACCTGTTTCTGAATCAATCCTTTTTAACATACTGATAATTTTTCCCTTCACCAGTGACGTGTTGCATCTGAAATCCAGCACATCACCAGTCTGTACACCTCTTTCTGAAAGAATAAATATCTTTGATGTGAATTCAGTATATGCGGAAGGTGGCCTGTTCTTTAAGCCACACACATCCCCTCTTTTAACATCCAGATTATCCGTTAACCGGAAACCAACACTGTCACCCGGAACAGCCTTTTCCTTTTCTTCTATTTTTTTGATTTTTCCCTTTATACCCGAGGGCTTGAAAATAACATCATCCCCAGCTTTTAATGAACCGCTCTCTACTCTTCCCATTATTATTTTTTCCCCTCCCCTTTCCTGCACTAACTGAACAGGAATTCTGAGCGGCTTTTCCAGAGGATTTGTTTTCGGCTTTATTTTTTCATCCAGCAACCTAACAAGAGGAAGTCCTGTATACCACTCCATTTCTTTTGATTTATTTATTATATTTTCACCGCACCTTGCAGAAATCGGTACGAAATGCAGGTTCTCCCCATAGCCAAATGAATTTAAAAAAACCATGGTTTTATCCTTTATCTCTTCAAATCTCTTTTTGCTGTAATCCACAGTATCCATCTTATTTACTGCAAAAAATATCTGCTTTACTCCAAACAGTTTTAACAAAAAAACATGCCTTCTTGTCTGTTCCTGGACACCTTCATTGGATTTGGCAGAAACCAGAACAACACCAGCTTCAGCGTTGGATGCGCCAGAGAGCATGTTTTTTATAAACTCTCTATGTCCCGGGGCATCTATTATATTATATCTGTATTTTTCTGTTTCAAAGGGAATTTGCGTAGTATCTATAGTTATTCCACCTTCTCTCTCCTCTTGCAGACTATCAAGAATAAAAGCAAATTCCATTTTTTTCCCAAGTTTTTTTGCAGTCTGCTCAATTTCTTTAAGCTTGCCTGGTTTAATGGATTTTGTATCATAAAGCAGTCTTCCTATTAATGTGGATTTTCCATGATCTACATGCCCCACCATTACAATATTAATCTTAGGTTTCATGCCAACTCACATATATCCAAGCGCTCTTAATTTTTGCATCATGTAGGCCTTTTCCTTGTCCTGGCATCTGCCTGATCTTTCCTCAACCTCTGTTGTCTTTAACTCTTCAATTATTTTATCCACGGTATCGGCCTTTGATTCAACGGGATTTGTGCATGGTATACAACCCAGAGACCTGTATCTCCTCCACACACCACCCTCATCTTTTTTTGCAAAATATAAGGGATTCACAGGTATATTGTTCTTCTTGATATATCTCCATATATCCAGTTCTGTCCAGTGCAGAACAGGATGGATTCTGATATGATCCTCTTCTTTTGACATGC
>Ga0190359_1000958_pt1 | contig 18882 bp, 16 predicted proteins | sample 48721823_MG_FD_161269 | JGI IMG/M metagenome (GOLD analysis project Ga0190359, IMG submission 161269) | Hydrothermal vent microbial mat bacterial communities from Southern Trench, Guaymas Basin, Mexico - 4872-18-2-3_MG | ecosystem: Environmental > Aquatic > Marine > Hydrothermal vents >... | reverse complement strand
CGTTGAGAACCCTGGTGGATATTGTCCGTTACGAGGACTCGATTGAAATGTTTGATTTTGTTCCCGGCATTTCAGAAAAACATAAGAAAAAAATTCTTGATTCATTTCCCGGTCGCAGAGCAAAGGGGTGGAATGATGCATAGTGATTATGTCCTTACCACATGTCCCTATTGCGGGTGCGGCTGTAATTTCTACCTGATCGTGATCGATGGAAAATTGGTTGGAGTCGAGCCGTGTAGGACCGATAGAATCAGCCACGGGAAGCTGTGTGTCAAGGGACTGCACGCACATGAATTCGTCAGCCATACGGATCGATTAAAAACACCGCTTATTCGTAAAAACGGCAAGCTTGAGGAGGCATCCTGGGATGAGGCTCTGGATGCTGTCGCGGCAGGTGTGCAGAAAATAAAGCAGGAGGCTTCCGCCGACGCTATCGGCCTGCTCTCTTCAGCAAAATGCACCAATGAGGAGAATTATCTCCATATGAAGCTCGGCCGTGCGGTGATTGGTACGAACAACGTTGACCATTGTGCGCGGTTATGCCATGCGTCGACCGTTGCGGGTCTTGCAGCAGCGTTCGGCAGCGGTGCAATGACCAACTCGATACCTGAAGTGGAAGAGGCGTCCTGCATACTCATTACCGGCAGCAATACCATGGAGCAGCATCCTCTGATAGGCTCACGGGTATTAAAGGCAAAAGAGAACGGCGCTAAGCTCCTTGTGATTGACCCGCGCGAAACACCCCTTTCAATCCATGCGGACCTGTTTCTGCGGCAGAAACCGGGCACCGATGTCGCATGGCTTAATGGATTCATGAAGGTGATTATCGGTGAAGATTTATATGATAAGGAATTCGTTGAGAGCCGTACCGAAGGATTTGATGCGCTGAAAAGATTTGTCGCCGTCTATACACCGGACAGGGTGGAGGAAATCACCGGTATTCCGGCGGAGAAGCTTGTTGAGGCCGCGCGTATGTATGCACAGGCTGATGCCGCCATGATTCTCTATTCAATGGGGATCACCCAGCATATCACCGGGACCAATAATGTGAAATCAACGGCAAACCTTGCCATGCTCACCGGTAATGTAGGTAAAGCCTGCAGCGGCGTCAATCCGTTGCGTGGCCAGAATAATGTCCAGGGTGCATGTGATATGGGGGCATTGCCAAATGTCTATTCGGGATATCAGAAGGTAGCGGATCCTGAAGCGCGGAAAAAATTCGGGACTGCCTGGGGTGCGGTACTTCCTGAGAAGCTTGGATTGACCGTGGTGGAAATGGTAAACGCCGCAGCCAGGGGTGAGCTTCGGGGGTTATACATAATGGGTGAAAATCCTATGGTGTCAGATCCGGATATTACCCATGTGCGTGAAGGACTGAAAAATCTTGAATTTCTGGTGGTACAGGACATTTTTCTCACGGAGACGGCGGAGCTGGCACATGTGGTTCTTCCCGGCGCTTCGTATGCTGAAAAGGAAGGTACCTTTACCAACACGGACCGCACGGTACTCCGGGTGCGAAAAGCGATTGATTCTCCTGGCGAAGCACGACCTGACTGGCGGATTATCTGTGACGTGGCAAAACGCCTGGGCGCTGAAAATTTTGAGTATGCCGGCCCCAAAGAGATTATGGAGGAGATTGCGCGCCTGACACCGTCATACGGCGGCATATCCCACGGGCGACTTGACAAGGGAGATGTACTGGCATGGCCCTGCCCGGATGCAGAGAGTCAAGGAACGCCCTTTCTCCATAAAGACAAGTTCGCCCGGGGAAGAGGACGGTTCCATGCCGTGGAATATAAACCCACGGCCGAGCAAACCGATAAAGATTATCCGCTGATACTGACCACAGGACGGACCATATTCCATTTCCATACCGGTTCTATGACCAGACGCACCACGTTGCTTAATCATGAAGTGCCGACCGGGTATGTGGAAATACATCCAGATGATGCAGGACCCCTTGCAATAACGAGTGGTGAAAAAGTAACCGTAAAATCACGACGGGGTGCAATTGAAATACAGGCAAAGGTCACGGAGCGGGTACCCGGCGGTACCGTGTTTATTCCTTTTCATTTCGCAGAATGTGCGGCAAATGTATTGACAATACCGGTACTGGATCCTGATGCTAAAATACCGGTGTTGAAGGTATGTGCCGTGAACGTAACAAAGAGTTAAGTAACCATGGATGAAAACAACAGCCATATAACCGGCCGGGTAACAGAGCTTCTGAACAGCGGGTATGACGGTGTTGTCGCCTTACGTGAACGTTGGGGCAATGTCGGCCCTTATGTGTTTACCAGGGATGATTCGCTTGATGAGCTTGTGATAGAGCCGCGCTATCCCATGATAAAGGTGGTGCGCAAATTGTTGAAAGCACAACCGGGATTAAAGCTGGGGATTGTTGCGCGCGGCTGTGATGTGCGTGCTTTCAAGGCTCTGGCCGAGGATAAGTTACTCAATGCCGAGTCGGTGGCATTTGTCGGTGTGGTGTGCAGCAGGGAACAGGCAAACGAGTGTAACTGCGAAAAACCGTTGTATACCGTGACCAAATGCACCGGCTGCTGGGAATGCGTGGAAAAATGTCCCGAGGAGGCAATTGAAATAAAAAGCTGCTGTCCCGTGGTGCTGCCCAATGAGTTTGATGAAAAGCTGGCATATCGCCGGGCTATCTATACACCTTATGTCCAGGCTGTACCGAGGCTCTATGTAAGGGATCCCGACCATTGCCTGAAACTTACCGACAAACTCGATTGTAAAGGCTGCAGTAACATCTGTAAAGCAGAGGCCGTTATGCATGAAGATTCTGAGCGGATGGAGGAGATACAGGTCGGTTCGATAATTGTCTCAACCGGATTTGAGGAGTTTGACCCGGCAAAAAAATTTGCCTATGGTTATCCCCGCTCGAAAAATGTACTCTCCAGTATTGAGTTTGAAAGGCTGCTGTCGGCATCAGGACCGACCAGCGGTCATGTGGTCCGACCGTCCGATCACAAAGTTTTAAATAAAATTGCTTTTATTCAATGTGTCGGGTCCCGTGATAAAAAATGCGGCAATGAATACTGCTCATCAGTATGCTGTATGTATGCCATGAAAGAGGCGGTTATCGCCAAAGAGCATGAAAACAGCGTTGAACCGACTATTTTTTACATGGATATCAGAGCACACGGCAAGGACTTCGACAAATATGTAGAACGGGCGAAAAATGAGTATGGTGTTGTATTCAAAAACAGCCGGGTCTCTTCTGTGACTGAAAAAACGGATGGCCAGGTGGTGGTGAAGTATGAGAGTGAGGACGGCGTTTTCAGCCGGGAAGAGTTTGACCTTGCTGTCCTCTCTGTCGGATTTGAGCCGAATGCAGATTTTAAAGCACTCTCGGAGAAGCTCCGTATTGAGTTGAACGAATATAACTTTTTTAAGACGGGAGGTTTTGCTCCCTTTGATACCACTCGCCCGGGTATTTATTCCTGCGGCACCGCATCGGGACCGATGGATATTCCTGAGACGGTTACGCAGGGCAGCGGCGCAGCGGCTCAGGCAGGGAAACTGCTGACTGATGCGCGAAACAGCCTCACCGTGGTAAAGGAATATCCTGAGGAGACGGATGTGAACGGCAAAGAGCCGCGCATCGGGGTGTTTGTCTGCCATTGCGGCATTAATATCGGCGGCGTTGTTGATGTGCCGACTGTTACCGAGTATGCCAGGGGGCTTGACAATGTCGTATACGCAGAAGACAATCTCTATACCTGTTCACAGGATACGCAGGAAAAAATAAAGGAAATTATCAAAGAGAAGGAGCTGAACAGGGTCATTGTGGCATCCTGTACCCCCCGGACACATGAACCTTTATTCCGGGATACGATCCGCGACGCAGGGCTCAATCCTTATCTTTTTGAAATGGCGAATATTCGTGATCAGTGCTCCTGGGTGCACATGCAACTGCCCCGGGAGGCAACAGAAAAGGCAAAAGAGTTGGTGCGTATGGCTGTTGCAAAATCGCGCCTCCTTGAACCTCTCAAGAGTGTTTCTTTGCAGATCAGAAGTGAAGCGCTTGTTATCGGTGGGGGAATGGCCGGAATGACAGCAGCCCTTAACCTGGCGGATCAGGGTTATCAAGTAACTATTGTGGAGAAAGAAAAAGAGCTTGGTGGTTATCTGCGGAAGGTACATTTCCTGCTCAATGGAACCGACCCGCAGGAAAAGCTTGCTGAGACGGTAGCGAGAGTTACCAAACAGAAGAATATCACCGTGCTGTTGCATGCGCAGATAGAAGCTTTTGAAGGATTTGTAGGTAATTTTAAAACAAGAATTATTCGTGACGGAAAGAGTGTCGACATTGAGCATGGGGCGGTAATAGTGGCAACCGGTGCCCGGGAGAGTATACCCAACGAGTACTGCTACGGTTCGAGTAAAAAAGTGGTTACTCAGCTACAACTGGAAGAGAAGCTGGCCCGGGGTACATTTAAAGCTAAACGAGTTGTCATGATACAGTGTGTCGGGTCGCGTGAGGAAGAGAGAATGTACTGCAGCAGAATATGCTGCTCTCAGGCTGTCAAGAATGCAATAACGATAAGAGATCAGTATCCCGACACCGAAGTATTTATCCTGTATCGTGATATGCGAACCTATGGTTTCAGCGAGAAGTTTTATACAATCGCACGTGATAAGGGTGTACAGTTTATCCGCTACGATGTGGATAGAAAACCGGAGGTGACTGCAGCCAAGAACTCGCTTACGGTTGATGTCTATGATAAATTACTGGGGAGTACTCTGGCAATTGACACGGATCTTTTAGTGCTGGCGCCTGCCGTTGTACCGCATGATGATGTTGAATCTGTGGCGCAGATGCTCAAGGTACCGTTGACAGGGAACAGGTTTTTCCTTGAGGCCCACATGAAGCTGCGACCGGTTGATTTCTCGGTTGAGGGAGTATATCTGGCAGGTATGGCGCACTGCCCGAAAAATATTGAAGAGACTGTTGCTCAGGCTGAAGCGGCAGCGGGACGCGCCGTTACCGTGATATCAAAGAAGGAGTATGTACCGGAGGCAATTGTCGCCTCTGTTGATGAGGAAGTGTGTGGCGGGTGTGGTGTGTGTGTGTCAATTTGCTCTTACGATGCACCGGAGCTGATATCCAGGGCCGGAAAGAGAGTGTCCCAGGTCAATACGGCGTTATGCAAAGGGTGCGGCGCCTGCGCAATGGCATGTCCGCCCGGCGCAATACAACAACTTGGTTTCAGACCGCGACAGATAACGGAAATGGTATGGGCCGCACTGGAATAAAATACGGAACATTATAATGTTTTGAATATAGTAATTTTAAAATTGATTATATAAAATTATTTTAATTAACTTCTCTTTCAATACTTTATCGTGTAACAAGGGGGTAGTATGGCAAAAATATCTATTGTATGTAACAGTTCCGAATCTAGATGTGTATTTCCTCCACTCATTTTAGGCTCTTCTGCTGCGGCTTCCGGTGATGACCTGGTACTGTTTTATACCCCTGCAGGTGCTTCTGCCATGGTAAAAGGCGAACTGGAAAAATTAAAAGGGACAAAAGGACTACCTGATCCGGTTGAGTTATATGACGGTATCCGTGATCTTGGTGGAAAAATTATTGTTTGTGAGCTTGCGCTTGGTGCAAAGGATTTAAAAGCTGAAGATTTCAGAGAGGGGGTTGAACTTGCCGGGGCAACCGGTTTTTTAAATGACATAAAAGACGCCAATATTACTTTTTCATTTTAAATGAGGATAGGAAGTGCTGTTTCGGGTGATACTATAGAAAAATACAATTAATGAAATAACATTAGGTTAACGTACTATACGGTTATAATAAGGAGACTGCAAATGGCGACACATACACTTGATGTTTTAGGATTGAAATGTCCGCAGCCTACGCTGAAGGTAGCTATTAAAGCAAAAGAACTTCAGCCGGGAGATATGCTTGAGGTATTGGCTGATTGTCCGTCGTTTCCCAACGATATGAAGGCATGGTGTGAAAAAACCGGCAGGACCCTGCTTGTCTGTGCCGATGAGGGCGGTGGCAAATTTAAAGCGCAAATACAGTTTTAAATACTATGGAAGAATTTTCACCAAAAATTATTGGTTTCTGCTGTAACTGGTGCACGTATGCCGCTGCAGACCTTGCAGGAACGAGCAAGTTACAGATGCCGCCGTCGGTATCGGTGGTAAAGGTGATGTGCTCGAGTCGTATTGATCCGGTACTCATGCTGAAGGCGTTTCTGCGTGGTGCGGATGGTGTACTGGTTGCAGGTTGTCATCCCGGTGACTGCCATTATGGGAACGGTAATTATTATACGCGGAGGAGATTTGCACTGCTTAAAGAGGTTGTGCGCTCACTGGGGTTGGAACATGAACGGTTGCAGCTCGCGTGGATTTCAGCTTCGGAAGGACAGAAATATCAGCAGGTTGTGATTGAATTCACAGAAAAGATTAAGAAGTTGGGGCCCAATCCAATCAGGCGGCATACACTTGTCTGAAAAACAAAATAAATCCACGACATCTTTTAATCTCTGGTACCTGTTTCCCTCAGCAGCGCTATAGTTAAGCACGCTTGTTCAACGGTGAGGAATACATGAAAAAAAATGTACTGGTGATTGGTGCAGGTATTGCAGGAATGGAAACAAGCCTGATGCTCGCCAAAGCTGGCAGGAAGGTATATCTTGTTGAGAAATCACCCATTATCGGCGGTAATATTATCAAATGCGAGGATGTATTTCCCAATCTGGAATGTGCCACCTGTATGGTTTCCCCTATACAGCAGGAGGTATTGAAAAATGAGAATATCGACCTGCTGATGCTTAGTCGGGTTACGGCTGTCCGGGGCGAGGCCGGCGATTTTACTGTGACGGTTGAGAAAAAAGCACGGTATGTTGACCTGGTTGATTGCATTGGATGCGGCGAGTGTTTTGAGCCATGTCCGGTGGTGTTGAAAAACGAGTTCGAGCAGGGACTTATGGACCGGAAGGCAATATACCTGCCGTGCGCAGGTTCGTTGCCCAATGTTCCTGCTATTGATACCGATAATTGTTTGCGTTTTAAGGGTGAAGACTGCCAGGCGTGCAAGGAGGCATGCGTTTTTGAAGCAATTAATTTTGATGAAGAGGATGAAACACGTGAAGTCAAGGTGAGTGCTATAGTTGTTGCCACCGGATTTACCATTTTTCCCGTTGCTGAAGGTGGAAAATACGGGTACGGTTCCTATGCGGATACCTATACTTCATGGGAATTTGAACGGTTGTTTGCATCGAACGGCCCGACGGGTGGAGAAATTCGAAAAAAGAATGGTGAACCACCCAAATCGGTTGCCGTTATCCATTGTGTCGGTCGTGAAGAAAAGGGATATTGCTCTACAATATGCTGCATGTCATCACTGAAATTTGTCCATTATCTAAAAAAGAAGATTGAAAATATTTCCGTTACCGAGTTTTATAAGGATATGTGCAGTCCCGGTAAAAGATACGATAAGTTCTACCGTGAGATAGAGTCGACCGGTGTTGATTTTAAACGATTTGATACTATTGAAGTAACTTCTGATAACGGTTCTGCGGCGGTGAAATACCGGCAGAACGGGAAAGAAGCGACGGTTTCGGCTGATATGGTAATTCTCTCACTGGGGCTCGAGCCCCAGCGGGACAGTAAGGAGCTTGCAGAGGTACTGGGAGTTCCCTGTGATACCAATGGTTTTTTCAAAGAGGAAAATGATGAATACGCAGTAGTTGACTCGACAAAAAAGGGGATATTTGTTGTTGGATGTGCTCAGGCGCCGAAGGATGTGCAGACGTCTATTGCCCAGGCGCAGTCTGCTGCGGGGAAAATATTGTCTTTACTTTAGAGAGTGATCATGAAAGGAAAAATTGGTGTTTTTATTTGTGAATGCGGACCCAATATCGCTGAAAAAGTGGATGTTGATAAAATTGTCGATGAAGCTGCCGCTTTACCGGGCGTGGCATTTGTTGCAAAGCATAAACTGTTATGTTCGGAGGACGGGAAAAAGTTTTTGAAGGAGCAGATCGAGGAGCATGGCCTGACAAGACTGGTTATTGCCGCATGTTCACCGAAAGCGCATGAGTCAACATTTATGAAGGTGTGTGAAGAGGCGAAATGCAATTCCCACCTGTTTCAGATGGCCAATATTCGGGAGCACTGTGCATGGATTGTCGAAAATAAAGAGGCGGCAACGGAGAAAGCAATACGATATGTTAAAGCCGCCTGGAGAAGAGTCGGGTACCACGAGCCGCTGGCAAAGAAAGAGATAGCGGTAAATCCTGATGTGCTTGTTATCGGCGGTGGTATTACGGGTATTGAGGCAAGCCTGCTGCTGGCTCATGCGGACAGAAAGGTCTATCTGATTGAAAAGAGTGATGCCCTTGGCGGTAAAGTGAACGAGTTTGAAAAAATATTCAAGAATATGGAAAACACTGCTGATATGCTTGCGGGTAAAATCAGTGACGTGGAAAAGAACAGTGCTATTGAAGTGTTTACCAACAGCAGCATAGAAGAGGTGGTCGGTTTTCTCGGCAATTTTACGGTAACGGTAAATAAAAAAGGAGAAAGGACTGAGATAAGGACCGGGACCATTGTTGTCGCAACCGGCTATGACTCTTTTGATCCGCTCAAAGCTCCGAAGTATGGGTACGGGAAGGTGGACAATATCTATACCGGTCGTGAATTTGAAGTGCTGAATAAATCCGGTAAAATAGTTGGGAAAGACGGGAAAACTCCGCAGTCGGTAGCGATAATCAACTGCGTGGGACGTGAAGAAATGGGTTATTGTTCGGGGGTGTGTTGTCTCTCTTCCATTAAATTTGCGCGGTATATTAAGGAGAAACTGCCTGAAACGGAGGTGGTCAATTTTTACCGGGAAATGACGTTGCCCGACAAGGGATATCAGAAGTTCTTTGAGGATACGCAGGAGAAAGGTGTCAATTTTATTCGGGTGAAGTCGGTAACCGTTGACAATAGCGATAAAGGGCCCATGATTACCTGGCAGAATGATAACGGAGATGAGCATCGGAATGTCGATATGGTTATACTGTCCGCGGCAATGACCGCGGTTAATGATGCGGAAACCATTGCAGATATGTTAAAAATTTCCCGGGATGAGACGGGCTTTTTTCTTGAGGAGCATCAGAAACTTGCGCCGGTAAGTACCGCAACTGAAGGCGTATTTATTGCCGGCTGTGCCCAGGGACCTAAAAATATAAAAGAATCGCTGGTACAGGCCGGTGCGGTGGCCGGGAGGATATTGTCGTTACTTATTCCCGGAAAGAAACTTGAGCCGGAAGTCAGAACATCATACATCAGTGAAGCATACTGTATCGGTTGCCGGATGTGCCTTGAGGTATGTAATTATGGAGCTATCTGTTTTGATGCATTGAAACATGTGTCGGTGGTGAATGAGATTATATGCCGAGGATGTGGCAATTGTGTCGGAAGTTGCCCGTCAGGAGCAGTACAGACAAAACAGTTTAAAGACATACAAATCCATCAGGAAGTCGTGGAGGTTTTACGGTGAAAGGTGGCATACTAAACCCAGACAACGGTTTTGAAGCGGCGGTTAAGAATTTTTTAAAGGATGTTATGGAAAAAGCGGATATTGATGCTTTGCTTCTTCCTTTTAAAAATGCTGTCGGTGATTCATTTGAATGGCGGCTGGTAACTGCCGACAAACTTGCAGAGGCTTCTGTAGTGCCGCCGGTTATTGCAGTGAACGGTGCGCGGGCATTAAGCAGTATTACCCGAAGTGGAAAATCTGCCATGAAGATCGCGGCTCTTATGAGACCGTGTGAAGCGCGTGCCGCTATTGAACTGTCAAAGCTCAACCAGTGCGATTTGGAACCGGTCGTTCTTATTTCCATGGATTGTCCGGGCGCAATGCCGTTACAGGATTATATTGCCGATCCCGAAAAAGTTGAAAAAGAATTTGAGCATGCTGCGCGTGAATGGAATAATGAGCTGATACGGCCAATATGCCGGATGTGCGATATCTTCACGTGTACGGAGAGTACCTGGTGTGATGCGGATATTCATGTTGCACTGCCTGAGACAGAAAATAATGCTGTCGCTTTCATATCGAATACAGACAAGGGTAGGGAAGTACTGGAAAAAGTAGGGATTGGCAGGGAAGAGGAGTTGGGTGACTGGCAAAAGAAAATGAACGCGCGCATTGAAGAAAGAAAAGCCGCCCGGAAAAAAGCCCGGGAGGAACTGAAGCAGCACGTTACGGGACTGAATTCACTGAGCGATACCTTTGGCTCGTGTATTAATTGTCAGGTGTGCAGAAGTGTCTGTCCCGTCTGTTACTGCCGCCAGTGTTTATTTAATTCAGTTAAAGTGCATTATGCACCCGATGATTATCTGCTCCAGGCAGAATCAAAAGGAACGATGAAATTTACCCCCGATACGCTATTGTTCCAGACCGGACGAATGACGCATATGTCGGTCAGTTGTGTAGGGTGCGGTGCGTGTGAAGATTGCTGTCCCATGGATATAAAAGTGGCACAGATATTTAGTATTGCTGCGGATGAAACACAGAAACTTTTCGATTATATCCCTGGGAAGAGGGATGCACCGCCGCCTCTGCGGGTGTATAACGAACAAGAATTAAAAGAGTATGAGACGTAAAGGGAACGATGATGCCTCAAGTAATTACCATTAAGAAAAGTGCTGAAGAGGGTATCAAAGAGTTTTGTAAAGTGCTTCTTCAAAGCAAAAAGGTTGCCGGTGTGCTGGCTTTGACAAGAAAAAACCGTTCAGCGTATTATTCCCTGGTAACGGATCCTGCGAAGATGGATGAAACAACTCCCCTTGCACCGGTCATGCCTGCCAATGCAGCGACACTGCTTTCAAGATTGACATGGGAAGAAGGTCCTCCGCAGCCGATTGCGGCTGTCGTGCGGCCCTGTGAAGAACGGGCTTTTATTGAGCGGATTAAACTGCAGCAGGGTACTTTCAAGAACCTTTATATTATATCAATGACCTGCGGAGGGGTATTCCCCCTGAAACTACTTGCACAGGGAGAAATTGAAAATAATCTGCCTCAATATTATGCAAGTCTCAATAAAGCGGAAACGGTGGAAAATATCAGGGATGTCTGCAAAGGATGTGTACATTTTATACCCTGCAATGCCGATTTTACTATTGATATGCTGGGAAGGAATAACGACAGCGAATGCGCGATGGTGGTAAATACCGATAGAGGCGAAGAACTGATAAAGGGAATAGAGTATTCGATAGAGAAACGGGATACTCCTCTTCTCAGAGGCCATGAAGATAAAAAAATGAAAGGGCTTATAGAACATAGAGAAAAAGTCGGCGAACAGTTTTACGGTGAATATCACTTTGGAGAGCCCGGCATGGCCGGTCTGAGTTCCGCACTGTATAAATGTGTCGGCTGTCACAGTTGCAGTAGGGCGTGTCCGATATGTTACTGCAACCTGTGTAATTTTAATTCGGAACAGCATGATACTCGATTCAGTAAATTTGCATCGCAACTCAGGAAAAGCGGGAGTGTACGGGTACCGCCTGACACGATGCTGTTTCATATCGGCAGATTGAATCACGTGTCAATTTCATGCGTGGGGTGTGGTATGTGTGAGGATGTCTGCCCGGTGAACATTCCTCTCGGTACGCTGTTTTCGGAAATAAGCAAAGCGCTACAGAGTATATTTGATTATGTGTCGGGTAAGAATCCCGATGAAGATATTCCTGTTTCAACATTCGAAGAGGAAGAGTTGACACAGGTTCAATAATTGCTGTGAAGGAGTTATTCTGTGGAAGAATATAAACCGAAGATTATAGGGTTCTTATGTAACTGGTGTACCTATACCGGGGCAGATCTTGCCGGGACCAGCAGGATGAAATATCCTCCGAACATTCGGATAATACGGCTTATGTGCTCGGGATCGGTTAATATGACGTATGTAATAAAAGCGTTACTTGATGGTGCGGACGGTGTTTTAATCGGCGGGTGTCATCCGGGAGACTGTCATTATGAGTCCGGGAATTACAAAGCACGCAGACGTGTCGCCATACTGAAAAAAATATTGAATAAACTGGGCTACGACGAGGATCGGGTGTGGCTCCGCTGGATAAGCGCATCAGAGGGGAAACTGTTCGCTGAAACTGTAACCCAAATGGTTGATGAACTGAAAAAGAAGGGGCCGGCTCCGATTGAGAATTTCTAAAATAGTACCGGTAACTCCGTACTGAAGAAGTACCGAAATAGATACAGTCGGTGGATTTATATACGTTGTTTATCAGGATCATGGGTATGAACAGCTTTACTTCATGCTTCCATAGTAAATAAATGACGAATTGTTACATAAGGTTAGGTCCAGGCTTTCTTGGAACACGATTCGTGTCTGCCATGTGCAAAGCACAGCCTTCTGGGTGCCATGTCAATGCAAAGAACCTTACGGAGGAGAAATGGCGCAATTCTTTAAATTATTTTCACAAAGAATGTGCATCAGGATTCGATCGTATGGGTGAGCAGTGGACGTTCACACCGGTATTGAATTTTTTAAGCCGGTTAACCGGTAGTATTTTTTAATTGAGGAATAGTATAGTTTATATAGGTCGTTGGAATTCAATGACAGAAAGGTTTGGGAGAAGAGAGAACAGTGAAAATTGCAGTAACGGGCAAAGGAGGCGTAGGGAAGACAACAATGAGTGCGCTAATTGCTGCTGCGCTCCAAAAAACAGGATATAATGTTCTGGCTATTGATGCGGATCCCGACTCAAATCTTCTTGCCTGCATGGGGCATCCGGAACCCGGATCAGTGCCGCCTCTGGTCGAATTAAAGGAATTAATTGAAGAGAGGACCGGCGTAAAGCCCGGTACGGTCGGTGCGGTGTTCAGGCTCAATCCGCAGGTGAGTGATATCCCGGAAAAATATGCAGTCGATATTGGCGGTATCAAGGTGCTTGTCGCCGGTGCGGTGAAAAAAGGCGGGACCGGCTGCTATTGCCCGGAGAACGCTTTTGTCCGCACCCTGGTCGCGCATTCACTGCTTGATAAAGGTACTGCACTGGTACTGGATATGGAAGCCGGTGTAGAGCATCTCAGTCGCGGTACTATCAGAGCGGTTGATAAACTGCTGGTGGTTATTGAGCCGGGAAGGCGAAGCGTGGAAACCTTTTATAGAATTAAAACCATGGCGGATAATATCGGTCTTTCGCAGATAAGTGTTATTGGGAATAGAATCAGATCGGAGGCTGACAGAAAGTATCTGGAAGAGACTTTTCCCGATATTCATTTTGCCGGTTTTGTCCCCTATGATGAGCGTTTACGTGAAGCTGAGATTAAGGAGGTACCTGCTCCGGGAGCAAGTGAGTCCGCGGATAATGCAGTTATGGAAATAATTAAAAGTATTGAAATAGACAGAAACGGAGGCAAGAATAATGGCTAAGGAGTTGAAACATGCCGATAAGGCTTCCCAGGCAATGTTCAAGCGTGCGAAGGAAGAAAACGTTGATATTGTATGGGACAGGTTCGAGGATATGCAACCGCAGTGTGGATTTGGATCACTGGGAATTTGTTGCCGAATATGCAGTATGGGTCCGTGCAGAATAGATCCTTTTGGCGAGGGACCGCAGGTTGGTGTCTGCGGCGCCAATGCCGATACTATTGCGGCACGTAACCTGGTAAGGATGATTGCCGGTGGAGCAGCTGCCCATTCCGATCATGGTCGGGATATCGCTCATACGCTTTTAATGGCGGCAACTAATCCAAATTCCGATTATGGAATTAAAGATGAAGATAAGTTGAAGGATGTCGCTGCAATCTATGGAATAGAAACGAAGGACCGGGATATTAAAGAAATTGCGAAAGAGGTTGCTCACGCTGCACTGATGGAGTTCGGACAGCCGGAGGGATATTTAAAGATGGCCGCCACAGCGCCGGAGGCCAGGGTCAAACGCTGGCAGGAGCTTGGCATTATGCCCCGGGCGGTTGACAGGGAAATCGTCGAGATTATGCACCGTACCCACATAGGAGTTGACTGTGAATATAAAAACGTCGTTCGGCACGGCATGCGAGCTTCACTCGGTGACGGCTGGGGCGGTTCAATGGTCGCAACGGAAATCTCCGATATCCTGTTCGGTACTCCCAATCCTATCCGTTCGAATTCCAATCTGGGGGTTCTGGACAAAGATAATGTAAATATCGTTGTTCATGGTCATGAACCGACACTTTCGGATATTATTGCCGTTCTTTCCCAGGATGAAAAACTTATTGCAAAAGCAAAAGAGAAAGGCGCAAAGGGTATTACCCTTGCCGGTATCTGCTGTACCGCCAATGAAATATTAATGCGGCATGGGATACCACTTGCAGGAAGCTTTCTTCAGCAGGAGCTTTCTTTAATGACCGGTGCTGTGGAGCTTATGGTAGTTGATGTACAGTGTATTATGCCCGGTCTTGGGACGGTAGCAAAATGTTTTCATACCAAACTGATAACGACATCGCCGAAAGCAAAAATCCCCGGTGTCGAGCATATAGAATTCAATGAAGATGAAGCGGTAAAGATTGCCACGAAAATCCTGGAGACTGCTATTGATAATTTTGCCAATCGAAAGAAGAAAGCTGTCTATATTCCGAAAGATACGGAGAAGCTGGTAGCGGGTTTTACAACAGAATCGGTGTTCAGGTTTTTAGGCGGCAAGTACCGTGGAACCTACCGCCCTTTGAACGATGCGATAATTGCGGGTCGACTTCGCGGTGCAGCGGGAGTCATTGGATGTTCCAATCCCAATGTTGACTATGAAGAAGGACATATTAAAATGGTAAAGGAGCTCATTAAAAACGATGTAGCGGTTGTTACCACGGGATGTAATGCTGTTACTTGTGCAAAGCATGGTCTTCTCAGACCTGAAGCTGTATTTGAATATGGCGGTAAGGGGATTCAGGAGGTGTGCCGCGCGGTTGGTATACCGCCGGTGCTTCATCTCGGCTCCTGTGTGGATAACAGCCGTATCTTGCGGGTATTGACTGAGATTGTTAAAGAGGGCGGTTTGGGTGATGATATCTCCGACCTTCCGGCTGCCGGGGCCGCGCCGGAATGGATGTCCGAGAAGGCAGTATCAATCGGCTTTTACTTTGTTGCCTCAGGGGTGTATACCATGATAGGACATCCGTTGCCGGTGACGGGGAGTAAAAATCTCACCAAATATATTACCGAGGAATTAGAGGATGAGGTTGGCGGTATGTGGGCGTTCGAACTGGATCCTATAGAAGCCGCGCATAAAATGATCCGGCATATTGACAAAAAACGAAAAGCACTGAAGTTGAAGCCGCCTATGTATGAACAGGCATTTCCATACGAAGAATAGAACTACAGGCACACAGTGAAAGGGAAAAAATGAAAAAGAAAATCTTTATTAATGTTAAAAAATGTTTGGGATGTAAATCCTGTGAGCTGGCATGTGCCGTTGTTCATTCATCCAAGGGAGAATTACAATCGGCTATATATGCCGGGGAAAAACCCGGACACAGAATAAAAATAGAGGTGTATAAAAACCATGCTGTTCCCGTACACTGCAATCATTGTGAAGAGGCTGCGTGTATGCTGGTCTGTCCCACAGGCGCCATACATCGTGAAAATGATCAGGGTCCGGTACTCATTGATGAAACGCGATGCATCGGCTGTAAAATGTGTGTACAGGCCTGTCCCTTCGGTATGATTGATGTGAGTGCTGACGGAAAGAGTGTGCTTAAATGTGACATGTGCATTGCGCGACTCGAAGAGGGAAAAGAACCGGCATGTGTGGCTGCCTGTATCACCGGGGCACTGTATTTCGGTAATGAGGAAGAGGTTAATAAAAAAAAGCGGAAAAAAGTCGCTGAACAGCTTGTAAAATCACAGGAACAGCAAAACGATTCAGAGTAACGAGTATACCGTAATGCAAACTGTTATCGTATGTGTCGGCCTAACGGTAAAAGAGAGCGCTTCGGAGCATAATGTTAGCTATCGTGCAGGGCTTTTTCCTATTGAAGGGGTGTAACTGTTTCGCGGTATTTTTATCGATATTTCGGAGGAGGAGAATGCTAAAAGGCATTATCGCGAACTTCGGGCATAGATCCTGAAGCGGGCCCAGAAGGTTATTTCCGGGCAGATGAAAACAGCTCAGGAAATAGCGCGGTTTTGGGGTGAGACGACTGCTGAGACAAAGGTAAGCGATATGCTGCAATCAGGCGTGCAAAAGAGATCGGTGCGATATCGGACCCACGGCGCGGCTGATTTATTGCGATATTTACTTGATCTTGATCATGTCCATTTTATTGTGGGACACGCGGTTAATCCTGCTCATCAGAATCCGGATCTGCCCAAGCGTCTGAAAATTCGTCCGGGTGTGGTGCGGGAGATAGCAGAAGTTCTTCGTGAACGGGGTAAAGAGGTATCCATTGAAATGATTTAATAAAAGGTAAAGAGGTAAGCATGAAGGAAGAAGATAAAATTATTTCAACTATTGTAAAACGCTATGATGCTGATACGGGTATGCTTATTCCCATGCTGCAGGATTTGCAGGAAGAGTATGGTTACCTGCCGGAGGAGCACTTACGTCGTTTGTCGAAGAAGCTGTCTATACCGCTGACACGTATTTATGGGGTAGCTACGTTTTACGCCTCCTTTCGGCTCGCTCCCAAGGGTGAACATGATGTTACGCTGTGTATGGGGACGGTCTGTTATCTGAAGGGTGCGCCGCAGATTTTAGAAGCTATTTGTGATGAATATAAGGTAGAACCCGGCGGCACCACTCAGGATAAGTTGTTCTCCCTGCAGGCGGTAAACTGTGTAGGCGCCTGTGCGTTGGCGCCGGTTATGATTGTCGATGAAAAATATTATGATGGTGTTTCGCCGAAATCAGCACTGGAAATAATTAACGGACTTTCTTCGGGTAAAGAGGAACCTGTTGAAGAGGGAGCGAAATCGTGAGTAAAAAAGCATCCGGGATAAAGGTGATCGATAGTCCTGAAAAGCTCGAACGCCTGCGAAAAAAACTGGTAAAGCAGCAAAAAACATCAGCAGAATCCAAATCGGTAAGCGTGTGTATTGGTACCGCCTGTGCAGCAAAAGGGTCACGAAAATTGTATGACCTTTTCTGTGAAGCGGTAAAAGAATCGGGTGTCGATATAGAAATTAATACCAAAAGCGTTGGTTGCCACGGGTTTTGTGAATGCGGCCCGATTGTCGTCATTCATCCTGAAGGTATTTTTTACCAGCGTGTAGAAGAGCCCGATGTTGAAGAAATATTCCGTGAAACCGTGCTTAAGGACAATATCATAGAGCGGTTGTTGTATAAAGATCCGGTAACAGGGGTTACAGCGAAGACGGCTGAAGAGATAGCTTTTTACAAATCACAATATCGGATTGTGTTGGCTGAAAATGGGATTATAGATCCGATAAATATTGAGGATTATATAACTGCAGGTGGTTACCTTGCATTAGCCAAGGCCCTTACTGAGATGCAACCTGAGGAGATAATTGACGAGGTTGAACATGCGGGGTTACGCGGCCGCGGCGGTGGCGGCTTTTCTACTGCTCGTAAATGGCGCTCATGCCGCAGCGCGAGAGGCACACCCAAGTATGTCATCTGCAACGGCGATGAAGGTGATCCGGGGGCCTTTATGGATCGTTCGCTTATGGAAGGGAACCCCCATTCTGTTCTTGAAGGGATGATTATCGGCGGTTATGCAATCGGCTCGTCGCATGGGTATATTTATGTGCGCAATGAGTACCCGCTGGCGGTAAAACATTTAACCCTCGCCATTGAACAGGCACGAAAGCTGGGTTTCCTTGGTAAGAACATACTCGGCAGTTCCTTCTCATTTGACATTAGAATCAATCGGGGCGGCGGCGCGTTTGTCTGTGGAGAATCCACGGCGCTCATGGCATCACTGGAGGGCCGCACAGGTGAGCCGCGTGCAAAGTATGTACACACGGTTGAGCAGGGACTTTACGAAAAACCCACCAATCTGAATAATGCTGAGACATGGGCCAATATTCCGCCCATTATCGACAAAGGTGGTGAGTGGTTTTCCTCTATAGGCACTGAAGGCTCGAAAGGGACAAAAATATTCAGTCTGGTGGGAAATGTCCAAAATACGGGACTTGTTGAAATACCAATGGGCATGACACTTCGAGAAATGATTTATACTATCGGCGGTGGGATCAAGAACGGTAAAAAATTCAAAGCAGTTCAGACCGGCGGGCCCTCAGGCGGCTGCATTCCGGAGCAGTATCTGGATACACCGGTTGACTTTGATGAGCTTACCAAGCTTGGTTCCATGATGGGGTCCGGCGGTATGATTGTCATGGATGAAGACACCTGTATGGTAAATGTGGCAAAATATTTCCTTGAATTTCTTAAAAAGGAATCCTGCGGGAAATGCACACCATGCCGGGAAGGGCTTGCCCAGATGCTGGATATTCTGGAGCGTATTACCCGCGGCGAGGGAAAAAAGGATGACCTGCAGAAACTGGAAGATTTGGCCAACCTGCTTTCCGGTACTGCATTATGTGCCCTGGGTAAAACAGCGGCAAATCCCGTGCTTTCTACTATCCGGTACTTTCGGGATGAGTATGAGGCACATATCCATGAGCAGCGATGCCCGGCGAAGGTATGTAAAGGGCTGTTCGCTTATATTATTGATTCGGAACTCTGCAAAGCCTGTGGTATTTGTAAAAAGGCGTGTCCCGCGGATGCCATCTCAGGCGAGAAGAAAGTACCCCATGTAATAGATCCGGAGAAATGTACCAAATGCGGGAACTGTTTTGCTAAATGTCCATTTAATGCGGTTATTAAAGTATAGAAGGAGATTCGTAAGTGTATACGGTAACAATAGATGGACTAAAAGTTCAA
>Ga0190359_1000956_pt1 | contig 18900 bp, 16 predicted proteins | sample 48721823_MG_FD_161269 | JGI IMG/M metagenome (GOLD analysis project Ga0190359, IMG submission 161269) | Hydrothermal vent microbial mat bacterial communities from Southern Trench, Guaymas Basin, Mexico - 4872-18-2-3_MG | ecosystem: Environmental > Aquatic > Marine > Hydrothermal vents >... | reverse complement strand
TCACATTGTTAACAGTCGAATTCTCCGGAGACTGCCAGATAACTGTATCCTCTTCCGGGTCAACAAAGTATCCCTGGCTTGCACTCCAGGAATAGGTAACCTGGTCCCCATCAGGGTCAACAGCAACAGCCCAGAACACAGCAGATTCACCTGCCTGTAAAGTATCAGCAGATTGACCATAGGAAACAAGTTCAGGTGGATAATCCGTGCCCCCACACCCTGCTAAGAGGATTATAAGAGCAATAAAAAAAACAAACATCTCTACCTCCTTTGAAATATGTCTAAAGTAATCCCCTTTTTGAAAGATACTCCTTGAGTGCCTCCTGCCATGGTCTCATAACATTCACCCCTGCGTTCTTCAACACCTTATTTTCCAAAACAGAATAGAATGGCCTTTTTATATCTACCACAGGGTCACTCTTCCTTGGAGAAAGATTGGCATTTATTCCGGACAGTCTGAATATTGCCCTTGCAAATTCATACCAGTTTGTTTCACCTTCATTGGTACAATGAATTATTCCCTGGATATGATTCTTCACTATTATTTTCATTTGTCTTGCAACATCAAGGGTGAATGTGGGTGTAATAAACTGGTCATCCACAACCTTGATATCCTTTCCCTGTTCAGCAAGATAAACCATGGTCTCAACAAAGTTCCTGCCACCTTTTGCCCTGCATGGATTCAATCCATATAGACCTGAAACCCTCACAATCGCATAGTCCTCTGAATAGTTCTTTATGTATAATTCCCCAACAAGCTTTGATATACCGTATGTGTTCAGTGGATTTGGTGTATCAGTCTCAACATAGGGTTTTCCTTTGCTTCCGTCAAAAACATAGTCTGTTGAGATGTGAATAAGGTATGTTCCAAGTTCGTTGCAGAGCATTGCAAGTTCCTTCAGCGCATATCCATTAACCCTGTAAGCAGTATCCCTCTCCTCTTCACATTTTGGAACGTTGTGAAATGCTGCCGTGTTAATCAAGACATCTGGCTTTATACCAGAAAGAACCGTCCTCTGGGATTCAGGGTCTCCTATCTCTATATCTTCATGGGTGAGGGGAACAACCTCAAAATCATCCGAAAGTTCTCTTACAAGGTCAGAACCCAGTTGTCCATTGGCTCCTGTTACTCCAATCTTCATTAAAAGATCCTCCCGAGTTTCTTTATGGTTTTTGACATTTCATCCAGCATGGTCATCCATTTGATATTGTAGTAAATCGGGTTGAGGAAGTCATCGTATCTGTATTCTTCAATCTTTTTAACCATATCAACAACTGCATCTTCCACAGTGGTTTCAGGTACATATCCCAGGGTTTTCTTTAATTTCTCATTGGACATCCTGTAGGATCTTGTCTTGAAATTTGAGTAATCTGCTTCAATATCAACCTCTATTCCAAAGTGCTCAAATAGAGTGGTCTTCACCCTCAGGGCAAGTTCTGATATCCTAAAATTTCTGTAACAAAGATTGAATATCTGACCTTTCACATCTTTCTCATCTGCTTCTGAGAGCAGAATAAAGGCGTTTGCTGCATCGTTCACATGAACCAAAGGCCTCCACATTTCACCTCCACAATTGAGCCTCAGTCTTCCTTTGGTAAGAGCATCCTTAACAAAGGTATTCACCACAAGGTCATATCTCATTCTCGGACTGAAACCAAAAACAGTCCCCTGCCTTAAAATTACAGGTGAAAAATTTTCATCCATAAGGTCTAAAAGAACCCTTTCGGCTTTAAACTTGGAAACAGCATAAGCAGCCCTGGGTTCAACCGGACTGTCCTCTGTTTTTATATCATCAGGTGCAAAGAAGCCAAGGTCATATATTGAGGCACTTGAAGCAAAGACAAGCCGTCTTACTCCCACCTTCTTGCAGAGTTTTGCCAGTTTTTCCGTTGCAACAGTATTCATCTCTTCATTTGCAACAGGGTTATACTCAGCCGTGGGGTCATTGGAGAGACCCGCCAGGTGTATTACAGAATCCACACCATCAAGAACAGATTCATCAACATCCCTTATATCCTTCTGCACAATTTCTACTTTATCCATTATCTCCTTTATCCCTATCTCTGTGAAAAACAGTGTATCAAGAACCCTAACCCTTTCACCCTTCTCCAGCAACTTCCTTAAAAGAACAGAACCGATATATCCTGCGCCACCAGTAACAAGAATCATACTACCTCCCCTTCACTGTCCAGACGTCTCCAAAACTATCAGGTGGTATTCTTACTTCATCAGGATTCTCTCTATTGTATGTATGGCTTGCAATGCTTATGAGAATAGTATCATCTTCTAAGGACATCCATCCATGATAAACTCCTGGAGGAACAACTATCAATCTTGGATTCCTTGCACTTCCTATGATAGTCATCATTTCTCCATAAGTGGGACTATCCTTCCTGTCGTCCTTCAAAACAAATTTGGCGCTTCCATGGGCTATAAAAAACCAATCCCACAACTCATTGTGTTTATGGAAGGCCCTTATAATCCCCCTGACAGGATCTCCAACCATATAAACCTGACCAAACTGATGTGCCACTGCATGAGGGTCTGTCTCTCCCTGAGCCTTCCTGATTATCTCAACAAGATAACCCCTATCATCCTCATAGGTATTCAATTTTATAACCTTAACACCATCAATCATGGAAACCTCCTTTTAGTTTTTGTAGTTCCTTCAAGACCTCAGCACCAATCCTATCTGGTGTAAACTCACTCTTAAAAAGTTTATATCCATTAACCCCTATCTCTTTTCTGAGTTCTTTGTTCCTTTTGAGTTCTAAAAGTGCCTCAGCAAGAGACTTTCCACTACCAATTTCACAGAGAAAGATGTTCTTCCTGTGCTCAAACACTTCCCTTATAGCAGGTGTATCCCCTGTAACAACAGGGATTGCACAGGCAATTCCCTCGTAAAGTTTGTTTGGTATCACCCTTCTCGCCTTATCCGTCTTTCCAAAAATCCCAAGACAAACATGGGACTTTGATATGAGTTCCGGAAGTCCCTCTGGTGCAACCCAGCCAAGGAATTCAATATTCTTTAATCCTTCAGCCATTTTTACAGTTTTTTCAAAGAGTTGTCCGCGGCCTGCAAAAATAAATTTTATTCCTTTATTCTGAAGCCTGCGGGCAGCATCAACAATCACTTCCATCCCATGCAGTGGGATAAACCCCCCAAAATAGATTACTGTAAACTCTCTAAATTTCTCGGTATTCACAGGATGAAAAAAATCAGGGTCCTCACCCACCCAGAATCTTCTAAACTTCTTTTTTTCAACCTTGAACTCATTAGCAACAAATTCAATGTGATGGTCAGTATCAAGAAAGAGAAGGTCAGAAAGTCTTATGGATGTTCTATCAACAAATCTCAACAATTTTTCCATTAAACTTCTTTTTTTTACAAGCATCCTGTCCATAACAAAGGTATCCCATAGTGACACATGAAAGTCAAATACAAGAGGCCTTCTCCACAGTCGTGAAAAGAGGAAGGCAAGAGGAATATCAAAGTGCCCTGTATAACCAACAAGTAATATATCCGGTTTATTCTGGATTTCAAGCGCCTTAAAAAAAAGATTTATATATGCAACAAGAAACTTCGCTCCAAGTCTCAAAAAACCAATAATACCCTTGAACTGGCCAATTCTGGGTTCCACTCCGCTCCACATGGGATAGTGACATTGAATCACTTTTGCTCCATTATTCACCAGCCCCTTTATAATCACCCGGTTTCTAATGTATTCCTTTGAGTAAGTTCCAAAGTAACATATCTTCATAGTGTGAATATTATCATCCCTTATCCCTTTGTCAATAAAATTTACCTTTTGAATAAAAAAAGCACTATTTTTACTCTGGAATTTATTTAACCAAGAGGACCTTCTTGATTGTACTTCTGTATCTGACAAAATATATACCTGAACACGGTGGATAAAAGGTCTTTGGTACCTCTCCTATCAGGATTTCACCAACCTTTTCTCCAATTAAATTATAAATCCTGACTGTGGCCTTCTCACTTGATGGCAAAAACAAAATATGGTCAAGATTATTCACAATTTTCAGATCCTCTGCATATACATCTACCTCTTCTTTCGCCTTCAACTCCATTATGCCATTCAACAGAAGATAGAGTTTGTATGAATATCTTCCAGCACCAGGAGCATCCTCATACCTGAAGTCCTTCTGTCCCTGAACTACATTTGTTCTGAACACAACAAGGCTGTCCCTGTATAGGATCCATTCACCTTCATTCTCTACTGAACCCTGCCTCCAGTAAACCTTAACCCTTTGATCACGTTTAACTTCAACCCCAAAATCCACAAGTGCAATCCCGAATGATACTATACCCGCTGCTGCTTCAACATCTGGTATTCCATAACCGCTAATAGAATCAGGACTATTGAACATGGTGGAAGAAACCTTCAAAGCCTGAATAACATCCTTTTCCCTGTCAAGAGAAAGCAGGATAGCAATAACACCTGTAAGGAATGCACATGAATAACTTGTTCCATAGGAAGAATACAATCCACTTCCAACGACTAAATCAGGTGAAACACTTTCATCCCCTGAGTAGAAGGAAACTATATATCTCCCTGGAAGAAGGAAATCAGGCTTAACAAAACCACCTATCCTTCCTCTTGATGTCCAGATAGCCGGTTCATAAATCTCCCCGCCTTTTTCAACCCACTCTCCAGTTATTGTGTTCCAGCCTGTTCGTGAAGTAAATGCACCAGCGGTTATCACATTGGGAGATGAACCTGGTGGACCAATCTGATACCTGTCTTCAGGTGGTATTATTCTTTTATAAATACCTGATGCATTAATAAACCTGCTTTTTCCATAGGTAACCCATGCATCCACCCTGGTACCAATATCACCAAATAGATTTATCCCAAAATAGTTATTGAAACCCCCGGGTTTCTTGAACAGTACTACAAAAACCTGATGGTAACATTGATTGTAATTCCCAGAATAAAATAGTATTGAGTCAATCTGGGATGGAAGACCTGATTTTATGAATAGAAGTGTGTCCCTGAACCAATCAGAAAAATAGGAGTTGTTTAATGACAATCTGATATTCTGAGAACTACCTTCTGGATAGTATAATGAAATACAGGTTATTGAATCCTCTGATGAAAGATTCACGAGGATAAGGCTTGTGCTGTCAATGGAAAGGAATGAGGAATCGCCAAAGGTGGTTAGACCTCCTGAATGAACAAATGAACCTCCATAATTTCCTGCTGAAGCAACTGGATAAACATTTATAGTTGAATTGATTGTTATATCTGATAAGAACCTTTCAAAAAGGGTTTGACCATCATGGGGTCCAAATCTGTGCCCAAGAGACATATTTACAATCAGTGGAAGATTAAGGGATTCTGCCACACTTATAAGGAAACTTAAACCATCAATTACACCCATCTCATCAGGGATAATTTTGACGAAATAAAAATTTCCATCTCTAAGGATACCACCATATACAGAATCCCTTCCACATATCGTTCCACTTATAGCAGTCCCATGACCCGTTTCATCAAGGTCAGGGAGGTTTTGAGAAATATCCTCATGTGAATACCATCTTCCATAATCAAACCAAGGGGGTGGATTTGAAGAATTCACCGTCTGATCCCATAAACCAGAAAATATACTCCTTCCATTATTCAAGAATCCTGGATGGGAAAGGTCAATCCCCTGGTCAATTATACCAACAACAACATCCTTTGCATCTCCATGAATAGAAATAACAGGTGTAAGATTTATGGCCTCCTTGCCCTTATCATTGAAGAACTCAACAGGTTTTGCCATTTCCAGACGTACAATATAATCCTTCCCCTTTAATTCATTCAAATCATCACCTGTAATTGTTGCAGTGGCAAACCTTCCAGATTCAGTCTCAACATCTATACCCATAGCCGCAAGGGAGTCCAAATATAGAGAATCACTAAGTTCAATTAAAACCCTCCAGGGTTCTCCTTTAAGAGTGAGCAACGGGTCTATATACATCCCGATTAGAATAAATACAAGCATACCTTTATCTTTGCAAAAAATGTTCCAATTTTAACCAATTTATTACCAATTAAATAAAAGATTGGCTGGTAGAATTTTTTTCCCTTAATGTGAATTCTTTTCACTTAATCCATACTCTTTTATTTTGTTATGCAGTGTCCTTGTAGAAATGCCCAGTATCTCTGCTGACTTCTTCTTATTCCAACCTGTTTTTTGGAGGGTCTGGATGATAAGTTTCTTCTCCATTTCTTTAAGAGATGTTGGTTCAGAGAACATATCAACACCAGAAACAATTTCAGGTGGGAGATGTTCGGGTTTTATAACCTTACCTGTGCACATTACAATTGCATGAGCAACAGCGTTTTCAAGTTCTCTCACATTCCCTGGCCAGTTGTATGAAACAAATAAATCCATTGCCTCTTTTGATACCTTCAGTTCACTCTTTCTGTATTTTTTCAGGAAGTGTTCAATTAGTAAGGGGATATCCTCCTTTCTTTCCCTCAATGGTGGTAGAACAATTTTTATCACCTTTATTCTGTAGTAAAGGTCCTCCCTGAATTCCCCCTTCCTCACCAGTTCTTCAAGGTTTCTGTTGGTTGCTGAAATCAATCTCACATTGGCCTTTCTCTCCTTTGTATCACCAAGCCTTCTGAAAACACCATGCTCAAGCACCCTCAGAAGTTTTGTTTGAATGGGCAATGGCACCTCAGCAATTTCATCAAGGAAGAAAGTTCCACCATCTGCTTCCTCAAACAGTCCCATTTTGTCTGATACTGCACCTGTGAATGCACCCTTTTTGTATCCAAAGAGTTCTGATTCAAGCAGATTTGCAGGAAAAGCACCACAATAAACAGGAACAAATGGTCTCTTACTCCTCTGACCACTATTGTGTATTACACGGGCTATAAGTTCCTTTCCAGTTCCACTCTCCCCTTCTATCAACACTGGAACATCACTTGCAATCACCCTGGGAAGAATGTTTATCACACTCTTTATTGCCCTGCTCTTCCCTACAATTCCTTCAAATGAATAATCTTCTTTTAATTGGGATTTCAATCTGAGATTCTCGTATATGAGATTCTTCTCTTTTTTCACCTTTTCAAGTGCAATACCAGCAATCTGGTGGAAGGCGAGAAGAAAATTCAAGTCTTCCTGAGAGAATATCTTCTTTGCAGTCCTTGAATCAAGATAAACAACCCCCTGAACCCTCTTCCTTCCTGGTATGGGAACGGCAACTATGGAAAGAATATTGTAAAGCATGATGCTGGATGAGCTTGAAAACCTTGGATCTGTTTTTGCATTTGTGGTGAGAACTGGCTTCCCTGTTTTGAAACAATTCCTTACAATGGTGAAAGATATCTCTTCCGGGTTTTCTAAATCTTCTTTTTTCATGTTCCTTGCAACCCTCACATCAGCCTCACCTTCATCACTGATTAAAACAAGTGCCCCTCTTTCAGCACCTGTTCTTTCAATAGCAATATCCATAATCTTGGCAAGGAGAACATCCTCATCCTCAATCGAATTAATCAGGGTTGTGGCCCTGTAAAGAAGAAGAAGGTCTTCCCTTGTAAGTTCCTTCTCTACGGGATCAGGAAGTAGGATACCTTACCCCCCATATTGGATTTACTATCCACAATAAAGACTGCCCACTCGTAATAACCTGGTGAAAGGGAACCTACATGATAAACTGTATCCATTGTAGGTATACTATCAACATCAATAACAGGCTCATCCATACCTGATTCCCTTCTCCAGACCAGAAGGTGATAATAATAGCCTGGATATTTCCTCCAGATAAAATTAAAAGGAACATTAACCTCAGAACCCTCAACTGGAGAAATGGGTACAGTGAAGGTATCAATGAAATTATAGAGTGTTGAAACTGTACTTGACCAGCTACCCCTTGTATCATATGCATTCAGCTGGAAACTATCTCCCCTCATATTTACCACATCATTACCCTGGATCTTACCCCTGAATAACGCGGCAAAACCACTATCATCCACTGGCTCAGAATACTTCAACTTTACAACTGTGTCTCCAGTAGTTACGCTGACCGACTCTACATCAAAAACATAATCACTGTCAACAACAATCGCCTCTATAATCACCTCATATAGCCACCCAACACTGTACCAATTTGAGGACCTGGAATAAACCTTTTTGTAAAAAAATTGAGGGATAGCATTCATAATAAAATTCAGGGTATCCACCAGTCCAGGTCTTATCACTGTCCACTTGCTCATGGACACATATCCTGATTTTGAAACCTCCACAAAAACTGAATCAGGCCTCAATGGACCGTAGAAATAAAAGCCATTGGTATTTGTGAGAACAGAATATGTACTGTCAATTACAACATAAACATTTTCAAGGCTTTTCCCTGAAAAACAGGAAACACGACCTGTTATGTATCCCCCTGCTTCAGGATTGAACAGGTCATAAGGGTTATCACGGGGTGCCTCCCCTGTACAGCTCACCAGGAGGAGATACACATTGACAAATATCAATAACCTTTTCATCAATTAAAATATACTGATTTTTTATGAAATTGTCAAACATGCCTCCTGGAAATTTCTTCTTGACAACTGAATTATTTTGGGTTATCTTCTTTATATGAGAAAAGGTATACTGCTTACCTTGTTTTCAATGGTTTTATCTGCACAAATTGCACTTGTTCAATGGGATGACAAAGGCATTTACAAGGATATTCAGGAGGCCTTTGAATCAAATCTTCCGTGGGGAGTAGACAAATACAATGTTTATGGGGATAAGTCCAAGATTCCAGGTGTAATGGAGCGACTCAAAACAAGGGAATACAGAATCATTGTTGTTACTGGTGATGACCTTTTGAAGGCCGCAGTAGTTTATTTAACAAATACACCTGTTGTATTCCTTGGGAGTACAGACACAAAACCTGCAGAAGGGAAAAAAAACATCACTGGAATCTCCTTGAATCCCACACCTGAAGAGGTTGTAAGGACAGTGCAGAAAATCCTGCCAAAAATGAAAAAAGTGGGGCTCATCTTCAAGAATCCTGACCAGTATGTCCAGACATACTCAAGTATACTTGAGAAGTTTGGGATACAGGTGGAAAAGGTTATGGCACAGGATCCAGGTGGAGTAAACACAGCCCTCAGATTCCTCTCTGATGTTGACCTTCTATGGATGGTCCCGGATGAACTCAACCGGGAGAATGCCACCTTCAAGTTCTTACTCATAAGTTCCCAGAAAAAACTCATTCCAATAATGGGACTTGATGAAAACTATGTTAAAGCGGGCGCACTCTTTGCAATAACACCTGACCTGAATTTTATTGGTAGAAAAGGGGCTGAATATGTGAAGAGCATAGTTGATGGTATCTCCCCTGAAAACCTTCCTGTATTACATCCAAGGGCCTCATATGTAATTAATCTGAAGGTGGCAAAAAAACTCAATTTAAACATACCCCCCACCATAATAAACAATGCAAGGAGAGTGATAAAATGAACGAATTCTTACTGGTAATTACACTTTTCATCTCAATTTTCATTGTCACAACAGCCGTTGTTTTTTTTATGATGAAGAGAAGGTCTGTACAGAATATCCTCACAGGGATATTCCTTTTCCTGGTCATTCTGGTCTTCATTTTGATTGAACTTTCCACTTACTATATCGTTATGCTGGAACTGAGAAAAAACCTTGAAGAGAAAGGTAAGTATATAGTTACACTTTCAGGTCCTTCACTGGAACTGGGGGTTTTTGGCAGTGATTCAACCATGCTTATGGATCCTGTAAAAAGAATAATGGAAAACAGGGAAATTCTTGGAATCAGTGTGTATACCCTTGAAGGTAAACCTATTATAAGGGTAGGAAATACATCTCTGCCATTTCCTGGGGTTGAGAGATTAAAGGAGAACTTTGTGATAGAAAAGAAGTATTCCAGGGGATTTATCTGCATCACGGGTCCAATATATTCCTCTGGAGGCTTTGGAGATGCAGCAACCCAACAGGTAATTGGTTATCTTCAACTCTATCTCTCAACAGGTTCATTGCGTAAATCTTTAAATTCTCTTGCAAAAACACTGTTCATTATATTCCTGATATTGACAATCATTGTGATAGTTATAATCCTTTTTGGCATCAGAATGGTATTTAAGCCATTCCACATTGTTCTGGAAAGAATGAAGGAGATTTCAGAGGGCAAGGGTGACCTGACACAGAGGATTCAACTGGGGAACTACAAGGAATTCCAGGAACTTTCAGGCCATTTGAATGCATTCATTGAATTCCTTGAAACCACAATAAAGGACACTAAGGAGAGTGCTGAAAAACTTGCCTCACAGGGAGAGGAACTTGCCTCATCAGCAGAACAGATGACTGCCTCCAGTGAAGAGATCTCTTCCACAATACAGAGTATATCCCAATCCTCAGAAAGACAGGCATCTGAGGTGCAGAAGGCTGTGGATATGGCAAGGAAGGCCCTTGACGTTGTAAGAAACTCAGTATCTTCTGCCCTTGAGGCTGAAGAGGTATCAAGAAGCATACACACACTTGCCATTGATGGGGAAAAGGCTGCAAATGAAGCCCATGCAAGAATGGAGAATATCACCCATATGGTGAATGAATTGACGGGGGTTGTCAATCTGGTGGAGGAGAAGACAAGAAGGATTAACGAAATAACAGACACTGTTGAATCCATATCAAGGAGAACAAACATACTTGCCCTGAATGCTACAATTGAAGCAGCAAGGGCAGGGGAATACGGAAAAGGATTTGCCGTTGTTGCGGATGAAGTAAGGAAACTTGCCCAGCGCTCCCAGACCTTCACGCAGGAAATTTCAGACATTGTAGAAGAGATTACAGGTGTAATAAACTCAATGGTAGAAAAGACCTCAAAATCAATAGATGCAATCAATGAAGGTAAACAGATTATATTTGAAGGGGCAGATTATCTAAGGAGGATTGCCGAGGAGGTGAAGGAAATAACCCAGAGGGTTGTGAAGATAGCCCAGGTAAACAAGCGGGGTGAGGAAGAGGTAAATGCAATTACAGAATCTATTGAGAATATTGCTGCAATATCTGAAGAGAACGCCGCATCTGCTGAAGAGGTCTCTGCTGCAGTGGAGCAATTAGTGGCATCCATTGAGGAATTGACCGGTGTATCCCAGGAGATTGTGGTACTTTCAGAGAAACTGAACAACCTTATTACAGGCTTCAAGACAGGATAATTTACTTGTATTTTTTCTCTTCTCCAATAAACTGAGGGAATGGAAAGAGAGAAAAAGTCAGTTGGATATGCTTTTACTGCTGTATTCCTCTGGTCAACAGTTGCTACTGCATTCAAGATTGCACTGAAATCCTTAAACTATATTCAACTCCTTTTCATTGCCACTCTTGTGGCAACACTCTTTCTCTTTATTGCTTTCTTATTCACAAAATATAAACCAGAACTCAAGGATATTATGATTTCATCACTGCTGGGTTTTCTTAACCCATTTCTATACTATCTTGTTTTATTCAAGGCCTACTCACTTCTCCCGGCACAATCTGCTATGACACTTAATTATACCTGGCCATTATTCATTGTGTTTTTTTCATTCCTTATACTGAAACAGAAACCCACTATCCTTGAGATTATCGGGCTTTTACTTGGATTTTGTGGAGCAGGCATAATTGCAACAATGGGAAGACCTGCAAGCATAACTGGAACAATATCAATCCCGGGAATTATTCTGGCCTTATTAAGCGCTGTTATATGGGGAATATACTGGATACTGAATATGAAGAGGAATATACCGGAAGTTCCAGGAATTTTTCTCAACTTTTTGTGGGGGACTGTTTTTATATTCATATTGGTTTTTTTAAAAAAACAATTTCCTGTGACTGGTATAAAGGGTTATCTATCTTCTATGTATGTTGGTCTGTTTGAAATGGGAATAACATTCATACTCTGGCTTAAGGCACTCAACCTTTCAAAAAGGACTGCTATTGTAAGCAATCTTATCTATCTTACACCATTCTTTTCACTGCTAATTATCTCACTGATTTTGAAAGAGAAAATCTCTCCATGGACTGTCCTTGGTCTCACCTTCACAGTTCTTGGTATTATAATCACACGAATCAAGAAGAATTAAAGTATTCTTCAGTAGTCTCCCATATCAAGAAAACCTTTTAACAGATTTGCCCGAATAGGGTGTCTTAATTTTTTCAGAGCCTTTGCCTCTATCTGCCTTATCCTCTCCCTTGTGACATTGAACATCATCCCTACGTCCTCAAGGGTTCTTGGATTGCCATCAATCAATCCAAACCTGAGTTCAATCACCTTCTTCTCCCGGGGGCTAAGAACAGCCATTGCCTTTTCCAGTTTCTCTTTAAGCAAGGTTCTTGAAGTGAGTTTGTGTGGTGTGGCAGCCTTCATATCCTCAATAAAATCACCAAAGAATGTTTCACCATCATCCTCAATGGGAGCATCAAGGGAGACGGCATCCTGTGAAATATGATAGAGACCTGCAATCTTCTCAACAGGCATATCAACCCTTTCAGCAATTTCCTCAATGGTGGGTTCTCTCCCTGTCTCCTGCACTATCATCCTTGCTGCCTTTGAGACCTTATGAATTATCTCTATCATATGAACTGGCACCCTTATTGTCCTGCCCTGGTCTGCAATTGCCCTTGTTATTGCCTGTTTAATCCACCATGTTGCATAGGTTGAAAACTTATACCCCTTCTTATAATCAAACTTGTCAACCGCCTTCATAAGGCCGCTATTCCCCTCCTGAATTATATCCATAAACTCAATACCCCTGCCAATGTACCTCTTTGCTATACTGATAACAAGACGCACATTTGCCCTTACCATCTGATGTTTTGCCTGATTAACATAAGACTCCCACTTCTCAATCTCTTCATTCCTCTTTCTCACCACTTCATATGGGTCAAGTAACTGTTTCTCAATGCTTCTAAGCCTTTTTAGGTGTTCGCTTATACTGGTGCTATAACCCACTATCTCTTCCTTTGTCATGCCTATCTTTTCAGGAGTCTTCCTTGCTGCATGGTACAGTATCCTTCTGTGATTTATCCCAGTCTTTCTCTCAATCTTTCTAATGGCCTCCATCTCGGCTTCCATAAGGTTGAACACCTCTTTTTCAACATCCCTGATCTTCTTCAGATACGGCGCCTGAATCCTCAATCCAGAAAGTTTTCTGGTTATTTTCTTCTCAAGTTCTTCAATCTTTTTTTTCACCTCAGGGTCTTTACCATACTTTCGTCTATTCTCCCTCTTCAATTCTTCAAGTTTAACTGTCCACATCCTCACATTGTTGAATGCAATAAGTAATGAACGCCTCTCATTCTTAGTATTTCTTTTCCCCTTTGGCATTGGAGAGGAAACATGTATAAATTCCTCAACAGGAAGGCTCCTTTCCCTTATCTTCTGGTCAAAATCAAGGAACTTCCGTATTGCAAAAAGTGATGTGAAAAGATATTCACAAATCTTTCTCCTCCCATCATCCATCTGTTTTGCAAGCCTGCGTTCCTCCTCTTTGGTGAGGAGTTGAATCCTCCCCATTTCTCTAAGGTACAATTTCACAGCATCATCGGTTTTTCTCAACGCCTTTTTCTGGCTTTCCTCAAGCCTCTTTCTCATTTCAATGGATTCCTCAGTAACTACATTAACACCACCCTTCTGGAGTTTCTCAACAACCTCTTCAATAAGTATCTCATCACCGCCCAGATAATCCCTCAGACGCTCAAAGGATATTTCACCCTTTGAGTTAACCATCTTGATTATCTCTTCCCAATCAATGGAATTTATGTCCATTACCCCTCCCTCTGAATTTTGAGTTTTTCCCTTAAAAGGTCATCCTGTATCTTCAGAAGAGTAGTTACGACCTCTCCCCTTTTTTCAAGTTCTTTTATCTTTCTGGCTGTTTCTTCCAGTTTTTCCTGTATTCTCTGCAGTTTCAACCGCCTCATTACATCTCCAACAGGGTCAACCCCATTTATGAGCATCTTGTAAACTTCATCCCTGTATGGCTGGGGAAGACTGGAAACCACATCCTCACTATCCATCCTTTCATCCCTGGCTTTTTTTATGAACTCAGAAACAACACCCAGTTTAAAGTTAAATCCATCAAGGGCGGAAAGGTCTTCATCACTGTACCCATTTAGAAGCATGGATGCCATGAGTGCAAGTTCCAGTTTTACATCAGGGGATAATTTCACAATCTCTTTTCTTTCAACCCCACCTTTTCTTCTAACCATCAGAAGTTCTTCCTTTATCATGAGTTCCCTGGAGATTTTTTCCCTATAAATCTCCTGCTTCACACCATCCCTTATCCTTGAAAGAATCTCCCTGAAGTCAATAACAACCTTTGTCAGGTGGGAAGGATTTTTAAGGTCGTACTTTTGAGAATAATCCTCAAGGAGAACATCAATAAACCCCTTTGAATTTGAAAGGATTCTTTGAATCCCATCAGTCCCATCATTTCTCAAAATCTCATCAGGGTCTTTCCCTTCGCTGGAAGAACAAAGCATTATTTCAACATTTCTGTCAATAAGAAGTCCCATTGACCTCAATGATGCCTTTCTACCAGCCTCATCCATATCATAAAAAAGATATACTTTTCTGGCATACCTGGATATTATCTGTGTTTGCTGTTCAGTTAATGAGGTTCCAAGGCTCGCAAGCACATTCTTGAATCCTGCCTGATACATACTCAGGTAGTCAAAGTAACCCTCAACAAGGATTACGCTCTTTTCCTCAAGTATTTCCTTTCTTGAATGAAAGACAGAGTATAAAGAACTCCTCTTGGAATACACAGGTGATTCAGGTGAATTCATGTATTTTGGCATTCCTTCCCCAAGTATTCTTCCACCAAATCCAGCAACCCTTCCTGCTGGTGAATAGATAGGGAACATCAATCTATTCCTGAACCTATCATACATTCTTCCCTGACCACGCACCACAAGCCCAACCTTCAGAAGCACATCTATGCCAAACTTTGCACCAAGTCTGGAAAGTATTATATCAGAATTTGGTGCATAGCCCAGTTGAAATTCTTCAATGGTCTCCTCAGTTATGCCCCTTTGTTTAAGATAATTGAGTGCAGTCTGGCTTTGTGGAAGTAAAGAATGGTATATCTTTGCAGCCTCCTCATTCACCTGATAGAACCTATCCTGGGCATCCCCTGTTAATTTTACACTTATACCAACCATGTCCCCCAGATACTTCAGGGCATCAATAAAACTCATCTTTTCATATTCCTGAACAAACTTTATCACATCACCGCTTGCTCCACACCCAAAGCAGTGGTAAACACCCAGTTCTGGATTTACATAAAACGAGGGGTTTTTATCGTTATGGAAGGGGCAGAGACCTTTGTAATTCTTTCCGACCTTCTTAAGGGATACCCTTGAACCTATAACCTCTACTATATCAACATGTTCTTTTATTTTATCCACCACATCCTTTAGTGGCATAATTAAAATTATGTTTTTTCATGAAATTCGCAAGCCCTATTTAAACACTTCACCAGCCTCCTTGTACCACAACAGGAGGTCAAGATGGGACGATGGAATCCCCAGTTCTTCTGCGGTTTTCAGGAATAGTTTTTCTAATTCCATATATATTTTTCTTGAAATTGATTTGGGAACATCCTTAATTTTACCAAGAAATTTTAAATTTTTTAAAATATGTCTGTCAAGTATTGCAAGATTCTCTCCAAAACCAATATTTCTTAAAAAATGGCTTGCCTCCTTGTATCCCATCCCCTTCACATCATTAACAAGAAATTCCCTTGCCTCTTCAGGTGATTTAAACCCTGAAATTATGGGTTTAACCCTCGGCATGCCTGCGTCCAGAAAGATTGCCCTTGAAAAAATAATATACTCTGCCTTTTTATTCTTAAACCTCACCCCTTCAAGGCAATCAAGTATCTCTCTGTAATCTCCATTCATCAAAAGACTCCTCTGTTCCATTCTTTCAACAGCATCCCAGCATATCTTTGCCTTTGACTGTGGTGTGAGAAGGCAGAATATAAACTCCTTGAACATGGCACAATCATCCCCTTTTTCCCATATTCCCCTGAATTCCATCAACCTTTTTTCAATCAAGGGTCTTACATCCCTGTATAATTCTTTTATTTCGTGTTTGACGTCCATAAAGTTTATTGTATAATATAATCATGAAATGTCCATACTGTGGTGATGACAATGACAGGGTGATTGACACAAGGCTTGTAAAGGATGGTGAGGCAATAAGGAGAAGGAGGGAATGCCTCTCCTGTGGCAGGAGATTCACCACATACGAATATATTGAAAAAACCCCGTTACTTGTGATAAAGAAGGACGGAAGACGAGAACCCTTTGAAAGGGATAAGATTCTCCAGGGTATCCTGACAGCATGCCACAAGCGACCCATTCCAAGGGAAAAAATAGAAAACCTTGTTGATGAAGTTGTATCTGTTGTATCAGACCTTGGTACAAATGAGGTGGAGTCAAGGATAATTGGTGAGGAGATAATGAAAAGACTGAAGAAACTTGACGATATATCCTATGTGAGATTTGCCTCTGTTTACAGGGAATTCCGTGATAAAAAAGAATTCATGAAGGAACTGAAGAATCTAAAGGGTTGAATACACTTTTTTCTCTTAGATTCAAGAGGATAAAGGGATTTATAAAGAAGGAAATCAGGGGGAGACTCCTAATTTATTTTATTGTTATCTTCATATTCCTTTCTGGCACATACTGGGTCTTTTTAAGGGTCTTTTCATTCTTAAATAATATTGAGGAGATCGGTGAAATAATTGCAGGAAAAATCATCTCCTATTCCTTCTTTGTATTTTTCTTCATGCTCCTGATTAGCAATGGGATAACAGCCCTTTCAACATTCTACAGGTCAAAAGAAGTAGAATTCCTCATGGCGCTTCCTGTTCCTCCTGCTAATATTTTCATTTCAAAGATATTTGAGACCTTCTTCTTCAGTTCATGGGCAACACTGATAGGCGCTGTTCCCATTGTGCTTGCCTACTTTATAGCATATGGCTCTCCATGGGGAATAGTTTATACAATTCCATCCTTCATGGGATTTATTGCAATCCCTTCATTCCTTGGAATAATTGTACTGATGGTATTGAAAAGAATAAATCCCAATCTGAGTGTGAAACAACTGGGTATAACCCTTGGTATTATATCAGGCATCATAATATACCTTTACATATTGACAAATCCATATTCCTTTAATATCCCCCAGACAACAAACCTGTACACGGTGAACAGATTTCTTGATAGATTAAGATTCTCAAACCCTTATTTCCCCAACGAGTGGCTCTTCAATGTTGTCAGGGGTATAGTTGACGGAAGGATGTTCCAATTTTTTAGATACACAGGTTCATTACTCCTTGTCTCTTTCTCTCTGTTCCTGATTCTGTATTTCCTTGGTGTAAACTGGTACAGGGAGACATGGTTAACAACAGAGCACTCAAAGAAAATTCCCCATATAAGGTTGAGGTTCTTCCTGAAAAGACCATCCCAACTGGTTAACCTTTTATCAAAGGACTGGAGAATATTTATACGCTCACCCAATCAGTGGGTTCAATTTCTTATAATATTTTTGCTCCTCCTATTTTATGTAATATCACTGAGGAGAACACCTGTATATGTAAAGGAGGTCTTTTGGCTCACCATAACAGCACTCATAAACACAGGTTTTGTTGCATATATAAGTGCAACCCTCTCATTGCGATTCATTTTCCCTGCAATCAGCCTTGAAGGTGATTACTGGTGGATTCTGAGGTCAGCACCTGTGAAACCAAGAAATATATATATAACAAAAATGATTTTTTACATTGCCCTGACCACGGTTATCTCCATATATGTGATCTACACCAGCAACATCAGGCTTACAGGTTCACTCATAATAACCCTTGTAACAGTCATTATTGGAACAATGCTAACAATCACCTCTGTAATTCTTGCAACCACAATGGGTACAATCTTTGTTGACTTCAATGAACACAATCCAGCAAAAATTGCATCTGGAATGGGAGGGCTTTTAACTGCTGTACTATCACTTGGTTTTATAGGGCTCTCCCTTATCATCTTCCTCTCACCCTTTTCACACTACCTTGGTCTCCTTCTGAAGGGTATATCTGTGAATCCATGGCCTATTATGAGAAACAGGCTTATCCTTTTCATTGTAATCTCCACCCTTCTTGATACATGGCTTGTAAAAATAGGGGTATCAAGGATTGGAAGTATTGAAGGCTGACCTGATATTAAAATTCTACCAGAAACTGTACAGGCATTTTGGTCCGCAGCACTGGTGGCCTGGAGAAACCCCGTTTGAGGTGATGGTTGGTGCAATACTAACCCAGAACACTGCATGGAAGAATGTGGAAAGGGCAATTGAAAACCTGAAAAGGGAGAACGCACTTTCCCCGGAAGAAATAAACAAAATGAATATAGAAAAACTTGCACAACTGATAAAACCATCCGGATTTTACAATCTGAAGGCAAAAAGGCTTAAATCTTTCATTGAAAGGTTTATGGAAGATTTCAATGGCGATATTCAAGGGATGAAAAAATTGGAGAAGAGGAGCTTAAGGGAATGGCTACTCTCTATTCCTGGTATTGGAAGGGAAACCGCAGACTCAATCATCCTCTATGCCATTGAAAAACCCATATTTGTGGTGGATGCTTATACAAGGAGAATCCTCTCAAGGCATGGTTTTATAAAGGGTGATGAAGATTACGATGAGATACAGGAAATCTTCCATAAAAACCTTCCCGTTGATACAGGACTCTACAATGAATATCATGCACTTATAGTCAGGCTTGGTAAGGAGTACTGCAGGAAGAAAAATCCCCTTTGTGAAACCTGCCCATTGAGGGAATTCCTAACCTGAAATCCTTGTTTTCAAGCCTCTGAT
>Ga0190359_1000953_pt1 | contig 18928 bp, 18 predicted proteins | sample 48721823_MG_FD_161269 | JGI IMG/M metagenome (GOLD analysis project Ga0190359, IMG submission 161269) | Hydrothermal vent microbial mat bacterial communities from Southern Trench, Guaymas Basin, Mexico - 4872-18-2-3_MG | ecosystem: Environmental > Aquatic > Marine > Hydrothermal vents >... | reverse complement strand
GTGAACTTTCGCACTTTTTCTTGACCCTGTAAACCCTATCATAAATCATCCATCCCCTTCAATCATGAAAACTTCTTGATGCCCCAAAGCATTATTCTCTTGACCAGGAAGACCCTTTGTGCTATTCTGTATGCGCTAACGCTAACAAAATAAGGTAAAGGAAAGGAGGAAACAGGGATGAACAAGGAAAAGGCCAAGGAAGCGGAGATGGTCCGGGGGACGCTTATGGTGTTACAAAGAAGGTGTGGGAAGGAGAGGTGCCGCTGTGCCAAGGGAGAACTGCACTCCACCTGGGTTCTTTCCTACAGCGTGAAAGGAAAAACCCACATGCTTTGCCTGCGCCAACAAGACCTGGCCCGGGTCAAGGCGGCCCTGCGCCGCTACCACAAGGCTCAGACCGAGTTGGAGCGGGCGGCGCTTTCCGGGATCAAGGCCCTGCGCGAGGAGATTTCCAGGGAGAAGCGGCAAAAGAGGGCGAGCAGATGAGCGCCGTGCAGACCTGGGAGGTAATTGTGGCGGGTTTCCTCCCCGCCTTCACCAGCCCTTCCTTCGAGATATTTATCCGTATGGCCGGGGGCTGGGTCCTGTGTCCGGGCCGGCGCACCATCACCCGCGTCTACCAGTTTGCCGAGCCGCAAGGCGAGCGGGCCCACGACGCCTATCACCGCTTCTTCCGGGAAGGCGCCTGGTCCATGGAGGCTTTGTGGAGACTCTTGGCCAAAATGATGGTTGGGATTTTTTGCCAGAAAGGACAAATCCTGATGGACCTGGATGATACCCTCTTCCACAAGAGCGGGCGCAAGGTAAAGGGATCGGCCTGGTGGCGCGACGCCGTGAGTTCCACCGGCCAGAAGGTGGTCCATGCCTTCGGCCTCAACCTGGTGGTCCTCACCTTGAGGGTAGAACCGCCCTGGGGCGGCGAACCCCTGGGCCTGCCCATCAACATGCGCCTTCATCAAAAGAACGGACCATCGCTCTTGGAACTGGCCGAGGAGATGGCGCGAGAGGCCGTCTCTTGGTTCCCCCATCGCGACTTCCACCTCTGCGCCGACGGCTTCTACGCCTCCCTGGCCGGGGCCGACCTCCCCCGCACCCATCTCACCAGTCGGATGAGACGCGACGCCGCCCTCTATCAACTTCCTCCCAAAAGGAGAAAAGGACAAAGAGGCCGCCCCCGAAAAAAAGGGAAAAGGCTGCCCACCCCCGAACAAATGGCCAAAGCAAAAACCGGGTGGCGAAGGGTGGTGGTCGAGGAGCGGGGAAAGAAAAAAGAGCGTCTGCTTCTCGTCCGTGATGTCATCTGGTATAAGGTCCGGCCCGGAAAGCTCGTCCGACTGGTCATCAGCCGCGACCCCCAAGCAAAACAAAAAGACGACTTCTTCTTCACCACCGACATCGAAAGCACGCCCCAGACCGTCGCCTCCACTTACGCCGGCAGGTGGTCCATCGAGGACACCTTCAAAAATGTCAAGCAATACCTGGGTGGACAAGACCCCCAAACCTGGAAAGAACAGGGACCACAAAGAGCCGCCGCCTTCTCCCTCTGGCTCTACTCCACCATCTGGCTCTTCTACTTAAAGACCAAGGGAGCGAAACCCTCCTGGATAAAAATGCCCTGGTACACCCAAAAAAACACACCCTCATTCAAAGATGCCCTGGCTGTCTTGCGAAGGGCGCTCTGGAAAGATAGAATATTTTCAAGCTCCGAAAAACAGTCGCTCAAACTAAAAAATATCGGCCCTCTCATCGAGGCCTTGGCAAATGCGGCATGAATGGAGCTCAAGCGTAAATCATTCGCTTGGAAAAGGGGACGAAAAAGAGCGAAAGTTCACACTTATTGAAATCAAAAAATCCTTACACGCATTTGATTTACAGAAGAATCAGGGTAATTTTCGGGGAATGTCCTTCCTTCCTTCAGAATCCTGCACCACATAAACCGTGTTCCTTGCATGTACGTCCAATCCGATGTACATTGTCATTGTGCTGCACCTCCTTTAAATAAATTTTTTGGGGCTATGCTATGCAACCCCTTGGTTAGACGGTTATACCTCAAACCGTCTCTGGAGGACAGCCCGCTTTCATGGTAACAGATCTCAGAGTTTGGAGGCTGTTGCGGGGTTCGGTCGTATCCGATATAATAGGGATTGATTGAGTTCCTGAAATGGAAAGGCAAAAAATGCTTTTAAGACCCAAATTGATGATGCTTGTCTCTGGCTTAGTTCTTTTATCCGCATTCTGGGTCAGAGCCGAGGTCGGCGACTTTGAGACAAAGGATGAAATAGATGTGCAGGGCCAGCCAGCGGCTCTTGCTGTGAGTCTTGATGACCGGTTCGTGTTTGCCGCGGAGAAGGACAATGATCGCCTGGTGATCATTGACACCTGGAACTGGAGAGTGGTGAACCCGCTGGACAGCAATACGATAGGCGAAGAGCCTGTAGATATGGCGGTTTCTCCGACAGGAAAATACATTTATATCTCCCGCACCGACGGCATCGTGAGCCAGTTTGACATCTCCGGTCTTTCGGACCTGGATTTTAACGCAGACCTTTCCCCTGTCACTGAATGGGGATTCACGGTTTCGGACAGCAATACCCTCGGAGATATAGCAGTGATCCCCCAGCAAAACGACACGAATGTTGACTGCGTGTTCGTGGTAGATGAAACAGCAGGTGATCTTCACTGGTTTATGATTCAAGAAACAGAAGTTATTCTTCAAGACATAATCCCTCCTATCACAGGAGGTTCCGATCTTGAACTGGCCGCTGGAAGGGATGTGGTCTTTGCAAAGTTCATGAACATAGGAGGTCTGAACCAGATTTTCGCCTTCCAATGCCTTTCAAGCCAGATCGCCATCTACAATGACATCAATGACTACGGCACCGACACCTTGCAAGGCATTGCGGCTGACCCGACAGGTGCCCGGCTAGCTATTGGCGATAGAACAACCAATCAACTTTTACATTTTGATGCTTCAATCATTACAAATATTCTAAAAACGGATTTTTTGGGAATAACCATCTCCCCGGAAAAGGTTCTGTATTCTAGTTTCAGTCATGAGCAGAATTCTCTTATATGGGCGACGGGAAATCACAAGTTGCTTGGTGCTTCCCTGGATGGTGATTCGCTTTTCACGGGAGACACCGTGAGTATTGATTTCTCGGATACGGTAACAGGTCTTGCCCAGTCAAGCACAGTGGATGGATATATTTATTCTTCAATGCAGGGCAGTGATACCGTGTTTATTGTCACGGCCAACCCGTGGGTGAGTGATGTGCAGGCTATCCCGGGGGGGACAATTGGGGGAGATACGGTCACAGTAAAGTTCTCCTATGATAAGGGAAACAGCTATACCATCCGTAGGGTAGAGGGCTTCAAGGAAGGCGGGACCGAGCTTGAGAGCGGAAACCTTTCGGGAAGCCCGGCGAGCGTGAATATTTCCACTTATAAACTGAAGGAGGGCCGGAACATCCTGGCTGTGGAGGTTACCGATGCCGATGGCCGCACAGGCCGGAATGCTATTGAAGTGCAAGTTGACCTGCCTCCGCCGGCGCTTGATTTTGACCTGGATTTCGGAGACGAGAAGTTAATCATCAGCTTTCGCGCACATGACCTTCCTGACCTGGATTACTACGAGATATATTACGGGACAAACGGCTCTGTGCCTGAGAACGAGTATGAAAAAATAGATGATACCGGGAAAATGGGCAACCCGGGATCTCCGTTCAGAATCTCGGGCCCTGAGCCGAAGAAGAAATACGAAAAGGTGATTACCGGACTTGAAAACGGGAAGCGCTATTATGTGCAGATAATCACTGCGGATAAAACTCCCGGCCATATCTCCATCTCGGCCAGAAAGAGCGCAGTGGTTCAGCCGGTTGGGACTCTGACCGACCTTGCTGGAGAGGAAGGCGGATTCGACTGCTTTGAGAGTCTTGGACCCTCGGAAGGAGCCCTTTCCTTTATCTGGCTCTTGATTCTGCCCATTCTTTTCGCGGGTATGCTCCGTCTTTTGCTCAGGATGAAAAAATCATGAGGAAGATCGCGGCAGGTTCGGTTCTGGTTGTTTTGCTTTGCTTGCCATGCAGGTCCTTCGGGATTTCGCCGCTGGCAAGGCCGGCCGAAGATAAAGATACTCGGTCATGGCTTACTTTTGAGCTATCCTACAATTTCGTGTATTTCAATGATGATATTTTCAAGGATGTTCTTGACAAGGATTCTTTTCCAGGTGTGGGTCTGGGCATCGGGTTTTACCCTTACCCTGATCGGAGGCTTGAGCTCAGCGGACAGGTGATGAGCATTTATGAGAAGGGTTATGCTATCGGGGAGATTACAGGAGAGGAGTCAGGGGAGTCATTCAGCTTGACTGCCTGGCCACTTCAGTTCAGCATGACCTATCGTTTTGATTTCCTTGATGAGCAGATTCTCGTTCCATCATTAAGCGCGGGGCTTGACTATTATTATTACTCGGAAAGTCGGGAATTCGGCGATGATGTAGATGGAGGGAAGGGTGGCTATCATGCCGGGGCTTCTCTTGCCCTTCTACTCGATCGGCTGGACCCTAGGTCTGCTGGCAGTATAGAGAGGGAATTTGGCGTGAAGAATGTTTTTCTGAAATTCAATTATGAGATGGCAGTAATAGGCAAGGGAGACGAGGGCCTGGATTTCTCTAACCAGAGCTATTCCGCAGGCTTGGTTCTCGAGTTCTGAGTTGACTCTCCTTCTTTGTGGCTTTTGACCATGCGTAATCTCAAGCTCCTTCTTGAATACGATGGCACACGGTTTGCCGGCTGGCAGATTCAGCCGGATGTCCGCACTGTCCAGGCAGTGATAGAGGCCGCTCTTTTCCGCTTGACCGGGGATGCCTGCCGGGTGACCGGAGCCAGCCGCACGGATGCCGGGGTGCATGCGCTGGGACAGGTGGCGAACTTTCATACCTCCTCCGAACATCCTCCGGAGGTGTTTCATCGAGCGCTCAACGCTATCCTGCCCCGGGATGTGGCGGTCATGGGAGTAGAGGAATTGGATGAGGAATTCAATTCCCGGCATGGGGCAAGAGGCAAGCTTTATCGGTATATTATCCACAATCGGGGGCCCCGATCGGCTTTCGACTATGCCTATTCGTGGTATCTGCCGGTGAATCTTGACATTGAAGCCATGCGGGATGCGGGGAACTTTTTTACCGGTATACATGACTTCTCCTCTTTCCGGGCATCATCCTGCGATGCCTCAAGCCCGATTAGAGAAATCTATAATGTGGACATCCGCGCCACAGGGAACAGCGCCATCAGGATCGAGATTGACGGATCTGGTTTTCTCAAGCAGATGGTCAGAACCATGGTCGGCACCCTGGTGTCTATTGGACAGGGAAAGCTCCAGCCGAAGCAGGTCTCAGGGATCATTGAGGCCAGGGATCGCAGGCTGGCAGGTGCCACTGCACCGGCAAAGGGCCTGTTTCTGGTCAGGGTTGATTACGAGCGATAAAGGAGGAAAGGTTATGATTAGATCAGCCATACTCTTGACAGGGGGGTTAGCCCTGAGTGTGTTTTTTCTGCTCTCCTGCGATGATGTAAGCTCTCCACCCCGGGACCCTCATGCGGTTATTCCTGCGGTTGCACCCAAACCCAAGCAGGCCCCGCGACCAAAGCCGAAGCCCAAGCCGAAATCAAAAAGGGAGTTGATTCAGCTATATTTTTTCATCAAGGGCACTAAAAAGGCCGTGGAAAAGAAGGCTGAACCTATGGTCCCCTTGAAGAGGGCTGGGGACGAAGAGTTCAATCGTCATTGGGCTGAATGGAAGAAGTTCAATTCTGATGTGGCGCCTACAATCCTTTTCCGGATAAAAACTCATTCCCCGGTCGGCCTGAAACTTCCGCCGGACCATCCACAGGTATTATTGTGGCTTGCGCTCAAGGATCTCAATAAAGAGTTTGAGATGTTTAACGGGTTCTTTTCCATTGGCAGGCCCTTTGATCCCGATTTTCCCAGTGCCCTGGATGAAAAGCTTGAGAGGTGCTATCAGATTCTCGAATTATATCAAGACCCTGAGGAATAATGAGGAAAGTGCCCCCGAACACTCAATACGCTAAAAGCATATCAATCGTAGTCGGATCACGCTTGATGAGAATAAGGCGGTTGTCCTCGGTAGGAAACACTGTTTTGATAGATTCATCCAGGCTCTCTTTCCAGAGCACCTTGTTCTCGGAAAGCCCGACCAGCATGAGTCTGGCCTGGAATTGATTCTCTTTTCCAAAAATCAGGAGACTTTCATTATCGCGTGAGAATTTCAAGAGGTGAGGTCTGAGAAAAGAACATTTAAAGAGTGGCGGGAGTTCCTCTATATTCGCGGTCAGCACCTCCTGGGTCCGATATACCTTGAGCAGACCGTCCGGACTGACAAGCGCAAGCAGAGAGCCGTCCGGCGAGACGCATCCCCCAAGACCGGGAAAAACGACCTTCTTGAGCGCGGTCCGGGCCACGAGATACATTTCATCTGTGCTCTTGCGCCCCAGAAACCTCTGAGTAAGGATCACCTCTGCATCATCGGAAACGCTCAGTATCCGGGAGAGACCTCCGACATCCCAGACCTGCCTCCCCTCCAGATTAAAGAGTAGACCCTCCACTGCATCAAAGAGAAAATGCTCCTTCGGGTCAAACGAGATATACCAGAGATAAAGGTCCTTTTGCCAGAGCGGATTAAGGTTCTGATCGTGAACCTTGAGGAGCTTCTCCAGGGGATCACCGAACATGATGTAACGGCCGCTCGGACTGAGCTGGCTTGAGTTATACCGATACGGGTTGTCCTTGACCCATAACAGGTGGCCCTCCCGGTCAAGGTAATAAATGTCCAGATCAAGCAGGGTGGTAGCAACCTTTGGCTCAAGGTTCACCTGGAAAAGAATGCGCTGGCCATCATCGGACACACCAGCCCCGGTAATATAACTCCAGCCACGGCCACCACCCTGCTTCCAGAGAAGCTTCCCGTCTGCATCGTAATACCACACCCGCTTATGAGTATGAACAAGAACATCACCGCTCCTGCGGGCAAGGTGCAAACCCTCGATCTTCCCGGGAAAACTCTCCCGCCAGGCCCCACGGGGATACCCCCTGATAGAGAGCTTTCCCTTTTGGAGAGACCCCTTTTTATCCGCTCTCCCTGATCCCGGGTAAACCCTCTTGCTAAGAAAAAAAACCAGGATAAATGAAAAGAATAAAACCAGGGCCACTGCCCATGCTCCCGGTCTCGTTTTCATCCGGCCCCCCCTTTAATAACAGTCTATCATGCACGCTGATTTTCGCAAGGCAGGGCTGATCGTGTATAATCCAGTAAGAGGATAAAGAGAATTTGAACTGGCAGTTAATCTTGATTGTGTTGTTGGTCGCGGTAGCGGCGGCATGGATTAACGGGTTTCTTGGCTTCGGCTTCGGCATCGTGTCCATGGGCCTTCTTACCTTGAGCAGGGATGTCCTGTTTGCCACCGCGTTTGTTAACCTCATGGTCCTTCTTGTGGAGTTGAGCATTCTAATGCCTTTGTGGCGCCGGATTCAGTGGCGCCTGATAGGCCCGCTGGTATTTTTTGGATTAATCGGACTGGTGGCTGGAGTGGAGCTTGTGATCTCGATAGACCCGCAGATCATGCGCCGGGTTCTTGGAATCACTATAATCCTCTTTGCCCTCTGGTCGTGGCTGGACCCGCGGCAAGGCCATGTTTCACGGTACTGGAGCATTCCCTCCGGACTCGCCTTCGGCACACTCTCCGGAGCATTCAATACCGGCGGGCCCCCGTTGGTCGCCTATGTTTACCGGCATCCGCTTTCGCCGGACCAGCTCAAGGCCACACTCCAGTTCCTTTTTTTCAGTGTGACAGTAGTAAGGATTCCGATTATCTTTTATAAAGGCCTCTTCACTGAAGCAGTAATTCAGAGCTCGCTTTATGTGTTCCCCTTTGTGATCCTTGCAACCCTGCTCGGACTATGGATGGCACGGAGGGTCTCTCCTGAGAGGTTTCGCAAAACCGCCTGGGCCGCCTTCGCAATGATGGGCATCTGGCTCGCTATCTCCGGTTAATTCAATGTGGTCAATTCTTAAGACACTTGTCAAGGCTCCTTATGAGAGCCTCCACATTCAACCCCATCCCACCATAAAAAGCCGCAAGATTCCTCGGGGAATCACGCCCCTACTATCTGGGTTATGAAACCATCTCTAATAAAAGATGGGTAGACAAAGAATATCCTCAAAAGAAGGTTCAAGTGATATACATTGAGGAGAGTGAGGAATTAGTAGTTATTACTGTTAAAGCTTTTTACGGTAAATGGGGGCGAAAAAATGAAAGTGAGCTACGACTCAAGCTATGATCTGCTTTATATCAAGTTCGGGAAAGCCCGCCGGGTTTTGAGCAAGCCCGTGAGTGAAGATATAACCATGGACCTGGATGAGAAAGGCAAACTGGTAGGTATTGAAATACTCTCCGCCTCCGAACACATTAACCTCGCAAACCTTCCGCCTGTGAAGATTGAAAAAAGCGCGGCCGTAAAGTGATCGTTCAACTAAGCTGATCATTCATCCTGCTTGAATTTTGGCTTTCGCTTTTGGGCGAATGCGCTTGCGCCTTCCAGTGTGTCAAAGCTCTCCAGGGTTGTCTGTCCGACCTCGGCCTCGATGCGAAGTCCTTCTTCAAGCGGCCTTCCAAAGCCCATGAGCGCGGCCTGCTTGTCCGTGCGGATGGCCCCCTGGGGAAGCTCGCATATTCCTGCCCCAAGCTCTTTTGCCCGCTCAAGCGCTTCTCCCCTTGGCACCACTTCGTTGACAAGCCCTATACGAAGGGCTTCCTGGGCGTCAATAAATCTTCCGGTAATAATCAACTCCATGGCCCGCCCCATTCCCAGGATTCTCGGCAGGCGCTGTGTTCCCCCGTCTATCAGTGGAACATTCCATCTGCGATTGGCCACGGCGAAGCGGGAGTGCTGAGCCGCGATCCGGATGTCGGCAAGGCAGGATACCTCGAGGCCCCCAGCCAGGGCATCGCCGTTTATGGCGGCCAGGATGGGCTTGTAGATGTCCACCTGCCGGGTGTAGCCCATGTATCCGGGCCCGTGTGTTATGAACCGTCGCTTCTGCTCGCGGGTTGCCTTGAGCCCGGGTCCGAGTGAAGCGAGATTCTTCAGGTCCGCACCGGAGCAAAAGGCCAGATCGCCTGCGCCCGTGATGATGGCCACATAAAGGTCATGGTCATCGCGAAACCTTTTCCAGGCATCCTCCAGCAGGCCCGCTGTCTCGCCATCCACGCAGTTCCTCTGATCCGGCCTGTTAATGGTAATGATAAAGATGTGCCCCTCTTTTTCGGTCAAAACCTTGCTCATCTTCTATCCTCCAGATTCTTCGGACCCCTTGTTCTCATCCAGAAAACTTATGACAGCCTCTGCGGCCTTTCGTGAGGTATCTGGCATGCTCACCGCATCCCGCACTTTTCCCAGATCTTTCTTCATCTGCTGGTATCGCAGTTGATCTTCCAATATACCTTTCGCCTCATGGAAGATGTTATCGGGGTTCGCCTTTCTCATCACCAATTCCGGGACGATGTCATCTCCGGCGATGAGATTGGGAAGACCGTAGCGATTCACCTTGACCAGCGGCCTCGCCAGGATATAGTTAAACATTGATGTCCGCACCAGGATGATCATTGGAATACCGAGCAGTGCAGTCTCAAGCGTGGCTGTGCCGGATGCGACTACTGCCAGGTCCGAAGCCGCGAGCACATCATAGGTCGCGGCCTGGATAAGACGCACCTTGTCGGCAAATCTCATGAAGCCAGCCTGGATTTTATCAGCCGAGACTGTGGGGGCCACTGCCACTAGAAACCTTATCCCTGGATCATATTCGAGAAGCATGGCCAGTGCGCCTGTCATGGCAGGGATATAAAGCTTATTCTCTTCCGGGCGACTGCCTGGCAGGAGCGCGATCACCCTGGTTGCATCATCAAGGTCAAACCCCCGGCGGAGTTCCTCCAAGGAGGCTGATGCCCGGACCCGGTCGGACAGCGGATGTCCCACGAACTCCACGGACACGCCCTCCCCTTTATAGAATTTCTCCTCAAAGGGAAAGATCACGAGCATCTTGTCAATTCTTCGCTTGATGAGCTTCACCCTGCCTCGCCGCCAGGCCCAAACCTGGGGACTGATATAATAGAGGATCGGCTGACAGGGGTTCTGGGCCTTGATCTTTTTGGCCAGATAGAGATTGAAGTCCGGAAGGTCAAGCAGTAGAACCAGGTCGGGTTTCTCCTGCTTTATGCCTTTAACAAGTTGCTTGTGAACTCGATAGAACTCGCTTAATCGGGGAATTATCTCGCCTATCCCGACTACACCTGCCTCTGAGAATTCATGAAGGATATGCGCTCCGACCCGCACAAGCTCCTTGCCGCCCACCCCATATACCTCTATCCCGGGCCTGAGCCTTTGCAGGTGTTCTACCAGGGCCGCTCCGTGAAGATCAGCCGAGGCCTCCCCGGCCACGATCAGTATCTTGCCCGCACCGGCCATCTTCATCTTAGAACGGCGGCCCCGCCAGATACCATGCCCTGTCCAGGAATACCCAGTGTTGCTCGATCTCATCCTCCTTTAGAGTCACCGAGGGCAAGATGGTATAGCTCCGCTTGATTGTAACCATGGCCTCAAACTCTTTCCCCTCTCGGAAAACCTTCTCGATCTTATAATCCTCCACCGAGAGATTGTCCTCTATCGCCTCTGTATATTCCCTGAACCCCTCTCGCTCCTCCGGCTGAATAAACAAGATAGCGGCCTCATAATCCCGCCATCTAAATGCATCATGATAGTCAATCACCCTTTCCTCTAATGTGCGATACCCGGGGCGAAGATGCGGTGCCTGAGCGCAGGCTGACACCATGATCAATACAGCTAAAACCAGATAGTGTATGCATCCCATTCTATTCCTCTTCATCTTATCCTCCATAACATCACTGAGGGGCCCTTTGCCTTGAAAGATCACCGGGTCATAGACCCAGCCCCTGAATAAATCCCTGATTTTCTTTCTCAATCTAGCCGATAGGCCATTACCTGTCAAGCAAAGGGAACGCGTCAGGTGACTGGCAGAATGTTCTGAATCTTTAAACCTGTTCATGGCATCTTATAATCAAGGGAGGCTTTCTATCCTTCCAGGGAGAGAATTTTCGCGCTGAGTGTTTTTTCTTGACAAAATAACTTTTTCCTAATAAATTATAAGTAGATAAAATTGAATAAATGTCCTAAGAGGAGTAGGTAAATGGCAGAGAAGCTTGGTGAACTTCTTGTGCGGGATAATTTGATTACCCCCGCTGATCTCCAGAAGGCCCTGGAGGAGCAAAAGAGGAAGGGCGGTCGGCTTGGAGCGAATCTTACCCGGCTTGGACTCATCAAGGAGGAGGACCTCACCGACTTTTTAAGCAAGCAATACGGGGTTCCCAGTATTAATCTTTCAGAATTCGAGATAGACCCGGCGGTAATCCAGCTCATCCCGGAGGAAGTAGCGCGCAAGCATACAGTGATTCCGATCAACCGGGCGGGAGCCACTCTTATCATGGCAATGGCCGATCCAAGCAATATCTTTGCCCAGGACGACATCAAGTTTTTGACAGGATACAATGTCGAGGTGGTGGTCGCACCTGAAAACGCTATCAAGGATGCGGTAGAGCGCTACTACGATACCTCAACAGACCTGGAGGATGTGATCGGGGACATGGAGGACCTTGATATATCCATGATAGAGGAAGATGAGGATGTCAACATCACTGATCTGGAGAAGGCGAGCGAGGATGCGCCTGTGGTCAAGCTGGTGAACCTGATACTCACTGATGCGATAAAGAAGAACGCAAGCGATATTCACGTGGAGCCCTATGAGAAGTCCTTCCGTGTACGCTACCGGATTGACGGCGTGCTCTACGAGATCATGAAGCCGCCGATGAAATTGAAGAACGCCATGGTCTCGCGCTTAAAGATAATGTCCCAGCTAGACATAGCGGAACGGAGGCTTCCACAGGACGGACGTATCAAGATCAAGTTGGGCAAGGACAAGGAGATGGACTACCGTGTCTCGGTATTGCCCACGCTCTTCGGCGAGAAGGTGGTCATGCGTCTTCTTGACAAGGCAAGTTTGCAGTTGGACATGACCAAGCTCGGCTACGAAGAGGACCAGATAAAGCAATTCCAGGACGCTATACATCGGCCATATGGCATGGTCCTGGTTACCGGGCCTACCGGAAGCGGGAAGACCACCACGCTGTATTCCGCGCTGAGCGATCTGAACAAGGCCGAATGCAACATCTCCACAGCCGAGGACCCTGTGGAGTACAACCTTATGGGAATCAACCAGGTGCAGATGCACGAAGAGATAGGCCTCAATTTCGCCGCGGCCCTGCGCTCATTTCTCCGGCAGGACCCGGACATCATCATGGTCGGCGAGATCCGGGATTTCGAGACCGCGGAGATAGCGGTAAAAGCGGCCCTCACAGGGCATCTGGTGCTGTCCACCTTGCATACCAATGATGCGCCCAGCACTATCAACCGCTTGTTAAACATGGGTGTTGAGCCGTTCCTTGTGGCAAGCTCGGTCAATTTGATCCAGGCACAGAGGCTCTGCCGCAAGATCTGCCAGGAATGCAAGGAGCCGGTGGATGTTCCCAAACAGGGGCTGATAGATATGGGCATGTCACCGGAGGAAGCGGAGGCTACTCAGCCCTACAAGGGGGTCGGATGCTTCGCCTGCAATAACACCGGATATAAAGGCCGCATATCCGTTTTCGAGGTGATGACCATGTATGAGGAGATTAAGGAGCTTGTGCTGAATGGGGCCAGTGCCGCGGAGTTGAAGGCGGAGGCCATGCGCCTGGGCATGAAGACCATGCGACGCAGTGGTCTGAACAAAATTAAGGATGGGATCACCACCATAGAGGAGGTGGGAAGGGTCACCGCGGCCGACTGAGCCGTAAAAATTTAGAAAAAAGGAGAGATAAATGGCAAACTTGCACCAGCTCCTGAAGGTAATGATTGAAAAAGGGGCCACGGACCTTCACATAACCACGGGTTCTCCCCCGCAGTTACGAATAGACGGCCAGCTTCATCCGCTGAAGTCCCCGCCGCTCACTGCGCCGGAGACCAAACAGCTCTGCTACAGCATTCTCACCGATTCCCAGAAGCACCGTTTCGAGGAAAGCAATGAACTGGATTTAAGCTTCGGGGTCAAGGGTCTTTCGCGATTTCGGTCCAACATCTTCATGCAACGCGGGGCTGTGGCCGGAGCCTTCCGCACCATTCCCTTCAAGATCATGAGCTTCCATGAACTCGGCCTGCCTCCTGTGGTCGAGAGCCTGGCCAAGAAGCCCCGGGGCCTGATCCTTGTCACCGGGCCTACAGGTTCCGGAAAGACCACGACCCTGGCCGCCATCCTTGACAGCATCAACGCTGAACGCCACGAGCATATCATCACCATCGAGGATCCCATTGAATACCTTCACCCGCACAAGAACTGCATCGTGAACCAGCGTGAAGTGGAGTCAGATACCGTGAACTTTAAAACCGCGCTGAAATATATCCTCCGGCAGGACCCGGATGTGGTTCTGATCGGGGAAATGCGTGACCTGGAGACCATTGAATCCGCACTTATCGTCAGCGAGACAGGCCATCTGGTATTCGCCACCCTGCATACCAATTCATGTGTACAGACCATCAACCGCATTATTGATGTGTTTCCTTCTTACCAACAGCCGCAGGTCCGGGCGCAACTCAGCTTCGTGCTCGAAGGAGTCCTCTGTCAGAACCTTATTCCAAAGGCATCTGGCCATGGCCGGGTGCTGTCCCTGGAGATCATGGTGCCGAATCCGGCCATCCGGAATCTGATTCGGGAGGACAAGATTCATCAGATTTATTCTACTATGCAGGTGGGCCAGGAGAAATTTGGCATGCAGACCATGAACCAGTCTCTGGCTACCTTGTATCAGAAACGATTGATCAGCCTGGAGGATTGCATGGGCCGGAGTTCAGACCCGGATGAACTTCGCATGCTTCTGGAGAAAGGCGGGCCCTTGAGGCCCACAAGAGTGGGAGATGCCAGCCGGGCGGCCCTTCAGTAGAAAAGGGGCGTAGTATAAGGAGGGTGAAAGATGCCGAAATTTTCATGGGAAGGAAAGGCGCGAACCGGGGGGGTGCAGAAGGGGGTCATGGAGGCCCCTAATGTGGAATCGGTAATCGCCAAACTGCGCAGCCAGGACATTGTGCCTATTGAGGGCAAGATCAAGGAAAAAACCGGGTTTAATCTGAGTATGGATGTACAGATCCCGGGCCTCGGACCTAAAGTCACTGATAAAGACCTGGTGATCTTCACAAGGCAGTTCGCCACCATGATAGACGCGGGTCTGCCTTTAGTGCAATGCCTGGAAATCCTTTCAACAGAAACGGAAAACCGTACATTCTGCACGGTGCTTGCCAGCGTGAAGGAATCCGTGGAAGCCGGCTCAACTTTTGCCGACGCCCTTGCCAAGCACCCCAAGGTCTTTGACGCACTATATGTAAACATGGTCGCGGCAGGTGAAGTCGGCGGAATCCTGGATACCATCCTCACCCGGCTCGTCGTCACTATTGAGAAGAGCGTGCGGCTGAAGAAGCAGGTCAAGGGCGCCATGGTCTATCCTGCGGTCGTTACAACAGTGGCTGTCGCAGTGGTGACGGTATTGCTTATTTTTGTTATCCCCCAGTTTGCCAAGATGTTCAAAGACATGGGAGCCAGCCTTCCCGCCTTGACTCAGTGGGTGCTTAGGGCGAGCGACTGGCTGACGGACTGGGGCTGGGCATATATTTTGGGTGTCGTCGGAGCCATATTTGGGGTCTTTCGAGCAATGAAGGCTAACCCCAAAAGCGAGATGGTCTTGCATAGATTTTACCTGGCTATTCCGGTGCTCGGGGATGTGATCCGCAAGAGCGCGGTGGCCAGCTTTACCCGCATCCTCGGCACCATGGTGGCATCGGGCGTGCCCATCCTGGATGGCCTTGACATCACCGCACGCGTCGCTGGCAACCGTGTAGTGGAAGAGGAGATCATGAGGGTGCGCCAGGCCATCAGTGAAGGCAAAACAATGGTCGAGCCGCTGAGGGAGAGCAAGGTGTTTCCGCAGATGGTCGTTCAAATGATCGGCGTCGGAGAACAGACCGGCGCTCTGGACGCCATGCTCCAGAAAATCGCGGATTTCTATGAAGAAGAAGTTGACGACGCAGTGTCCGCCCTTACAGCCATGCTGGAGCCGATGATCATGATATTCCTGTCCGTGGTGGCTGGCGGTATAGTCATGTCCATGTATCTGCCTATCTTCAGTCTCGCCGCGGTGATCACAGGCTGAGGCCCTGTTGCGGGAATGGGGGGCCAATCCGACCAGGAGGGATCGAGTCAAGAATTCTATCGCCGTCTAAAGTGGACCCTGTTTCTCAGGCTGATGGTGGTTACCTTTTTGCTCGTGGCCACCATCGTAGTTCACTTAAGTAAAAACCCTTCTCTGCTTGTAAGACCACTGATCGCACTCTATTTTCTTGCCGGAATATCTTATTTTATTACCCTCGTCTCTCTCCTGATCGTTCGCTGGGTGCGCAAGCTTCTGCCTTTTGTTTATGCTCAGATACTCTGGGAGGTTATCTTTGTTACCGCCCTTATTTATATTACCGGCGACATCGAGAGCATCTTTTCATTCCTTTATTTACTGGCTGTAATCACCGCCAGCATCCTTGAGTTTCGGCGCGGCGCCTTCTTTGCCGCATCTGCTAATTTCATCCTTTACACCAGCCTGTTGCTGGGCCTTTATTTCGGAATTCTTTCACCATTACTCCCCAGCGCAAACAGGATGATCATCCCTGATCTGATGTACAATATCTTCTTCAACTTCTTCGCCTTCTTCGCTGTCGCCGGTCTTTCCAGCTATCTAACCGAAAAATTGCGGGCCACAGGTCACGAACTCGAGGAAGCCAGGGATGATCTGGATCAACTCGAGGCCCTGAATGAATCCATTGTTCGCTCCATAGGCTCCGGCCTTATCTCGCTGAATCCTTCAGGTCAAATCACATTTACAAATACGGCCGCGGAGCAAATCACGCGCCACAAATCAGAGGACATCCTCGGCCAACCCTTTTCTTCCATCTTTCCACAGATCAACCTCGATGCCCCGGAGACTCTGAAATCCCCCTTCACCGTCACCTACCAGACTCCGAAGCAGGAACGGATTCTCTTAGAGGTATCGGTCAACACCCTGCATGATTCCAGGGACAGAGAAATAGGGAAACTGGTCATCTTCTCGGATATAACCCAGTTGAAAGCCATGGAAGATCAACTCCGCATAGCCGACCGTCTTGCCGCCGTGGGCAAACTTGCCGCTGGAATTGCCCATGAGATACGAAATCCTCTTGCCGCGATCAGCGGTTCTGTGCAGATGTTGGAGCGGGATTTAACATCAGATCCCACCAACAAACATCTGATGCAAATAGTGTTCAGGGAAACTGATCGCCTGAACAGTCTCATCAACGACTTCCTGATATACGCCCGTCCCACCCCGAATACCATGAAGGAAATGGAACTTGGTCAGGTCATTAAAGAACTGCTCGAGGTCTCTTACCATCGCCCGGACATGCCTCCGAACATCAAATGGGAGACCGACCTTGAAGCTGGCATTCACCTTATCTCTGATCCTCACCTGATCAAGCAGATATTCTGGAACCTGATCAATAACGCAATAGAAGCCATGCCCTCGGGCGGCCGGATTCGAATAGTGACCCGGCAGATAAAAAACGACCCACAGCACCCCGAGAACCTCCTGGAGGTGCGCTTCGAGGATACAGGCGTCGGCATACCCAATGAATACCGGGATAAAATATTTGACCCCTTTTTCACTACCCGCGATAGCGGCAGTGGTCTCGGCCTTAGCATTGTCTGGCGGATCGTAGAGGCGATGAAAGGAAAAATCTCTGTGGAGAGCGAGGTAGGACGGGGTTCCACTTTTATCATCCATATTCCTTGCCCTGCTCATGGCGCAGAGGCCGAGCAGATCATACCCGCAATGAAGGGATAGCACTGATGGATTCAATACTGGTTGTGGATGACGAACTCAGTATGCGGGAGTTCCTCCAGATAATGCTAAAGAAGGAAAATTATGCAGTGGACACCGCCGCGAGCGGCGAGGAAGCACTTGAGAAAATCGAGATCAACCCTTACGACCTGATCCTCTGTGACATCATGATGCCCAGGATAAATGGAATGGAAGTCCTGCGCCGCGCCCGACAGCTAAACCCGGAAATAATGGTGATAATGATCACGGCATTCGCGTCCACAGAAACAGCGGTCGAAGCAATGAAGCTCGGTGCATATGACTACATCACCAAGCCTTTCCAAGTGGACGAGATCAAGCTGATCATCAAAAACGCCCTGGAAAGGTCCAGGCTGGTGCGGGAAAACCTCCAATTGAAGAAGGAACTCAAGACCAAATACGGCTTCGAGAACCTGGTGGGCGTGAGTGCGCCCATGCTTGAGATATATGAGCTTATCCGTCAGGTGGCTCCAACGAAGTCCAATGTGCTCATCTCCGGCGAAAGCGGCACCGGCAAGGAGCTTGTGGCCAGAGCCATCCACTACCAGAGCCAGCGCTGTGACAAGCCCTTCATTACAGTCAACTGCGGCGCTATTCCCCGTGAACTCATGGAGTCAGAACTCTTCGGCCACAAGAAGGGTGCTTTTACAGGAGCCTACCAGCACAAGAAAGGACTCTTCGCCGTGGCAGATCAGGGCACGGTCTTTCTGGACGAGATAGCGGAAATTCCCACAGAGATACAGGTGAAATTACTCCGCGCCATCGAGAATAAAACTTTCAAGCCAGTGGGAGGGGTGGAAGACATTTCAGTGGATGTCCGGGTTGTCGCGGCCACAAACCGGGACCTGGAAGCCGCGGTCACGGAAGGGAGTTTTCGCGAGGACCTCTATTACCGGCTCAATGTCATTCGCATCCACCTTCCTCCCCTGAGGGAGCGCAAGGAGGACATCCCTATTCTTGCTCAGCACTTTCTTGAAATATACAACCGAGAAATCGGCAAAGACATCAAGAAGATCTCCCGTGAGACCGAGGCCCTGCTTTTAAGTCAGCATTATCCGGGCAATGTTAGGGAGTTGGAGAATATCATCGAACGCGCCGTGTCCCTGGAGAAAAGCGAGGTCCTGCTTCCGGAAAGCCTGGGCCACAGGTTCAAGCCTCAACCATCGTCATGGAGTGACCGACTCATCCCGGAGATTCCCCCGGAAGGGATAAACATGGAGGGACTCCTGGATGAGATTGAAAGACGTCTCATCCTCGAAGCCCTGCGCAGATCAGGCGGTGTAAAGAAAGAAGCCGCTAAACTGCTCGGTCTATCTTTCCGCTCCTTTCGCTACCGGCTGGACAAACTCGGCATCGAAAAGATAGAATCAGCCTAGAGAAACCTTTAGGACCATGGTGAAGAAGGGTGAAGAAGGAGGTTGCCGATATGAGTAAGGTAAGGGTCGGCATGTGTGGGACAGGGTTCATCGGACATATTCATGCACATGCACTGAAGAGGTGCCCGGATGCCGAGATCGTCGCGGTATGGGACCTCACGTGGGCGCGAGTGAAAAAGTTCGCGGAGGAATTCGAGATACCCGGGGTTTACACCGGCTACGAGAAGATGCTCACTGGGGCTGACCCGGACATTGTTACGATCGGAATTCCCAATGACCTGCATCTTGATTTTACCGTGAAAGCCGCAAACGCGAAAAAACATGTCTTTGTCGAAAAGCCACTTGCCGTCACCCTGGAAGATGCTGACAAGATGATCGCGGCATGCCGGAGAAATAAGGTTACTCTATTTTACGGGGAGAACCTTTGTTTTGCCCCCAAGTATGCCC
>Ga0190359_1000949_pt1 | contig 18961 bp, 19 predicted proteins | sample 48721823_MG_FD_161269 | JGI IMG/M metagenome (GOLD analysis project Ga0190359, IMG submission 161269) | Hydrothermal vent microbial mat bacterial communities from Southern Trench, Guaymas Basin, Mexico - 4872-18-2-3_MG | ecosystem: Environmental > Aquatic > Marine > Hydrothermal vents >... | reverse complement strand
CAGTTGTAATGATATCCACCAAGCAGCTGGTATCAGATTTCTTTTTCACATATGAAGCTCCATCACTTGGTTCTGGATTTATAATCTCCAGGGATGGAGATATAGTTACAAACTATCACGTTGTTGAAAATGCAAAGGATATAACTGTAACTCTATCAGATGGTAGAGAGTTTACAGGATTTGTTGTTGGAGCAGATCCATCTTCAGATGTAGCTCTACTCAAAATAAAAGCAAATGATTTGCCATACCTTACTTTCGCCGATTCATCAAAACTCAAGGTTGGTCAAATGGTGGTTGCCATTGGGAATCCATACGGTCTTGATCATACAGTAACATCGGGTGTAGTTTCTGCTCTGGAGAGAACCCTATCCTTTGAAGACGGAACAACTCTTGTGGGAGTTATACAAACTGATGCAGCTATAAATCCTGGTAATAGTGGAGGGCCGCTACTTAATGCGTCGGGAGAGGTTATAGGAATGAATACTGCCATAGAGAGTGGTGCTCAGGGTATAGGATTCGCTGTTTCTTCAAATACGATTGTAAAGGTTGTATCTGATTTAAATAAATATGGTAAAGTTGTCTGGCCTTTCCTTGGTATTGGTGGTGTTTCGATAACTGAGGACATTGCAAAAAGGGAGAAACTACCTGTAGATAAAGGGATCCTTGTTTTAAAAGTTTATCCAAACACTGCAGCAGCAGAAGCAGGTTTAAAGGAATTTGATATAATAACAAAATTTGATGGTAAGGAAGTTACAACAGCTCAGGAACTCACCAAATACATAAGAGAACATAAGGTTGGTGATACAGTTAAAATTGAGATAATCAGAGAGAAGAAACATATGACATTAGATGTCACTCTCAAAGAAAGACCAGAGAGTATTGGAGAGATAAATCAAAGATATTTAATTTAAGTTATACGCCCTCTTCAGTAGGGAAAATTCCAACTATAAGAGATTTATTTATAAGGCCGAAGTCAGCTTTCGCTACCTTCTCGGTCTGCATTGTGCTTTTAATCTCTACATCAGTAACAGGGATAAAGTTGACATCCTTAAGAAATCTGTTTATTGCGTCTGAAAATCTCATGTTTTGAGGAACTGCTACCTTTCCCTTTACTACGTAGTTCTGAATTACGATATTTACCTCTATTTTTCTTACCTTTGGTCCCATAGGAACTGACATATTAACCTCCTAAATCTTTAAATTTTTAATTTCATCAATGACTTTTTCTACCTCTTTTAAAACCAAACTCTCCTCCGTACTTTCGTGTCTATATATTTAAATATAAACTATTTCTTAATTTATTCAAATTTTTCCCCCAACTTTGGTCTGTATCCTGATATGAAAGATTTTACATTCATCTCTTTTTTCCCCTCTGGTTTTAGTATTAGGGGGATAACTACCCCCTTACCTGTTCCAATTTTAAATCTGTTTTTGTCAACATAGATAACCTCCCCCGGGTTTCCAGATTCATTTTCCTCAACAGCTACCTTTAAAATCTTTAATCTTTTACCTCTAAATATAGAATATGCTCCGGGTTCTTTTGAAAGAGCGAGTATCTTTCGTTTTATTTTTTCACCATCTTCATGCCAATCTATTTTTTCAAAATCTCTTTTTAGCTTGGGAGCATAGCTTGCTTCTCCCTTTTGTGGTTTCCATTCATCCTTTCCCTTTTCAATAATTTCTAAAGCTTCAATAAGAGTTTTTTTTCCAATAGAGATTAATTTTTCCCTTAGTTCTGCGTATGTTTCCTCTCCTGAAAGGGGAAATCTTCTTATCATTAGCACATCTCCCTCATCCACCCCTTCTGTTATTTTCATTATACTTACACCGCTTTCACTCTCCTTATTGAGAATCTGCCATCTTATAGGATTTGGTCCTCTATACTTTGGAAGTATTGATGGATGAACATTTATTATCCCCCTTTTAAATAGATTTATCACCTCACCGGGTATAATTTTTCCAAATGAGACTACAATACCAAGATCCCAGAGCGAATCTTCAAGATAGTCATACATATCACTGGATTTTTTGATTTCCACAACAGGGATTTCCTCTTTCTTTGCGAGTTCCTTTACAGAATTTGGAAGTATTTTCTTTCCTCTTCCTCTGGGTTTATCCCGTGTTGTTATTACAAGAGAGATTTCTTTCTTTTCTTTCAGTAATTCCTCTAAAAATGGAAGAGAAAAATCATCTGACCCAAAAAAAACTATTTTCATGCCACCTTTTTTAACAATTCTTCAGGTACTTCGTATCCTTCCTCTATTCTCAAACTTCTTACATCTTTTACCCTATCAATAAAGAGAATGCCATCAAGGTGGTCAATTTCGTGTTGAATTATTACTGCAGATAGACCCTCTTTTGTGAGTTTAATCTTTTTCCCAGTTTTACTTAACCCCTCAACCACAATCCTTTCTGCCCTCTCAACATCTCCATAAACTCCGGGAATTGAAAGACACCCCTCTTCAAAGGTGATCTTTCCCTCTTTCTTTAAAATCTTTGGATTTATTATGGATTTTGTTTTTCCTTCCTCTTTGTATATTAAAACCCTCAAAAGTTCACCTATCTGAGGAGCAGAAAGCCCAACACCTGGTATCTCAGATTTATCAAGGACCTGTTCCATCTCCTTTATAAGCTTTAATATATACTTATCAACCTTCTTTACGGGTTTTGATTTCTTTCTTAAAAGAGGATTTCCAATTAAAACGATTTTTCTCATGTTTAAAACTCCTTTATCTCAATTAGCACTTCTTTTCTTATTTTATCAAAAACCTTACCAAATTTTAAAATATTTTTCGTTTTTATAATGATTTCGTCTTTATTGTAGTAGATAAAATCCTCATCATGAGACATTTTTTCAACTTCCTTAAAGATTTCGTCATTGGCATTTCTTATTTTTATGTACTTTACATAGGGAGGATACATTGCCTCCTTCCTTATCCAGAATTCCCTCTTTATGAATTTATCTGGTTTTCCCTCTTTTATGGATTTAAATAAAATGTTTTCTTTAGTTCTCGTCTGAATAACGATTTCGCCATCCATGATTTTAGCCTCTTCTATCACCTTCAATATGGTATAAAAGACCTTCTCAGAGGCATTGTACTCTGGAAAGTTCATAAGAAAATCCACATCAAGAAATATGAAGATAAAATTCTTCAATCTTTTCAAAAGAGGAAAAACCATTTGAGTTCCAATAAGTATATTTCCTTCTTCTATAAATTCTTTTTCTATTTTCTTTCTCTGTTTTTTACTGCTTTTTACAATGGATTCATCAAGTTCAAGGACCTTTCTTTCTTTGAATCTTCTTAAAAGAATATCTTTTACTCTTTCTGTGCCGGGATTTGCAAACTGCATTGAAATTCCACCACAAACAGGGCAGGTATCAAAAGGTTCTTTTTCATAACCGCATATTTTACACACAAGCTTATCCTTTTCTTTAAAGTATGTAAGAGGAATTTTACATCTTGGACACTTCTCCACATATCCACACTCACTGCAGTAGAGGAAGGAGAAGTAACCTTTTCTTGGAAGAAACAAAAGAATTTTTCTTTTTTTGTTTTTCTTTAAAATTCTCTCCACAGATTGAGTGAAGAGAATTCCATGAGGATTTGAGATTAATCTGATTTTTGGAAACTTGTAAGTTTTTGAGAGTACCTTCCAGTTAAATTTCTTTGAAAGGTAGTAAGTGGGAATAGATGGAACGAATGATCCAAATATAATTTTTTTCTTTCCAAGTTCCCCATACCTTAATACAATTGTTTCAAATTCGTTCGGAATGAGATCTTCCAGTAGAGAAAAATATTCTATCCTATCCACGATAATTTTCTCTTCATTCAGGGGTAGAAATAGAGAGAAGTATGTTCCTACAATAAAACTTAAGCTTTTTTCTTCAATCCTGTTATAGATTCTATATCTATCCCTTTTTGATGTTTCTCCTGTTAGTATCTCTCCATAATTTTTAATCTCTTCTGGCAAAGATTTAAAGAAATCTGATGCATCCATCTTCTCTGGGAAAATAAGCTTTATCCTCTTTTTTCTTAAGATGGAGTTTATAATAGAATCTATGTAAAATTTCCACCTTTCCCTGTAAGTGTGTCCTTTAATAAGTATGACTTTATTCTCTTTAATATCAAGGATATCCTTTGTTTCTTTAAATTTGATTTTTTCTTCCCTTTCTCCCTTTATATCTCTTTTTCTTTCAGTGGATAGGACAATTTCTTTGGAAAGAACCTCCCTTTTTATAAGATTGTTTACTATGTATAAAGGGAAGTGTTTTTTTATATTATCTAAAGGAATTTCTCCTCCATTCTCCTGAATGAAGTAAAGAAGTTCCCTTTTTCTTGTCTCCCTTGAAGACAGTTTTCTTTCCCATGTTTCATCTATAATCTTTATTATTTCTTTTCCACCCCTTCCTTTTCCAACCGGTAGAAGGATTCTTATAAATTTAAAGACAGGGATAAAATATTTTTTATTAATCTCTAAAAGAACTTTTACGCCTTCCTCATCAATTATTTTGAATGGATTTACAAGACCAATTACTTCTTTTAATCCCCTGGTATCTCCACTTTTTATTGATATGACAAGCCCCTTTTTAAGTTTGTTTCCTTTTCCAAAAGGAACAAAAACCCTCATACCTACTTTCACGATAGGTATGAGGGTTTCAGGAAGCGCAAAGGAGTAAATCTCTTCCTCTGCCCGCGTATTTTCTACAATTACATCTACAATCTTTTCAGAGGAGTTCCTTAAAGAGTGGGACAAGGTCGAGTTTTTCCCATGGGTACTCCTCCCATCCAAAGTGTCCATAAGCTGCTGTCTTTTTATATATAGGTCTTCTTAGATTGAATCTCTTTATTATTCCACCCGGAGTAAAATCCATTTTTTCCTTTATAAAATTCTCTATCTTCTCTTCAGGCACTCTCCCAGTTCCAAAGGTCTCAACAAAAATTGAGACAGGTTTTGCCTTACCTATGGCATAGGCAACTTGAATTTCCACTCTATCTGCAACACCTGAAGCTACAAGATTTTTTGCCACATAGCGAGCCATATAGGATGCACTTCTATCAACCTTTGTTGGATCTTTTCCTGAGAAGCATCCTCCACCGTTTCTTGCCATTCCACCATATGTATCAACTATGGTTTTTCTTCCAGTAAGTCCTGTATCACCCATTGGACCACCAATAACAAATCTTCCTGTTGGATTTATTATATACTCACTATTAACAAGCATATCTTCTGGAATAACCTTTTTTATAACACTCTCAATTATCGCTTCTTTTAGGGTATCCATATCTACATCTGGATCATGCTGTGCAGAGATTATAACTTTTGTCACGCTTTTTGGTTTCCTATCGTTGTATCCAACTGTAACCTGAGATTTCCCATCTGGGCGGAGAAAGGGAAGAACCCCATTCTTTCTTACTTCAGCAAGTTTCTTTACAAGCTTATGGGCAAGCATTATTGGCATTGGCATAAGCTCTTCAGTTTCTCTTGTTGCATACCCAAACATTATTCCCTGATCTCCAGCACCCAGGGTTTCGTCAAGTTCACCCAATTTTGACTCAAGGGATTTATTCACCCCCAGAGCTATGTCAGGAGATTGCTCCTTAACGGAAACTATGATGCCGAGACTCTTGTAGTTAAATCCAAACTCCTCTTTATCATAGCCAATCTCTCTGACAACACCTCTTATAAGCTTTTCGTAGTCAATCCTTGTTTTGGTTGTAATTTCCCCTGCTACATGCACAAGCCCTGTGGTAGTTAAAACTTCTGCAGCTACTCTTGAATAGGGATCATCTTTGAAACAAAAGTCAAGAATTGCATCTGAAATTTGATCTGCAACTTTGTCAGGATGTCCCTCAGTCACGGACTCTGAGGTAAACTCATACATTCTCATACCTAATCCTCCTTTCATATCCCTGGGAGAAAAACCAGCCTTCTTATCTCCCAGGCAAAATTTGAGCCTGCTGGATTTGGCACCGTGAACCTTTGGTGGTTCCGGTTGCCGGGTTTCATCGGGCCAGTTCCCTCCACCTCTCTTGATAAGAAGGCTCTTATAAAATTATATTAGTTTTATTTTAAAATTCAATAGAAAAAATTTTTCATTTTTCAATTAAGTTAGCTGGAACTCCTTTCAGTTAAAGAGAAATAGAGGTTTTGCCCTGTTTGACCTTACAATTTAAATAAAGTAAAATAGAAAATGTGGGGTGTAGCCAAGAGGTAAGGCAGCGGACTTTGGATCCGCGACCGGAGGTTCGAATCCTCCCACCCCAGCCAAGGGAGAGATGTTTAAGGGAGTAATTCTTGCAGCAGGAATAGGGAAGAGAATGAAATCAAGCACACCAAAAGTGCTTCATAAGATTTTTGGTTATCCTATCCTGTATTATCCCATAAAGACATTACTTGATTCTGGAATAGAATCTTTAAATTTATTTATCGTTGTTGGAAAGAATAGAGAAATTTATGAAGAAAGCATTAAAATTCCTGATGTAAATTTTGTTATACAGGATGAGCCTTTAGGGACAGGAGATGCCGCAAAAAGAGCTCTTCCTTATATAGAGGATGGTGATGATATTCTTGTTATGCCTTCAGATGCTCCTTTAATAAAGAAGGAGACAATTATTAAGGCAAAAGAACTTTTTAAAGAAAAGAAAACTCACATACTCATATTAACATCAATTCTTGAAAATCCATCACCCTACGGAAGAGTGGTTAGGGAGGGAGAAAATATAGTTGGTATAAAAGAGGACAGAGATCTTAAAGATAATGAGAGAGAAATAAAGGAGATAAATAGTGGAATCTATATATTTAAAGGAGAGATTCTTAAAAAGTATCTTCCTCTCCTAAATAGTGAGAATGCTCAGAGAGAGTATTATCTTACAGATGTTGTTGAACTTGCTGCTAAGGATAATAAGAGGATAATTTCAATGCCTGTCTCCTTTGAAGAGATAATAGGAATAAACACGAGAAGGGATTTAAGGGAAGTTTTTAAGATTATGAAGGATAGGAAGATAAATGAATTAGAAGATAATGGAGTAACAATATTTGATCCAGCTACAACTTTTATTTCTCCCTTTGTTAAAGCTGGAAGAGATACTGTTTTTTACCCCGGAGTTTATATTGAAGGTGAGGTTGAGTTTGGAGAAGGTTGTGTAATAGGTCCCTTTGTAAAGATTGATGCTGTAAAAGGAAAGGTTATTGTTAAAGACAATGTTATTATTGGACCATTTGCCTCTATAAGAGAAGGAACAAAACTTATGAACAAATCCAAAGCAAAAACATTTGTAGAGATTAAAAAATCAACAGTTGGTGAAGGCAGTGCTGTTCCACATCTATCATACATAGGTGATGCAACTATAGGAAAAAATGTTAATATTGGTGCAGGGACGATAACCTGTAATTACGATGGAAAAAAGAAACACCCAACTATTATAGAGGACGATGTTTTTATTGGCTCTGATTCAATACTGGTTGCAAAGGAGGGTGGTTTGTTTATAAGAAAAGGTGCTTACACTGGGGCTGGCTCTGTTATTACGGAGGATGTGCCTCCTTACTCTCTTGCCCTTGGAAGGGCAAGGCAAATTAATAAACAAGGATGGGTGAAGAAAGATGAATGATGATTTTAAAATCTTTACTGGAAACGCCAATCCTGAACTTGCAAGAAAGGTGTGTGAATATTTAGGTATCTCCTTAGGAGATATAGAGGTAAGCAGGTTTGCTGATGGGGAAATAAAGGTTATTATCAACGAGAATGTAAGAGGAAAGAATGTCTTTTTAATCCAATCCACACCACCTCCATCGGATAATTACATGGAATTGTTTATCGTACTTGATGCTTTAAAGAGAGCATCTGCTGAAAATATATGTGCCATAACTCCTTATTATGGATATGCAAGACAGGATAGGAAGACAAGAGGAAGAGAACCAATAAGTGCAAAACTCATGGCAAACCTGATTGTTGCCTCTGGCGCCACAAGATTTGTGGCTATTGATTTACATGCTGGACAGATACAGGGGTTTTTCGATATTCCATCTGACAATCTTACAGCTCTCCCGATATTTGTAGAGTATTTTAAGGATAAAAATTTGTCTGATGTTGTTGTGGTGTCTCCAGATGTTGGAGGTGTTGCAAGGGCGAGGTATCTTGCAGAGAGATTAAATGCTCCCATTGCAATTTTTGCAAAAAGGAGAATAAGACCTGATGAGGTAGCGAGGATGGATCTAATTGGGGATGTAAAAGGTAAGAATGTGATAATTATTGATGATGGAATCTATACAGGTGGAACTCTTCTAAATGCAACGAAGATTCTTATAGAGAGAGGGGTAAAAAGGGTATTTGCAGCAGCAACGCACGGAATTTTCTGTAAAGGATCACTACCAAAAATATGCGATTCTCCAATGGAAGAGATAATAGTTACAGACACTGTTAAAGTTCCAAATGGTGATGTGTGTGGGAAACTAAGGATTCTCTCTGTTGCTCCCCTTATAGGTGAGGCAATAAAGAGAATTCAAACACATTCCTCTATAAGTGAGTTGTTCAAATGAGTGCGTGGGTCTATGTAGTTTTGACATTATCAATTATTAATTCAATACTCATAATCCTGATTCTTGTCTTTCTTGGAGTGTATCTTAAGGAAATAACTAAGAAAATTTCCGAATTAACAGAAGAGGTATCAAAGCTTGTAAAGGATTTGAAACCAGGACTTAATAAAACAATAAAGGAAGCAGAAGCTACTCTAAGAAGTATAAAAAATATATCAAATATTATATCTCAAATAACACCCTTCCTTCTCTACTCTCAGGGAGGAAAGACTCTTTCAACAATAGGAAAGTATCTTCCCTTAATTTTGGGAATTAAAAAGGGATTTGAGATATATCAATCTTTTACAAAGAAAGGAGGTAAGAAAAATGAGTGAAAGAAATGATGGAAGTTTTGTTGGAGGATTAATCACTGGTGCGATAATTGGTTTTGTTCTTGGAATACTCTTTGCACCTGCACCAGGATCTGAAACCAGAAAGATACTTGGAGAAAAAGGTAAGGAACTTTTACAGAAGGGAAAGGAATTGCTTCAGGGAAAAATAGTTGAAATAGAGGAAGAGTGACACAAAGCAGTAATTCAATCTTTAAGAAGAGCTTTATAGTTCTCTTTGCTATACTTCTTTTTTTTCTACTTCTTTATGTTATATATAAGCTGAAGTCTTTAATACCAGTCTTTCTTCTCACTCTAATTCTTTCCTATGTTGTTTCTATAATTGCTACCTATTTTGAGAAGAAAGGAGTCAAAAAGAATTTATCAAAGATAATATCAGTTGTTATAGTAATCTTTATAATTGTTATATTTTTCTCAGTAATTGTTCCTCCTATAGTGAATGAAACTTCAAAGCTTGTAAATAATTTTGCTCTTATTACATCTGAGTTTACTTCTTATCTTACGAAGATAAACGAAAAAATTCAGGAGATTGGAGGAGAGAATAAGACCCTTGTGGTTGGAATAGAAAATATTACAAAGTATATAGAAGAGAACTTACCAGATATAATGAAACAGGTTTCTCAAAAGATTCTCTCCTTTTTTACATCACTTTTTAAGCTATTCCTCTCCTTCATCGTCTCTCTTATCCTTTCTATATTCTTTATTTTTGATAGAGAGAAGATTATTTCTGGAGTTATGTCTCAGTTTCCTAAAAATATAAGAGAAAACATTGTTTCCTATTCAAAAACCTTGAATTTTTATCTCAAAAGATACATATTTGTTCAGTCAATAATGAGTGCAAGCATTGGTATTACTATATGGCTGATTGCTTCCTTACTTAAGATACCCTATGCAGGGACTTTAGGCTTTATTGGTGCAGTTGCAGAGGTTGTCCCTTATGTTGGAGCGATTTTTACATTCTTCTTAGGCGTAGCCTTATCATTGACCGTTTCTCCCCTCACAGTTTTGTGGTTCTCAATATTTTATATTGCTCAGCAACAACTGACATCAGAATTTGTCTATCCGCTTCTATGGGCAAAAGCAGTGCTGAAGATAAGTCCATTCTCTGTTCTTATAACAATGCTTATTATTGGAGCAGTATTTGGGATATGGGGAATTCTATTCACTGTTCCAATATTAATAATTCTAAAGATTACCTTTGACTATCTAAAGGAGGAGAAAATTCTTTGGAAAATAAGGAAAGTTTAGATGAGTTAAGAAGGGAAATAGGAGATTGTAGAAGGTGCGATTTATGGAAGACAAGGACACACCTTGTATTTGGGGACGGGAATCCCAATGCTAAGGTTATGCTTATAGGGGAAGCTCCGGGTTTTTATGAAGATAAAGAAGGAATTCCTTTTGTTGGTGCAGCAGGGAAGTTCTTAAATAAACTTCTTGAGAGTGTGTCTTTAAAGAGAGAGGATATTTACATTGCTAACATTTTAAAGTGCAGGCCTCCAAAGAATAGAGATCCTTTGCCAGAAGAGATAGAAGCCTGTTCTCAGTTTCTTGACAGGCAAATTGAGATAATAAAACCAAAAATTATAATATGTCTTGGTAGATTTGCAAGTAAGTATATTTTGGATAAGTTTGGATTTTCTGATGCAGATTCTATAAGTAAAATTCATGGAAAGATTTTCGTGTCAAATACTCCATTTGGTATTTTAAAGATTATCCCCATGTATCATCCTGCATCTGCACTCTACAGAAATGAGTTAAAGGAAGTGCTTTTATCAGACTGGATTAGGATAAAATCCCTGTTTTTAAAATAATACTTTGTAATCTATAGCATTTTACACAAAGCATTCCAAATCTAGGGTAAAATACAAAAGGACTTCCAATTAAATGAAGCACCTGATATAATATTTCCTGTGAATATGAAAGATTTCGCAATTAAAACTGTGGACCTTTACAGGTTCTATAAAAAAGGTAAAAGGATTATAGAGGCTCTTAAAGGAGTTAATATAGAGGTAGAAAAAGGAGAGCTCTTTGGGCTTCTTGGGCCAAATGGTGCAGGAAAAACAACCCTTATAAAGATTCTTACGACCATACTTCTTCCATCAAAAGGCAAAGCATTTGTTTTAGGAAATGATGTGGAGAAGAATACTTTAAAAATAAGAGAGAGAATAAATATGGTCAGCGGTGGAGAGTGGTCTGGTTATGGAATTCTCACTGTAAGGGAGAATCTGTGGATGTTTTCTCAGTTTTATGGTATTCCATCGAGGGTGGCTAAAAGGAGGATAGAGGAGTATCTTGAAATTTTTGGTTTGAAGGAAGATGGAAATACAAAAGTTAGCAAACTTTCCACAGGAATGAGACAGAAGATGAATATTATAAGAGGGATAATATCTGATCCAGAGGTGCTCTTTCTTGATGAACCAACCCTCGGGCTTGATGTGCAGATTGCAAGGACTGTGAGAAGTTTTATAAAATCATGGATGAGGGAGAAGAAAGGAAGGACAGTACTCCTTACAACACACTACCTTCATGAAGCAGAGGAGCTTTGTGATAGGATAGCCATAATAAATAATGGAAGAATAGTAGCACTTGACACACCAAAGGGTTTAAAGAAGAGGATGAAGAACAAAATATTTTATTCTGTAGAAGTAAGAACAGATTCCTATGATAGGTTAAAAGAAGATATACCTTTTATATACAATGTTTCGATAAACCCTATATCAGATGGTAAGTTTGAATTGAAGTTTCAGATAGATAATGAAGAAAAAATATCAGACCTATTTCTCACCCTTAAGAATAGAAACATACTTGTTTCATCCTTCAGGAAAAGAGAGCCAACTCTTGAAGATGTATTCTTTGAAATAGTTGGAGAGAAAGATGAAGAAGTACATAGTTAGAAATCTGAGAGCTATATGGGGAAGAGCATATCCAAGAGTTATAGCTGCGAATAGGGAGTATTCTTGGCTTGTAGCAGATGTAGTTTTACCACTCTTATCCGTTCTTTCTTATGGTTTATTATACAAATTTCTTGGTGCTGGTATTGATTTTCTTGGCTTTGCCATACTTGGTGGAGCTATGAGTGCATTCTGGGTTAATGTCTTATGGAGCATGGCTTCTCAGCTTTACTGGGAAAGAATGGGAGGAAATCTCTCTCTTTATATTATTGCACCAATATCCCTTATGTCCATTCTCTTTGGAATGAGTCTTGGAGGAATGCTATCCACAGCCTTAAGGGCATCAGCCACAATCTTTATTGGGTCAATAGTTTTTAAAATTCCATTTAAGACTGGAAATCCTATTCAGCTTTTCCTTATTTTCTTTTTAACCCTTTCGTCTCTGTACGGTCTTGGTATGCTTCTTTCTTCTCTCTATCTTATATGGGGAAGAGAAGCATGGCATCTCTCTGAATTTCTTCAGGAGCCTGTTTACCTTGCTACAGGTATGTATTTCCCCATAAAATTTCTCGGACCGGTTGGTTTCTTTTCATCTCTTATTCCACTAACTCTTGGTCTTGATGGTTTAAGACAGCTCCTCTTTAAAAAGGGAGAAATCTTTGGTTTTCTTTCAGTTAATGTGGAGATTCTTATTCTTGTAGTTCTTACAATTGTCTACCTTTTCCTTGCACATTTTTACTTAAAGAAGATGGAGAGACTTGCAAGAAAGGAGGGCAAGCTTACGATAAGATGGGAGTAATAAAAAGGCTCTTTTTAAACTTTAAAACCTCATTTTTTCTTGGATGGAAAATAGAGAGTAACTGGACAGATCCATTTTTATTTACAATATACTCCCTTGCAAAACCCCTGTCTTCTTCCTTTATTCTTATAATTATGTATCTTATTATAACAAGAGGAAAAATTGGGTTAACCTTTCCACACCTTCTTATAGGAAATGCCCTTCATCTTTATACTGCCAATGTTCTTTTCGGTATGGCATGGGCAGTGGTTGATGATAGAGAGTTTTATGAGACATTGAAGTATATTTATATATCCCCTGTGAACCTCTTTATTTATCTTACAGGCAGAGGTTTTGCAAAGTTTATAACCACCTCTGTTTCTGTAGGGATACTAATCTTTGTAAGTTTCACCTTCTTTAAGTTAAGTTTAAATCCAATTGCAGGATGGTTTATCATTCTTCCTCTATTCTTTATTCTCGGTGTTTTTTCGCTATTTATACTTGGTTACCTCTTTGCAGGTCTTAACTTTCTCATTGCAAAGAACGGCTGGTTTTTAACCCAGAGTGCAACTGGTATATTCCTTCTTCTTACAGGAGCAATCTTTCCGTTAGATGTTTTCCCTCCCTTTTTAAGAAATATTGGCTATTTTATTCCACAGACCATATGGATGGATGGGATGAGAAAAATTTTACTTGGAACTGGATGGAATAGTTTCACAAAAGATATGTCAATCCTTTCACTTACAAAACTACTTCTTATTCAAAATATAGTCTACTTTATTCTTGTAACTTTATTTTTCTCTACCTCTCTATTTATTGCCAGGAGAAAAGGTCTTATAGACCAGAAAACTCTTGACTAACTAAATAAACTCCTTGCTTTAGGGAAGAGTTTTAAGAACACATCGTATATTTCGGGAAGAGTTTTACCACAGGGGTTTACTTCACAATCCTTGCCTCTTGAGAAGTATATGTAATTTATTCCAGAATTTTTTGCTCCCTCAATGTCTTTCTCTATTTTATCTCCAATGTGTAGCATCTCTTCCTTTCTCACTTTAAAATCCTTCAGTGCCTTTAAAAAAACCTTTTTATTTGGTTTTACCCACCCTGTTTCATCAGAAAAGTACATTCTTTTAAAATAGCTATTAAGAGTATACTTTTCAAGAATCTTTCTTAAAGCCCAGCCTGGTGTTCTTCCTGCATCTGAAATTATACACATATCTATTCCAAGGCTGTGAAATTTTTTAAGCGTTTCCTTTGCCCCTTCAACCAGTGGTGGAGGGTAAATAAAAATTGCTTCGTCATAGGTTTCCTTTATATCATCAAATACAATTTGATTTACCCTTACTCCAAATTTTTTTAAAATGTATTTTATCTGCTTCTCTGTTCCTATACTTTTCTTGGTTTTATTCTGAGTTTCAAATAACCAGCTACTCATCTTTAGATATGCTTTTCTTATATCTTCCAGTTCAATATTAAGAGGGGAGAGATACTCGTAAATCTTTTTTATCCGTATCTCTCCCCTCTTATCCTCAAGATCCTTTCTGTCTTCAATTATTGTATTCCAGAGGTCAAAGCTAATTAGTTTTATCAACTTCTTCTTTCTCTTTGCTCCTGAATTCCTCCAGTATTTTCTTTAACTCCTCTCCCTCCATTGTCTCTTTCTCTAATAGAACATCAACAACTTTATGAACTGCTTCGCTGTTCTCCTTGAGTATTGTCTTTGCCCTTTCATAACATTTCTCAATAATGCTTCTTATCTCTCTATCAATCTCGTATGCTATCTGGTCAGAATAGTTTTTCTCTGCGGCAATATCTCTTCCAAGAAATACAAATTCCCCTTTCTTTCCAAAAGTCAGCGGCCCAAGTTTCTCACTCATTCCAAATTCTGTTATCATCTTTCTTACGATTTCTGTTGCTCTTCTTAAATCGTTTTCAGCTCCTGTGGTCTTTTCACCTATGAAGAGCTCTTCAGAAGCTCTTCCTCCAAGAAGAACACTAACTTCCTCAAGAAGTTCCTCTTTTGTTTTCAGGAACTTTTCCTCCTCTGGTAATTGGAGTGTATATCCAAGAGCCATTCCTCTTGAGATTATGGAGATTCTGTGGACAGGGTCAGTATGCGGAAGATAATCTGCTACGACGGCATGTCCTGTTTCGTGAAATGCAATCATCCTCTTTTCTTTTTCTGAAACCACTCTTGATTTCTTTTGAGGTCCTGCTATTACTCTATCTATTGATTCTTCCAGTTCTTCCATGGTGATTCTGTTTTTACCCCTTCTTGCTGCAAGAAGAGCAGCCTCATTTACAAGATTTTCAAGATCTGCACCAGTGAATCCTGCTGTTCTTTTTGCAAGCACAGAGAGATTTATGTCATTCCCAAGTGGTTTATTTTTTGTGTGTATTTTTAGTATAGCTTCCCTTTCCTTTACATCCGGGAATCCAACAACAATTCTTCTGTCAAATCTTCCAGGTCTTAGTAGTGCTGGATCAAGAATATCCGGTCTGTTTGTTGCAGCAATTACTATAATTCCACTATTGGGATCAAAACCATCCATTTCAACAAGAAGCTGATTTAACGTCTGTTCTCTTTCATCATGTCCTCCACCTAAACCTGCTCCACGTTGCCTTCCAACTGCATCAATTTCATCTATAAATATGATACAAGGGGCATACTTTTTTGCCTGTTCAAACAGATCTCTAACTCTTGCAGCGCCAACACCAACGAACATCTCCACAAATTCAGAACCAGAAACACTAAAGAATGGAACGCCTGCTTCTCCAGCAACTGCTCTTGCAAGTAAAGTCTTTCCACAACCAGGTGGACCAACAAGAAGGACTCCCTTTGGAATTTTTGCTCCAAGTGCAGAAAATTTTCTTGGATTCCTTAAGAAATCTATCTCTTCCTGAAGTTCCTCTTTTACCTCTTCAAGTCCAGCAACATCATTGAATGTTATTTTTGGTTTATTCTCAAGAAAGAGCCTTGCCTTGCTCTTCCCAAAATTAAATACCTGAGAATTTCCACCTCCAGAAAGCGATCTCATCATTATCATCCAGAAAAAAATGATTATTACAATTGAACCAACGTTTGAGAGTATGTACCACCACATTCCACTGTTGGAAGATGGTTTAACAGTTACATCTACATTATGGTCTATGAGAATTTTAGGTAAGTTTGGGTCGTCAAAAGGGGGAATCGTTGTCTGAAATTTTCCTCCGTCTTTTAATGTTCCTGTAACATTTTGATCAGTTATAACTACTTCCTCAATTTCGTTTTTTTCTATTCTCTTTATAAACTCTGTGTAAGATATTTTTTCAACGGATGTGAAGGGTTGAGATTGACTATAGAAACTATAAACAAAGTATATTAGCATAAACATTAAAAGAAACGGAATCAAAGCCCTTATTGTATTAAAAAGATTATTCCTTTTCATATTTCATCACCTCATACATATATACTTCAGGTTTAAGGACAGAAATGTATGGAAGATTTCTGTACTTTTCATTAAAATCAAGACCATACCCAACCACAAATTCGTCGGGTATTTCAAAGCCATAATATTCAACTGGAACATCCACTCTTCTTCTCACTTTTTTATTTAAAAGCGCACATGTTTTTAGGGATTTTGGTTTTCTTGATGTAAGAAGTTTTCTAAGATAAGAAAGAGTTAAGCCTGTATCCACAATATCTTCAACTATAAGTACATTTCTACCCTCAATGGGCTGATCTATGTCCTTTGTAATCTTTAAAATTCCTGAGGATTCTGTGGAGGAACCATAACTTGAGACACCCATAAAGTCAAGAGACATGTGAATATTAATCTCTCTGATTAGATCAGAGAGAAAGATAGTGGCTCCCTTAAGAATACATATAAGATGTGGGAACCTATCTTTGTAATCTTCACTTATCGTTTTTCCAAGCTCCTTCACTCTCTTTTTTATCTCTTCCTCTGGTATTAAAATCTTTTGAATATCCTGTTCCATCTATCATCCTCCAGTTTAATTTTAATACATAAAATCTTCTTTGTTAAATCAGTAATTTTAAATTTATCAGAAATTCTTAATCCCACAACCCAGACAATTTCATTTTTTCCATCAACAACAATTGGGATGTTCCATCTAATACCTGCTGGTATCTTTTCATCTATGAAGAACTCCTTCAATTTTTTCTCATTTTTCATACCCAGTGGAGTAAATCTTTCCCCTTTCTTGGGTAATCTTATTTTTAAGGGGAAAGTTAATAAGTCAAAGTCAAAACATTCAGAGAATCTATCTCCCCCTCTCTCCCACTTTTCCTTTAATTCTGTCTCTATCAAAAGACCGGAAATTTTTGCCTTTCCCGGCACTAAAAGTTTTACTTGTGGAAATGAGATTCTCTCTCCTCTTTTTTCAAATACAACCTCACCATACTCTTTAATAGCATCTATTCCACCGGGAAGTTCTATTCTTTTACCAGTCCTTTTTCTAAAAATAGATATAGCCTCATCAATGTTCTTAAGAGAAATTTCTCTTAAATCTATACCAAAGTATTCAATTACTTTTCTTATAATTCTTCTTTTTATACTCAAGTGAACACTCTCAAACGGTGGAATTTTTATGCAGACGAAATCTTTATTAAACCTTACCATCTTTTTTGTTGCCTTTTCTGTAATTTTGTCAAGATATCCATCATCACATCTTACTATCTCTGCCAGAGAAAAAACTTTTTCTTTAAAGTTCTTATTAAATTCTTTTTCAATGATTGGAATGAGATAGTTTCTAAGCTTGTTTCTAAGGTATTCTATGGAAAGGTTTGTCCTGTCAATCCTAAAGGTAATTCCCTTTTCTTTAAGGTATTCCACTATCTCGTCTCTTTTTATTGAAATTATGGGATGTATAATGTCGTTAGATTCAGGAGAGATACCAGAGATACCGGTTAATCCAGAACCTCTTATGAAATTCATGGTCACTGTTTCCACCTGATCATCTAAATTGTGACCAAGAACTATCTTATCCATCTTTTCTTTTTCTTTTACCCTTCTTAAAAACTCAAATCTTTTAATTCTTGCACCTTCCTCTATAGAGTATCCTTTTTCTTTGCAAAAGCTTTTCACATCTTCTCTCCCAACATATAATGGAACTTTTAGTTTCTGGGCAAGATGCCTTACAAACACTTCATCCATATCTGCATCTTCTCCTCGCAGCTTGTGATTAAGATGAGCAATTAAAAGCTTTTTAAAACCCAGCTCTTTAAGAATGTTTATAAGGAAAACTGAATCAGGACCTCCCGAGACTCCAACAACTAACCCTTCGGTGGAAGATATGAGAGAGAATTTTTTGATATACTCTTTTATTCTTTTTAGTAATTTCATGGAAATGGTGGCGGCGGGGGGATTCGAACCCTCGACTCCACGGGTATGAGCCGTGTGCTCTAACCAACTGAGCTACGCCGCCAGCCTCCTTTTCATATAGAATTATAACATAGTTTTTACCTTAGGTGGTTAGTGATATAATTTTTTCTGTGAAGAGAAAACGAGAAATTTGTCCATTCTGTAAGCCAGATAAAGAAAGAATTGTTTATGAAGGAGAACACTCCTTTGCACTTTTTGATTTATATCCTGTTTCAAGAGGTCATACCCTTATCATTCCAAAGAGACATGTTGAGAGTATAGAGGAATTGGAAGATATTGAATGGATAGATATAGTAAGAACTATTAAAGTGATTAAGAGAGGTCTTGAGAATCTTTTGAAACCTGATGGCTTCAACATTGGGTTTAATCTTGGAGAACCTGCTGGGCAAAGCATATCTCACATACACATACATGTAATTCCAAGATATGCTGGTGATACAAAATTTCCACTTGGAGGAATAAGGAGGGTTGTTTTTGAGATAAGGGATGATATACTCCATTTAAAAAAGAGATGTGAAGGGAATAGGCTTACAGATAATGAAATAGAGTTTTTTAAAGACAATCTATTTGATAATGAATAAAAGAGCCATACTTTTCTTTATAATTCTTTTTCTTATATCTTGTTCACCCAGAACCGTTTCAGTTATAAAAGTCATAGATGGAGACACTGTAATTATATCTACCGGGGAAAAGGTAAGATACATAGGCATAAATGCACCTGAGACAGGAGAGCCATTTTACGCGGAGGCAAAGAAAGAAAACGGAGAGTTGGTTCTTGGAAAGAAGATAAAGTTAGAATTTGATAGAGAGGAAAGAGATCAATACAAAAGACTCCTTGCCTATATCTTTGTGGGAAACATATTCGTTAATTATGAACTTTTAAGGAAGGGCCTTGTCTTTCTTTACAGGGATAAAGATAATAAAAGATACAGGGATTTACTCTTGGAGGCTGAAAGAGAAGCAAGAGATAATAGAAGAGGATTG
>Ga0190359_1000944_pt1 | contig 19002 bp, 16 predicted proteins | sample 48721823_MG_FD_161269 | JGI IMG/M metagenome (GOLD analysis project Ga0190359, IMG submission 161269) | Hydrothermal vent microbial mat bacterial communities from Southern Trench, Guaymas Basin, Mexico - 4872-18-2-3_MG | ecosystem: Environmental > Aquatic > Marine > Hydrothermal vents >... | reverse complement strand
TACAAGCATTGATGTGAATCTGTTCCATTCGAATGAGTCCATAGGAGTGAGGAATTTTACAAGGACTTCATTATCTTTTGTCTTTTTTATAATGTATTTTTCTCCGTTTTCCATATGTCATCCCTGATATTTTTTAAAATTCTAATTCAAAAACCAGTATTTATCAAATATAAAATCATCAGTTTATAACTTTCTTTACTTTTTTGCATATCACTTATATATTATTGATGAAAAAAACAGAGTGAGTGGATATAAAATGGGAAAGATGAAGGATGTTTTTAATAAACTTAAACTTTTACAGGATATTCTTTTAAAGCAGTTTGCTGCAGAGGAGGAAATTGAAGAAATCCCTCGTGATCTCAAAAAGATGAAATCTAAGTATGAAAAATTAAAAAGAAGTCTTGAAGAGAATAATAAAAATATTGAAAACTATACAAAAACCATTGAAGAATTAAGAAAGAATATAGAAGCTTTAAATGCAGACAAACAAAAGTATGAAAATCAAATCTTGCAGATTAAAACACAGAAAGAATATGAAGCTCTTACAAGTGAGATAGCTCAAATTGAAGAAAAGATCACAATGATGAAGGAAGAAGAAGAAGATTTAAACAATGAGCTTGTTAAAATTAGTAAGGAAATTGAAAAGGAAGAGGCAGAACTTCAAAGTTTAGAAGAAACCATTGCAGTTAAGGAAAAAGAGGTTAAGGAGCTTTTAGAAAAGAAAAAGGAAGAGCTGGATGGCTACCTGAAAGAAAGGGATAAAATTGCAGCGGGCCTTGATGAAGAGGTAATTTACAAGTTTGAAAAGATCGTTAAAAACAAAGACGGTTTAGGGATAGTTTCAATAAGAAATAACGTTTGTATGGGTTGTAATATGATACTTCCTCCTCAATTTGTTAATGATGTTAGAAGGGAGGATAGTATCATTTTCTGTCCGAACTGCTCCAGAATTCTATACTACTACGATGAAGAATCCCGGGTGCATGAACAGAGTGTAACAATTTAATCAATACTTCGATCTGGTTTTTAGTATTCAGACCTTATTTAATATTATTAATACCATAAAAATTACTCTAACAAAAGGACCTATTAATTGTTGAAGGTATATATTGATGGTGGTTCAAGGGGTAATCCTGGGGATGCTGCAATTGGTGTTGTGGTATATAATGATAAAGGAGAGGAAATCTATCGTTTTGGTGAGAAAATAGGCGCTAAGACAAACAATGTTGCTGAGTACAGCGCATTGATTAGAGCACTTGAGCATTTAGTAAAAATGATTTCAAACCCTGATGAGAAAATATTAATATACTCGGATAGCGAACTGCTCGTGAAACAGATTAATGGTATTTATAAGGTAAAAAATAAAAAATTAAAAACACTATATGATAAAGCCAAGGGTTTACTAAAAAATTTTAAAAATATAGAAATTAAGCATATAGTTCGTGAAAAAAATACTGTTTCAGATTGGATAGTAAATAGAGTTTTGGATAACAGAGAGTATAACTAAAAATACAGACCAGCAGATTGGCCGCGGAAGCCAAATGCTTCTGAGGAAAGTCCGGGCTCCTAAAGGGGAAAGCACCGGGTAACACCCGGGAGGAGCGATCCTATGGAAAGTGCCACAGAAACCAGACCGCCCTTTTAAAGGGTAAGGGTGAAAGGGTGGGGTAAGAGCCCACCGCCTGGAATGGTAACATTCCAGTGGCTGGTAAACCCTGCTTGGAGCAAGGCCGAATAGACGGGCTAAAGTGTCCCCGCTTAATGCCCGCGGGTAGGCTGCTTGAGGTACAATGTGCCCTAGAGAGATGGCCATTAAAACAGAACCCGGCTTACTGCTGGTCTGTATATTTTTTATTTTTATCTTCATTGAAATAATCATAGTTGAAATAATCATAGTTAAAAATATTTTGAGGATATAAAATTCTGTGAATCAACTTGATGGATAAAACCATATTTTTGAAAAGCTATTTTTTGAGGAAGTGGAATAATGGAAATAGATGTTAAATGTGTTTCTGATCTGGATAAAAATGAAATTAATCTGATGTCCACAGATTATCTTTTAGAATACCAACCAAGTTCAAGAGAAAAAGGAGATGTAGGGGAGTCGAATAATAATAATAAAGATGAGTATAGTTATTTAATACCTCCTCTTTTAATTTACAAAGATCAGGTTTATCTACCTGTATTTGGCAGAGATATAATTGAAAAACAATTTAAAAAATTGGGCAAAATAAGGATGGCCCTTTCAATTTTCAGGTATAAAAATAATAACATATTGTTCAGATACCTGCTGTTTTTAAAGAAGAGTTATCTAGGATTTAATCATGTAGAAAAAGCAATTTTTCTTAAGAGGTTTAAAGATAGTGTTGGACAAAATATCTATAAGGATTTAGAGATAAATCCTAAAAGCGTCAGTGGCTATGAAAAGTTATTGGAAGCTTCGGATAAAATTAAAAATGATTTAGTAACAGGTAAAATTAACGAGATAAATTTGTTTGAAATATTCTCTCTGTTTGAAAGGGATCACTGGGATGAGATTGAAGATTTTGTTGTAAGATTGAAGATAGGAACAAAGAAAAGAATAGAAGTTATAAATATGATTTATGATATCACCCAAAGGGACAATCTTTCCCCGGATACCTTAATTAATATTCCGGAGATTAATAAAGTATGGGAACAAAAAATAGACCCACCGCAAAAAGGGGAAAGGATCTATGCAATTCTTTTTGGGAGAAGATACCCGGAAATAACCAGTTTTAAGAAAGACTTCTATAAACGTTTAAAACATTTAAGGCTTGGTAAAGATATTCGCTTTCAAATTCCTCCAAACTTTGAAAAGTGGGAGTTTTGTATCAATTTCAACTTCAAAGACTTAAAAGAATTTAAAGAAAGAATTGCAAAACTGCAATCAATTACGGAAAGTAGCAACTTTGAGGAACTTTTAAAAATGAGGTTTTAATTTTTATTTAGCTTCCATCGTTTTTTCGATTACTTCAAGCATTTTTATCAAATCCCTTTTAATTTCTTCAATCTTTTGGGAAAGGGAGGAGGTATCTTTTTCTTTGAGTAAATTTTTCCACAGAATCTTTTTTGCACCAGGAATACTGTATCCATGGGTATATAGAAGTTTTTTAATCGATACTATAATTGCGATATCTCTTTTCGTGTACAATCTATGTCCGGACTTATTTTTAAAGGGCTGTAAAAATGGGAACTCCTTTTCCCAGTATCTTAAAATGTAAGGTTTGATACCTGTTATTTTGGAAACATCTCCAATTGTGTAAAAGATATCACTTTTTTCTTGAGCCAATTTTGTTCTCTGTACCTCTGATTAATCTTTTAATATTCTCTCTGTGCGATACAATAACGGCAATAAAGAGGAGAATTGAAAAGATAAACTTGTAGATATCACCGAATTTATAGTAAAGAAAAATATTGGTAGCCATAAAAAAGAAAGCTGCTGACATAGAACCGAGGGATACATATCTGAATATAAAGAAAACTATCAAAAAGATTATTATAGCAATTATAACTGCATAGGGACTGATTGCGATCGAAACTCCTAAACCAGTGGCTACCCCTTTACCACCTTTAAACTTAAGATAGGGTGAAAAGAGGTTACCAAAAATTACAGAAAGTCCAAAAAGTAACCTGTATAGTTCCACATTACTCATCATGTTGGAGAAAAAATAGACTGTTAAAAAGGCCTTACCCACATCAATTATTAGAACGATAAGTCCAGCAGTTAGTCCTGAAACTCTGAGTACATTTGTAAATCCTATGTTACCTGAGCCAAGAGTTCTAATATCCTTATGCTCTTTTAATCTTACAAAAATGTAGCCTGTTGGAATACCCCCAATCAAAAAAGCAATTAAAAGAAGAATTACAGGTTCAAACATATCTTGTCATCCTCATTCCAAGATTAACCCAGAAACTCGCAATTCGTTGTACAAAAACATCCAAGAGGTGTCATTCCGAGCTAAGATCAGTAATTTTACAGTGCCTTGAATTTCAAGCATCCTTAAGATCACTGCTTTCACAGGAAATAACACCTGACCCACCGTATTTGAACTACTGATTTATTCATTTCAATGACATAAATAAAGCTATAGATCAATATACACTTTTAAGAGTAAAATTTGGTAATTGTTACAATTTTATTTAAGTTTAAAAACTTGCCTATTCGCCTCTTATTAACACGGTAATAGGTACACCCATAAAATCTACATTTTTTCTGATGTTATTTATAATAAAACGTTTATAGTTTTCATTGACTTTCTCACTTTTATTTACAAAAAACTCAAAAATCGGCGGTGCGGTATCCTTTTGATAACCATATTTTATATAAATACTGTGTAGGGTTAATCTATGCATAATTGTATTAATTGCAGTAGTTTTAACTTTTTTTGTATAGTTATTATACACCTTAATAATATTTTTTAAAAGTTTAATTTTATTATAACTCTTAATTGCTGAAACAGGAACCCTCGAAGCAAAGCTAATATGTGGAAACTTGTAATCGAGCTGATCTAAATAATCCTTTTCCTTAACACCATGCTTCATCATTATATCCCATTTATTAATGGCAAGGATCAATCCTTTTTTTTCCTTAACAACAAGATCAGCTATTTTTTTATCCAGAGAAGTAATTCCTTCTGAAGCGTCAATTACAAGAATAGCTATTGTTGAATTTTTAATCGATTCTTTAGCGCGCACTAGACTATAAAAATCAACATTTTCCTTTATCTTTTTCGATTTTCTAATTCCAGCGGTATCAACAAACCTTACTATGTTATCTTCAAGTTCAAGGTATTCATCAATTGAATCTCTTGTTGTTCCCGGAAGATTACTGACAATAGCTCTTTTATCGCCAATTAACATGTTCAACAAGGAGGATTTCCCTACATTTGGTCTTCCTACTATTGCTACATCAATTATAGGTATATCTGATGGTGAAATTGAAGGTTTCTCCTCTTTTTCATGACTATGATAGGACTTTAACATCCTTTCTATTGCATTTTTAAGCTCAGCAATCCCTCTGTTGTGCAAAACAGATATCGGAATTGTTGTTTGGATACCAAGCGTATATGCATCATAGAACTCAGTCATAAGATTATTATTATCAACTTTATTTATTGCCAGAATTGCAGGTTTTGAAGTTTTTCTTATAATCTCCGAAATCTCATGATCTTCAACAGTGATATCTTTAACATCACATACTTGAATAATAAAATCCGATTTATTTATTAGATTTTGATTTTGTTCAAGAACCTTTTGGTGTATTTCCTCACTGTCTTTTTTTATTCCTCCGCTATCAGCCAGCTTTACATCGGTTCCATTTATATTGATGGTTTCGTAGTTTATATCTCGGGTAACCCCCGATTCCTCGGCAACAATGGCCTTTCGCCTGCCAATTAACCTGTTAAATAGTGAAGATTTGCCTACATTTGGTTTTCCAATAATTGCGATAATGGGAACTTTTTTATATGTCATGTTTAAAATAATCCTCAAACTCTTTAAATCTGTAGGTCATATATTCTATGAGATATTTGTGGATCTCACTTTTTGAGTTCATATTTAAAAGGGTATTGGTTAAATTTTCTGCATCTTCTAATGTAGAATTGCAAATAATATCATATACTATAGGTATATTAATAATAGCCATGCTTAATTTCCTGTAGCCCAGACCAAGTAAAAGCAGTACATACAAGGGGTCACCAGCCATCTCTCCACAGATGCTCATATCAAGATTATGCTCCTTTGCCTTATCACTGATTGTTCTCAACATTCTGAGAATTGCAGGATGCACTGGATCAAAATCGGACGCCACAAGCAGATTACCGCGGTCTATAGCAAGAGTATATTGAATAAGATCGTTTGTGCCTACACTAATAAAGTCGATATGTTCAGCAATAATATCAAGCAGGATTACGCTAGATGGTGTTTCAACCATTATCCCTATAGGTATATTATCATCATACTCAAAATTATTCTTTCTTAATTCATGCTTGGATTCATCTAAAAGAGCGATAACCTCCTTTATTTCATCAATATCGTTAATCATTGGAAACATTATTTTTAGCTTTCCATGCTTTGATGCCCGCAAAATGGCTCTTAGTTGAGATTTAAAGAGTAATTTATTGGATAGAGCAAACCTTATTCCTCTCCAACCAAGAAAAGGATTTTTCTCCTCCGGAAATTCCATATATTCGGGTTTTTTATCACCCCCAATATCGATTGTTCTTATTGTAACTTCATTGGGATAGATTTTTTCAACAAGATTTCTATATATATTGTACTGTTCTTCCTCATCAGGCTGATTTTCCCTATTGAGAAATATATATTCAGTCCTAAAAAGGCCAATTCCTTCGAAGGCCCTTTCCTTTATCATTGTAAGCTCTTCTTCAATATCTAAATTGGCAAGTAAGGTTACTACCTCACCCGTTTTAAGCCTGCATTTCGCCTTTTCTCTTTTTACAACTTCTTTTTCAAACTCCCTCTGCTTTAGTTCCTTTTTTACATAAAATGAAAGGACATCTTCAGACGGGTCCACTATAATTGTTCCAACCGATCCATCCACTATCACTTTTTCTCCAGTTTTCACATGCTTTGTGATGTCTTTTACACCAACAACTGCTGGAATTTTTAAATCTCTTGCCATTATGGCTACATGTGAGGTTTTCCCTCCAATCTCAGTTACGACCGCTTTTACTCCGACTTTATAAAAGGATACAAACTCAGGTGGTGAAATAGTGTGTGCAATTACAATTGGATCTTTTATATATTTCGGGAATTCCACCTCTTTACTTCCCATTAGATTTTTTAATACTTTCTGACCAATAGAAATGACATCTGGAGCCCTTTCTCTGAAATAAACATTATTTGATTGAGAAAGATTTTCTGCTAATTCTTCAATTACTTCATTAAATGTCCATTCAATATTCAGATAATTTTCTTTTAATTTCTCTAATACCATTTCTTTGAGCATTGGATCGTCTAAAAGAAGAATTGAGGTGTCAAGATATCCCGTTTCAAAGGTAGTGTGGGTTTTTTTTATTTCATTTTTTAATTTTTGAAGTTCTTCCTTTGTTTTATGCAAAGCGTTCTCAAGTTTTTCAATTTCTTTATCGATGCTAGGAGAAGTTTTATTTATAATATATCTCGGAATAAAAATATTTGAACGTAAAAAAACCACAGCATTGCCCACAGCAACTCTTCCAGATACGGGTATCCCTTTATAGAATCTTTCCATATAACCTCTTGCCTCTCTATTGAAATAATTTTTCTTAAATAAATTTGTATATATGTACCATAAAATATTATTATTTACTGAATTAGAATAATATAAAATAAATATTTATATACGGGACTATTTTTAAATATATATGAAATACCTGATATATACAATCATCTTTTTATTATCCATTTCAATAATAATAGTTGGATTAACATTTTACAAAAGCTATACAAAATGGATAAATGAAAAGGAAAGCATAATTGAAAGATTGTACTCATTAAAAGAGCTAATCACATCTGGATATGAGGAAGAGGTATCAATAAAGCCCAACCTGGAAATTGAGAAACCAACTGTTATATACGATAGAAATGGTAAAATTATCGGTAAATTTTCAACGGGAAAAAGAAAAATTGTAAAGCTTACAGATATATCCCCCATAACGGTCAAGCTTCTTCTTGCTATGGAGGATAGGAGGTTTTATCAGCATCATGGTATTGACTATAAAGCCCTGCTTGCAGCAATTTATTACGATATAAAATCTTTATCCTTTGTAAGGGGTGGAAGCACAATAACCCAACAACTTGCTAAAATACTATTTACCAATAGCAAAAAAACAATTCAGAGAAAGATATTCGAACTTTTTTGCACCTTGGAGATTGAAAAAAGATTTACTAAGGATGAAATTCTTACTCTGTATCTGAACAGTATCTATTTTGGACATTATATATATGGTATTAGAAGTGCTTCTCTGTATTATTTTAATAAAGAGCCATATTTTTTAGATTTTTTTGAATCTGCTCTGCTCGTTGCTATAATTCCCAATCCATCAAGGTTTTCACCGCTTCTTCACGAAAATAGGGCTAAAAAAAGATTGAAGCTTGTGGTTTATATCGCTGAAAATCTTGGTTATGTTCATTTAAAAGATATCGATACTGAACTTGATAAGTTTTGGGAGAGCTTTAATAGAATTAGCCATTATTCTCCCCTCTCCATATGGAGTATGGAAGAAAACAAAGCCCCTTATTTTGTAGAGTATACCAGAAAGCAGCTAACTAAATCTCTAGGTGAGAATTTGATTAAAAGAGGTGGACTTGAAATATTTACCACCATAGATCTGAATATGCAAAGGGAAGCTATAGAATCCCTGAGGGAGGGTCTTACCATACAATATCTAAAATCAAAAAAGGTCAATCCTGAAGTTAATGAAAAACCTGAAGGGGCTCTTGTAGCTATAAATCCGAGAACTGGTGAAATCTATGTTCTTGTTGGGGGCAGCGGATTCTCATATAGAAATCAGTTTAATAGGGCTATTAATGCAAGAAGACAGGTTGGCTCTGCTTTTAAACCTTTTGTATTTGCCGCTGGTATAGAGTATAATGGATTTACACCAAAATCAAAGTTTATAGATAAACCCTTATCCATCAAAACAGATAGGGGAGTGTGGAAACCAAAGAATTACAATAACAGGTATTACGGAGAGGTTGATCTTGAGTTTGCTCTGAAAAAGAGTCTGAATTCTGTAGCTGTTCAACTACTGGAGGCAGTTGGCCCTCAAAAGGTGATAAATATTGTTGGGAATGCCCTTGATTTTCCCAGTGATGAAATAGATAGAAGGTTTAAACCCTACCTTTCTCTGGCACTGGGGGTTTACAGTTTCTCACCTTTGGAGCTGGCAAGGGCATATGCAATTTTCCCTGGGAAGGGTGAAAAGACCTTTCCATACTCTGTGAAAAAGGTGGTAAATAGTAGGGGAGAGGTGATTCTTGATAATGAAAAAGAGATAAAGAAGCTTAAGGTGAAGTATGATCTACAAAACAAACTCAATGTAATCAGAACTTCTACTGCTAATACTATTAACAACATGCTCAAAAAAGTCCTGGAAAAGGGCGGAACTGCTTACTGGGCTGTTAAATCATCAGGGCTAAAGATAAAAGCATGCGGTAAAACTGGAACCACAAACAGGTATACCGATGCCTGGTTTGTAGGCTATACTGAAGATATTCTCGCTGTTGTTTGGGTGGGTTATGATAACCCAGAGTATAGCCTTGGTAAGGGGCAATCAGGTGGCGTAGTTGCTGCACCAATTTGGGCAAATTTTATGAAAAGTATTCTTTGGAGGGAATAGAAATTGAGAGAAAGGGCCATTAGTGTTTTACTACTTCTACCAATTATTATATTGTTTCTGAATTCTTGTGGATTAAGGTATAGTGAAGAAAATGAGATGAATGATACATTTGAAGCTGCAAATCAACTGTTTCCGGGAAAGGTTTTAAAAGGTAGTATTTCTTCAGGAAATGATGTTGATTACTACAACCTTAAATTAAAGAATCCAGATAGGTACCATGAAAGAATAATGGCTGATATAAGACTTAAAAATCAGGATGGAATTAACTATGAATTGAGAGTTTTTAATAAGAAAAGGTTGTTAAAACAGGTGATTAAAAAATCCAGCGAGATAGCTCTGGTCAATATGATGTTCAACACTGAAGACTTGAGAAAGGGAAAGATATTTTTAGTGGTTTCATCTGTTGGAAAAGCAATATCAAGAGTTCCTTCTAGATACAGTTTAAATGTTAATATAAGAAGCATGAACAAAGAGGAAGAAGGGGAACCCGATGATGCAGCTGTTTTTGCCATACCGCTTGTAAAAGAGGAAAAAGAAAGCGTAATAAGAGGATACTTTAATCCCGATTCAAATCCGATGAACAAAGATGGAATTGAAGAAGATTGGTATAAATACAAAGTGACTTATGCTGACATACAATCCAAGGATAAATCGATTAAGGTTAACTTAAACCTCACAGCTGTTCCTGATGTTGATTCAGAAATAGCGATCTTCGATGATCTTGGTTATCTCATTCGTACCGGGGATAGCTTTGGAGTGGGAGAAAATGAAAGACTATTGAATATATTGTTAAAGGAAGGTACCTATTATGTTAGGGTTAGATCAGAACAACCAGGACAGGAAAATGTAAATATACCCTATGTACTAAAAATTAAGAACGTAGAAAATAATAATACAGAGTCGGAACCCAATGACAATTATCCTATGGCCAATCTTATCAATTTTTCAGAAGAAAAAAAAGGGTATTTTAATCCTATTGGAGACGTCGATTGGTTTAGAGTTAATGTTTATGATGTAAATCCCCAAATTTTAACGGTAAAAGCTGAACCCACAGCATACATTGATTATAGAATTGGGCTTTACTCTGCCGCAAATGAGCTTATAGTATCAGTCGATGATAGGGGAGAGGATGAAGGAGAGATTATAAAAAATATCGGTGTTGGGCCAGGAGTTTATTATATTAAGCTGGAAAATAAAAATCAGAAAAAGGATGTACCTCAAAATCAATACAGTTTAACTGTTTATAAAAATGAGTGGAATAATGAAGAAGAGTATGAATTAAACAACGATTTTAATAGTGCGAATAGTTTTTATTTAGGTACCTTAAAAAAAGGCTATATTACTCCTGTAGGTGATGTGGATTTCTATAGGTTTCAATTGGAAGTGGAAAAAACAGTTAGATTTGAGATATCACCGTCCGTATTGCTTGATCTTTATATTGAAGTTTATGATTTAGAAGGAAATTTGCTAAATAAGATCGATTCAAAAGGAGAAGGAATGGGAGAAGAAGGGGATATTAACCTTGACAGCGGTATATACTTTGTAAAGGTGGGAAGTAATAATAAAAATGAAAATTCCAGAGATTTTTATATTTTGAGAATATACCCAAAAGAATAGCTTTTTGGGCTGGAATTTTTAGATTATCGTAATTTTTATGTAGGGTTGAGTTTTAATGAAAAAAATATTTTTTATAATAATCTTGATTTTAGCAGGAACTGTATCGTTATCTTTCCTTATTGATTCAAATAAAAACGATAATAACACAATCGTAATATATATAGATAGAAATGTTGACAAAAAAGAGTTGGTGAAAAAAGATATTTACAATGCTTTTATAAAAGAAAAACTATACAAAAATATTATATTTTCGGATTTTGATGCACAGAATATCGACAGTTACATAGTTTCTAACGGGAAAAACTCGATTTTTGTTACCTCAACTAAATATAAATCAAACCTTTTTTCACTTAAAAGCCTTGGATATTTGAATGCAATAGTTGCTGCCTCATCATTTAAAAATCCTAAAACCAATATTGATTACAATACATTGCTATCAAATTATACCAGATCCGATAAATTAAATGAGAAAAAAATAAATGAAATAGTTGATTATAACTCCAAGATAGCTGTTTTGCCTTATAATTATCTGAATATCAACATTAAACCGCTAAAGGTAGATGGAATATTTCCATCTGTTTATAATGTGAAAAAAGGCATATATCCTGGATCAGTAAGAGTATTTCTTTCAACTGTGAACCATAAAATCTATAGACAGTGTAAGAAGTATATAACTGTCAATGCTTTTAATAAGTCTATCAACAGCTCATTTTCTATAATTGCCGGTGGTGATATTATGCTTGGTAGGGCAGTGGGGAAATATATAGACAGATATGGTATTTATTATCCATTTGAAAAGATAAGACAGCTAATAGAGAAAAACGATATAGCTTTTGCAAACCTTGAATGTCCACTTACAGATAGGGGAATAAAGTTTTATCCCAATAAGGGTATTTATTTCAGAGCAAACCCTGCAACTGCACTATCTTTAAAATGGTGTGGATTTGATGTTTTATCTATTGCAAATAATCATATATTTGATTGGGGAGTTACAGGTGCCCTGGATACCGAAAATTATCTAAAAAGGGCAGGCATAAAATACTCAGGTATAGGAGAAACAATAAGGGAAGCTTCAAAACCGGCTACTTTTAATATTGGAGATACTAAAATTTGCTTTGTTTCAATGGATGATATCTATCCTACGGAAGTAAAAAATGGAAAAAAATCTTTAAAAATCTATAATTATAGTAATGAGGTAAAAAAAATTATAAATCGTCTAAATAAGAATTATGATGTTGTTATAGTATCATACCATACTGGTATTGAATACAAGAAACATCCTGAAGATCAAAAGATCAAACGGATGAAGAAGCTTATTGACTATGGGGCCAATGTAGTATTTGGCTCCCACCCTCATGTAGTTCAGGATGTTGAAATTTATAAAAACGGTATAATCGCATATAGCCTTGGAAATCTCATTTTTGATCAAAACTGGTCAGAGGATACATCCAAAGGATTGCTATTGGAAATCGGTTTTATTGGAAAAAAACCAATATATTACAGGCTGATCACCGTTAACATAATAAGAGGCCAAGCTGTTCTTGAAAATAGTTTAAACGCTGAAGAATTAAAATTGGTTTTAAAGCAGTGAAGCGATTATGGTTTACTTTATAAAAAGTTATAAGGATAAAAAAACAGTTGTTTTGCAATAGGGAACATTATCATATTTTAACAGGAGCTTTCAATGAGAGTTAGAAGAAACATAGGTATTATTCTATTTTTACTTTTAATTGTTATATCTTTATTCTATATTCTCTCCAGCTTTAATATGCTTCCATATCTTATAAATAATCAAGAAGTTCTAATAATTGATACTATAATTATAGGATTTATGATATTTCTTATATTTCTTGGCTTCGAAAGCGTGATAAAGGAATCTTCAGACCATGGATATAGAGAAATTGATGAAAGGTCGATCGAACCAGACATTATAGATACGAAGTTTTTTGAAAATGTTGACATAGAAGAGCCAGGTAATCTCTATATTGGTCTTCAAAACTATTTTAGAGAGAGTAATAATTTTAAGGAGTTAATTGATAGACTTCTAATATCAACTGCAAAGATTACAAAATCTCAAAGAGGTTCAGTGCTTCTGTATGATGATAAAAAAGATGAACTGTACATATTTAGAACATTAGGTTGGGAAAGGCAGAGGCTATCGATAGTCAGGGATATTAGAGTCAAGCCGGGAGAGGGTATTGCAGGAAGGGTTTTTCTTGACGGGGAACCTATAATAATGAACAATCTTTCTTTAATGGAAGGTTTTGAACCAAGAGAAGGGTATAAATCAAACTCCTTTATATCTTTTCCCATATACAAATTGGACAGGGTTATTGGTGTATTGAATCTTACAGAGAAGATTAATGAAAATTATACGAAAAATGAGATAGATATTATTAGATTTATTTGCAATGAAGTTGCTGTCTTTGCTTCATTTTTTCTTGGTTAAACCTATAGCTCATTGTTGTTAGGCTACTGTTGAGGTTGAAAATTGGAGATGAAAAGATTAAAACATGTTCTTTTTGGTTTTGCTGCTTTAATGACTGTGCTAATAATTGCACTTGGTGGTTACTTTTACTTAGACACCCCACCAAAACATCCTTTAATTAAGGAAAAAGTTAAGTTTATTATTAATAAAGGCGATAGTTTAAAGCTTGTTGCAAGAAAACTGAAAAATCAAAATCTAATAAGATCTGATAAATTCTTTGTTTTCATTGCTAAGATTAACAGAGTTTCTACTGGGATAAAGTCAGGGGAGTATTTGATAAGAGAGGGACTAAGGGCATCTGAAATATTAAAGATGCTCTCGGAAGGTGAGGTCGTTACGGTACGGATAACTGTACCAGAAGGATTTACCATTATGCAAATAGCTGATATGCTTGAATCGAAGGGCATAGTAAATAAAACTGATTTTATCAATGCAACCAAAAATGAAGAAATATTGAAAAAGTATGACATACCCTTTTCTTCAGCGGAGGGTTTTTTATTTCCAGATACATATATCATTTCCAAAGATTTAAATGCCAATCAAATAGTAGAGATTATGATAAAAAGATTCTTTGAAGAATTAAATAAATTAACCAATAATAAACCGTTAAATAGAGATGAGCTTAAGAAGGTTATTATAATTGCGTCTCTAGTGGAAAAAGAAGCAAAAAGGGATGATGAGAGGCCTATTATTGCTGCCGTTTTCTACAATAGATTAAAGATGGGTAAGAGACTTCAATCCTGTGCTACTGTTCAATATGTGCTTGGGAAAACAAAAGAAAGACTTCTTTACAGAGACCTGAAGGTAAAATCTCCATACAATACCTATCTCCACAAGGGACTACCACCGGGTCCTATTTCAAATCCGGGTTCAAAATCACTATGGGCAGCACTTCACCCAGCTAATGTTGATTACCTTTATTTCGTTTCAAAACATGATGGCTCTCACTACTTTTCTAAAACCTACTTTGAACATCTTAAAGCTATTAAAATGTACAGAAACTATAATAAAATCGGAGTTCAGAGCAACTGAATAAGGATATTTTTTACTGAAAATATGAAAAAAATATAATTTTTTACTTGACTTTATGAGTCATATTTAGGTTATATTATAATTTGACTCTTGTATATTTCACGTTTTTTAAGATTATAATAACTCAGAAATTTAAAATTGCCTATATCAAACGATACGATAGATAAGATAAAGGATAACATTAATATTGTAGAAGTTATCTCTGAGTATGTTGATCTTAAACCTTCAGGTAAAAATTATAAAGGACTGTGTCCATTCCATAATGAAAAAACCCCATCATTTGTAGTAAATCAGGAAAAAGGAATTTTTCATTGCTTCGGATGTGGTGTAGGCGGAAATGTATTCACATTCCTTATGAAATTGAAAGGTCTTTCTTTTTTAGATGCTGTTAAGGTTCTGGCAAGAAAAGCGGGCATCCCTATTTATGAAGGTACAAAAGGGGAAAGAGATTTATCAAAGAAATCCAATCTCTATAGAATAAATAAATTAGCTGCAGGATTCTATAGAAAGTTGCTTTTCACAAATGAGGGTAAGAAAGCATTGGATTATTTAAAAAACAGGACTATTTCTAGTGAGTCTATAAAGAGTTTTATTTTGGGTTTTGCACCAGATGGGTGGGATAATCTTATTAGCTTTATGAAAAAGCAGTCTGTAAAAATCACTGATCTTGAAAAAGTAGGCCTTGTTGTTCGGAAGAAAAGCTCCGAAGGATACTATGATAGATTCAGAAACAGAATAATGTTCCCGATTCAGGATTCTATTGGAAGAATAATTGGTTTTGGTGGCAGAACAATCGAAAACAGAAATGATGTACCAAAGTATTTGAACACTTCAGACAATGATCTTTTTCACAAGGGAAAATCACTCTATGGCTTTTACAATGCAGAACAATATATTCGAAAAGAAGGACATGTTTTTATTGTAGAAGGTTACCTCGATGTAATTACCATGCATCAATCCGGTATAATGAATGTTGTAGCTCCGCTTGGTACAGCCCTGACAAAGGAACATATCGATTTTATTACAAGGTATACCAAAAAAATCTACCTATTATTCGATCCTGATGAAGCGGGTGAAAAGGCAGCATTACGGGGAATAAACCTTTTGCATGCCTCCGGAATAGACCCTTTTATCGGGATTTTTCCATCTGAAGTTGATCCTGCAGATTTTTTTACTCGATATAGCATAGAGGAGTTCAAATTATTAATAAAGGGATCACTTACTGGAGTACAATTTTTGGTAAAATACTATACCAAAAATAAAAGTAATTATAGTGCGCAGGAAAAGCTCTCAATCATTGAGGATATCTCTTCTTATTACAAATCCATTGCAGATAATATCATAAAAGACGAGCTTATCAATGAGATAGCAAAAAATCTATCTCTTGAAAAGTCAATTGTAATGGAAGAATTGGATAAATTTTCAAAATCCGGGGTAAAGGGTTCTTTGGATAGGGTTTTTTCACCTCATGAAATTGATCATAAGAAAAGCATTATTAAAAAAGAACTATACCTTTTACTATTACTTTTGAACAATTTAGATCTTTTTGATATTGCTTATACAAGGCTGGAGAGCAATCATTTTATAGGAAAATGGACAAAAAGATTATGGAATATCATGACAGAGCTTTATCAAAACAACAGCCTTGATATTCCAGCCGTATTCAACCATTTTGATGATGAGAAATTTATAAGCTTTATCAGTGGAAAACTAATGGATGATGCTCTGTTTATGAACCCCAAAGAGCAGATAATAGACCTTATATCATATCTTAAAGAGAGGCTGCTTAAAGAAAAGCTAGATTATTTAAACAAAATGATCCGAAAAGCAGAGTTAGAAAATGATGAGGAAGCAGTTGAAGGATATCTCACCGAAAAGCAGATGTATAGAAATGAGTTAAAAAAAGTAGAACTTTTAAGAAGCAGCAAATCAATAATTTGATAGTAATTTTATTTAAAAGCTCTATATTTTTTAAATATGTGTCTAAATTAAATTAGTTACAGATTTTTCGTTTTGATGAATCAAGGTTCAAGATGACAGTACTCTAATTTATTTACTCAGGCATATAAATTGGTATTCAGGAGGGTAAAAATGCTTTAGATAAAAACAAGGTTTTCAAATAATTACTTTTAAATAAAACTTTTTAAATAGGAGTGTCAATGTGTCTGACATAAATAACCTCCCGGGTGTTAACCTTCTATTAAAACTTGCAAGTGATCAGAATAATACAATTACCTATGATCAAATTAATGAAATTATCCCTTCATCAATTGTTAGTAGTGACAAAATAGATGATATTTTCGTTCTTCTTTCAAAGTATAATATCAACATTGTGGATAGTATCGAGAAAAACGAGAACGAAGAAAAAGAAATTGAAGAGATTAACGATGAGTCTGATTCTGAATTGGAAGAAAAAGAGGGAGTCGATGAAAACAAGGTTATTAACACTGCAACTTTTTCTCACATCGATGATCCCATTCGGCTATATTTAAAGGAAATAGGTCGTGAAAAGCTTTTAACAGGGGAAGAGGAAGTAAAGCTTGCAAAGGAAATAAAAAAAGGGCAACGAATTATAGAAAAAGCACTCTTTGAATCCCATATCTTTATAGAGGAAATTCTTAAAACTGTTGAATGGATAAGAAATAACAAGCTAAATATTGAAAACCTTCTGGAATATCAGGAGTTCTATTGTGCAACCCCCGAGGATAAACGAAAATTGAAGAGGAAGTTTTACAGTCTTGAAAAAGCTCTAAAGGATAAACATTTAGAGTTAAAAAACATAGAAACTAAAAGTGAAGCAAAAAAGGAAGTTTTTAAAGCATTAAAGAGAGCAAAGATAAATAAGGAAGAAATTCAGAGGATTTCAAAAAAGATAGATGATTATTATAAACAGATCATACTACTCGAAAAAAAGCTAGTTGACATTGAGGTAAACTCTGGAAGAAGCATTGAAGAGATAAAAACCATTAGTAAAAGGATTAAGAACAAGGAAATTGAAAAGATAAAGGACAGATTTTTCCCCAATGCTGATGAAATAGAAAAGATGTGTATTAGCATTAGAGAGATAGAACTTAAACTTAAATCTATAGAGGATGAAACTGGCGAATCTATTGAAAATATTAAAAAATTATACTTTCAAATTGAAAAAGGAAGACAGATAGTCAATAGGGCCAAGAATAAGCTTATCAGGTCAAACTTAAGATTAGTTGTAAGCATTGCAAAAAAATATACAAATAGAGGACTTCATTTCTTTGATCTGGTACAGGAGGGCAATATTGGTCTCATAAAAGCCGTTGAAAAGTTTGAGTATAAAAAAGGATACAAGTTCAGCACATATGCGACATGGTGGATAAGGCAGGCCATAACCAGATCAATCTCTGATCAGGCAAGGACCATAAGAATTCCTGTCCATATGATAGAACAAATTAATAAAGTAATAAGGGAATCAAGACAGCTCATCCAGAAGTTTGGGAGAGAGCCTACAGCCGAAGAGATAGCAGAAAGACTCGGATGGAGCGTAGCCAGAGTTAAAGGCATCAGAAGCGTTGCAAGAGATCCTATATCACTTGAAACCCCAATTGGTGATGATGAAGAAACTATGCTCGGTGATTTTATCGAAGATAGAGACTCCGGAAACCCGGCCAATAAAACTTCATACACCCTGTTACAGGAGTTAATAAATGAGGTTTTAAGTACACTTCCTGAGAAAGAGCAGAAGGTGCTTAGAATGAGGTTTGGTCTTGATGATGGGTATTCGCATACCCTGGAGGAGGTTGGGTATGTTTTTAATGTAACACGGGAAAGAATAAGGCAGATTGAAGCCAAAGCTTTAAGAAGGCTTAAACATCCGACAAGAAGTAGAAAACTTAAAGATTATCTTGATGAGTAGAATTGTTTTAATATAGATTTATCAAAATATGGAAGAAACCGATAATCTTACAAAATGGATATTGAGGAGACAGTGTATGTATCTTGTACTGGTAAAGAATGATGGGGAGCATGTTCTTTATGGTATTGGCGAAACTCTCGATGAAGTAAAGAAGATGATTAAAAAAGGAAAAATAGATGATAAGATAGAAAATGGAAAAGCATATCTGATTAAGGGGGACATAAAACTTATTAGACCTGAAACCACACCCGAATTGTTGGATGTTAAAAATATAAAATCGGAGGAAAAGGGCTATTATTAAAGTTTTACTGCGTATATAGCATCTTCTTTATTTTTAAATAAACAGGAGTATCCTTAAGCATCGGTTTAGCCTCAATATAATCCAAAACATTAAGACCATCCTTATCCTTTATATTTACATCAGCACCTTCCTCAAGAAGTACAAGTAAAATTTCCGGATTCATATTATTTGTAGCTGCCATTAATGGTGTTCTTCCGTAATTATCCGTGGCGTTTACATTAGCTCCATATTTAATAAGGAGTTCTAGAATATCAGGATTTTTATTATTAGCGGCAGAAAAAAATAGGGGAGTTATCCCATTCTGGTCTCTATC
>Ga0190359_1000942_pt1 | contig 19017 bp, 19 predicted proteins | sample 48721823_MG_FD_161269 | JGI IMG/M metagenome (GOLD analysis project Ga0190359, IMG submission 161269) | Hydrothermal vent microbial mat bacterial communities from Southern Trench, Guaymas Basin, Mexico - 4872-18-2-3_MG | ecosystem: Environmental > Aquatic > Marine > Hydrothermal vents >... | reverse complement strand
GGACAGCTCGCGGCCTGTTCTGTGATAACCGGCTGCCGCGGGAATTCCGATCAGTACTCCAGCCCGAAGGCGTCCCGCTCCAGCTGCCCCAGGGGATCGACCAGGTAGAGCAACAGGTGGCGCAGCGGCGAGTCGGCCATGTCACGCACCTCCAGGTACAGCCGGTAACGGCCCTCGCCGAGCAGCGCTCCCCCCAGCGGCGTCCAGGCCAGGTCGATACCCGAGGGCTGCTTGTGCCAGCTCTCCACCAGGTACTCCCAGGCCAGTGTCCACAGCAGCGTCATGCCCAGCGCCTGCCACCAGTAGCCGCCGTACTGGCGGTAGCGCAGGTAGAACTCCGAGCCCATCAGCCCATGACCCACCAGGTTCAAGGCCCAGGGATCTCCGTCCCACTCGAACAAACCTCGGCTGCCGTCCCAGGCCGCCTCCGTGGTCCAGGCGCGGCAGAAGCGGTCCCAGTTGGCGGAGACCGGCCTCACGGCGTAGGCCTCCGGCCAGATGAGAGACAGGCTCAGCCTGGTGCCGCCCACCACGGCCAGACTGTGCAGGTGGGGGACCGACCAGTCTAGCTCGGGCTCGTGCTCGCGGTCCTGCTGGGCCCCCGCCGGCACCGAGGTCAGCAGCAGGCACAGCGTCATCAGCGTTCTGGTCGTCATGCCACCCTCCGGTCTATCACAACTTGCCGTCACGGCGAAGGGCCGGGTTACCTGAGTCATCCCCATGACATCCCTCACATCCCCGGGGACTGTCCCCCCTGGTCCCCACCCTGCGTACTTGACTCAACCTACCAGAAAACTTATTATGGATATGGAGGTGGATATGGAGCATAGCCACAAGACCACCATCCTGCTCAGCCCCGAGCTGCGCGATCGACTGCGGCAACTGGCGCGCCAGCGCGGCACCAGCCTGGGCCAGCTCATCCGCGAGGCCTGCATCAGCCAGTACGGTCTGACCTCGCGCGAGAAGCGGCTGCAGGCGGTGGACGAGCTGGCCGCGCTGGAGCTGCCGGTGGCCGAGCCGGCGCAGATGAAGCGCGAGTCGGTGCCCGAGCCGGAGGACATCCCGGCGTGATCCTGCTCGACGCCAACGTGTTCATGTACGCCGCCGGCGCCGATCACCCGCACAAGGCCCCCAGCCTGGCGCTGCTGGCAAGGGTGGCCTCCGAGGACCTGTCGGCCGCGGTGGACGCCGAGGTGCTGCAAGAGATCCTGCACCGCTACCGCGCCCTGGGCCGCTGGCGGCAGGGACGGCTGGTCTACGACCTGGCCCGGCGCATCGTGCCCGAGGTGCTGCCCGTGACCGCCGAGCTGCTCGACGTGGGCCGCGAGCTGCTCGATGCGCATCCCGAGCTGCTCGCCCGCGACGCGCTGCACGCCGCCGCCTGCAAGCTGCACCGGGCCGAAGCGCTGTGCTCCTACGACCGCGACTTCGACGCCCTGACCTGGCTGCGCCGCATCGAGCCCCGCGACCTGCTGGACTGAAGCGTACCTATTCGTACCCCCGGGGTCGCATCTCCCGGGGCCTGTCCCCGCATCTCGCATCTCCCGTCTGACACATCCTTGACATCCCCGCCCGGCTGGGGCTTTCATGGTGGCGCCGCGAGGCGTAACCATTAATCCCGGAGGTAGCCATGACATCACCGTTCGACGGTCTGGAACCCAAGCTGCTGTTTTCCTACTTCGAGAAGCTGACGCAGATTCCCCGCTGCTCCAAGAACGAGGCCGGGGTGATCGAGTACCTGCTGGGGCTGGCCAAGGAAAAGGGCCTGGAGGCCGACCGCGACCAGGCCGGCAACGTGGTCATCCGCCTGCCGGCCAGCCCGGGCAAGGAGTCGGCTCCCACCGTCATCCTGCAGGGCCACATGGACATGGTGGGCGAGAAGGACTCCGACTCCCCCCACGACTTCGCCAAGGATCCCATCCCCGTCAAGCGCGAGGGCGAGCACCTCACCGCCGAGGGCACCACCCTGGGGGCGGACAACGGCGTCGGCCTGGCCGCGGCCCTGGCGCTGATCGACGACAGCGACGCCGTGCACGGGCCGCTGGAGCTGCTGTTCACCGTGGACGAGGAGACGGGGCTGACCGGCGCCCAGGCCATCAGCGCCGACTTCCTCCAGGGTCGCACCCTGCTCAACCTCGATTCCGAGGAAGAGGGCGCCATCTACGTCGGCTGCGCCGGCGGCGCCGATACCCACATCACCCTGCCGCTGAAGCGCAGCGGCCGGGACGGCGAGCGCCTCGGCGTCAAGGTGTCCGGCCTCAAGGGCGGCCACTCGGGTCTCGACATCAACACCGGCCGGGCCAACGCCGTCAAGGTGCTGGCGCTGTTTCTCGACCGGCTGCGCGCCCGCACCGGGCTGGGCCTGGTGAACATCGCCGGCGGCGACAAGCACAACGCCATCCCCCGCGAGGCCACGGCCGAGATCGTCCTGGACAGCGGCGGCCGGGCGGCCGCGGACGAAGTGCTGGCCCGCTTTCGCCAGGATCTCCAGGCCTGCTACGGCAAGAGCGATCCCGATATCGTGGTGGAGCTGGGCGCCGGCGGCGGCGACACCCCGGTCCTCGACCAACCCAGTCGCGATCGCCTGCTGGATCTCCTCCTGGCCGCGCCCCACGGGGTGCTCGCCATGAGCCAGCAGGTGGCGGGCCTGGTGGAGACGTCGACCAACCTGGCGGTGGTGCGCACCGAGGCCGACGCGGCCACCATCATGGAAAGCAGCCGCAGCTCGGTGGCCCCGGCCCTGGCCGAGGTACAGGGCGGGCTGTTCGCCCTGGCCCGCCTGGCCGGGGGCCGGCCCGAGGACGCCGGCGGCTACCCCGGCTGGCAGCCCAACATGGACTCGGCGGTGCTGGCCCGGGCCCGGGAGGTGCACCGGAAGGTCACCGGCCGGGAAGCCGAGATCAAGGCCATCCACGCCGGGCTGGAATGCGGCATCATCGGCGAGAAGTTCGGCGGCATGGACATGATCTCCTTCGGTCCCCAGATCGAGTGGCCGCACTCGCCCTCGGAGCGGGTGCATATCGGCTCGGTGGGTCGCTTCTACGAGTTTCTCAAGGCCCTGCTGGCCGAGCTGGCGGGATAGGCGGCAATGCTGTCACGGGCAAGGAGACTGCTGGGCCTGTCCGGCCTGGTGCTGTTGCTGGCCGGCCCGGCGCTGGCCTACATCCTGCCGGCCGATTTCCTGCTGCGCAAGATGGCCGACAAGCGCCGCCGTATCGGCATCAGCCGGCTGACGGTAACCATGGAGTGCCAGCGCGGCCAGTCGGCCCGGGCAGAGGAGAAGCTGTATCTCAAGGTACCCGGCCGCATACGCTGGGAGGGCCCCGGCGATGAAGTGATCGTCTGCCAGGGGGTCCGCTGCCGGCACCGGGGCGGCGGGCAGCAGGCGGTTCCGGCCTGGATCCGTCACCTGAACTTCTTCTTCGTCGGCCCGGCCCGGCAGTCCGCCTACCAGAAAATGCTCAAGACCCTGGGAGTGGATACCAGGCGCGACACCCTGAGCCGTTTCGGCGGCCGGGTGGCGGTGGTGCTGGGCGCCAAGAGCTGGGAACGGGATCGTCCCCAGTTCTGGCTGGACAAGGACCTGTTCCTGCCGCTGCGGCTGTTTCTCAAGCAGGAAGGCGCGCTCATCGACATCGCCTGGAAGCAGTGGGGCTCGCGCCTGTCGGGCGACTGGTTCCCGGCCTCCCTGGAGGTCCGCCGCGACGGCCAGCCGCTGTTGAGCTGCCAGGTCACCGGGGTCGACTCGCGCCGGGCCGTTCCCGACAAGCTGTTTGCACCCTAGACACTCCGGCGCAACACCTCCAGGATGGCCGCCATGACAGACCAGACGCTGCCGCCACTGCAGTTCCTGCCCCTGATCAAGCCCCTGCCCTGGGGCGGGCGCAAGCTCGAGACCTTGTTCGCCAAGACGCTGCCCGCCGACCTGCCCTGCGGCGAGTCCTGGGAGGTGGTGGACCTGCCCGGGGAACAGAGCGTGGTGGCCGCGGGTCCCTGGCAGGGCCGCCGCCTGGCCGAGCTGATCGAGCTGCGCCGCCAGGAGCTGCTGGGCGAGGCCGAACTGCTGCTGGGCCGGTTCCCGCTGCTGTTCAAGCTCATCGACGCCGCCCAGACGCTGTCGGTGCAGGTGCATCCCGACGCCGAGGCCGCCCGGCGCCTGGGCGGGGAGGCCCGGCCCAAGACCGAGGCCTGGTACATCCTGCAGGTGGAGCCGGGGGCCCACCTCTACGTGGGACTGGAAGAAGGCGTGAGCCTGGACGACCTGCGCCGGGGCCTGGCCGACGGCCGGGTGGAACCGCTGCTGCGCCGGGTACCGGTGCAGGCGGGCGACTTCATCTACCTGCCCGCCGGCACCCTGCACGCCATCGGCGCCGGCATCGTGCTGGCCGAGATCCAGCAGGCTTCCGACACCACCTACCGGGTGTTCGACTGGAACCGGGTAGGCCTGGACGGCAGGCCGCGCCAGCTCCACGTCGAACAGGCCCTGGCCTCCATCCGCCCGGAGCTGGCCGGCCGGCCCGGGCACGCCGCCCCGGCCTCGGGGCGCCCGGGAATCCGCTGCCGCTTCTTCACCTTCGAACGGGTGCGTCTCGATGCCGGCGGCCAGGTTCCCCTGGACGCCGGCCGGCCCCGTATCACCTGTTGCCTGGAAGGCAGCGCCCAGGTCAGCTGCGGCCGCGACCAGCCCCTGCGGCTTTCCCGGGGAGACAGCTGCCTGGTGCCCGCCTGTCGCAGTGAATCCCTGCAAAGCCCGGACGGGGCCACCTTGCTGCTGGTGCGGGTGGGAGACTCCGGCTGATGGTGAAGCAACAGCGCTATCCCTGGTTCAGCGCCGGCGATCTCAACGCCTTCTTCGGCCTGTTGCTCGACAACCTGGCCAACCTGGTGGTGCTCACCGGTATCCTGGTGGGCTTCGGCATGCCCGCCGGCTTCATCTTCACCCACATGATACCGGGCACCGCCCTGGGGGTGCTGCTGGGCGACGTGGCCTACACCTGGATGGCGCGCCGGCTGGCGCGGCGGACCGGCCGCACCGATATCACCGCCATGCCGCTGGGCCTGGACACGCCCTCCACCATCGGGGTGGCGGTGGCGGTCATCGGCCCGGTGTTCGCCGAGAGTCGCGATCCCCTGGTGGCCTGGCAGGTGGGCATGGCCACCATGATTCTCATGGGCCTGGTCAAGCTGGGCCTGTCGTTCTGCGGTTCCTGGATCCAGCGGGTCATTCCCCAGGCCGGACTGCTGGGATCCCTGGCCGGCATCGGCGTGGCCCTGCTGGGAGTGCTGCCGTTGCTGAAACTCTTTGCCGCCCCGCTGGTGGGCATGGTGGCGCTGGGGCTGGTACTCATGCTGCTGGTGGCCCGGGTCAAGCTGCCCGGACGCCTGGGAAAGGTACCGGCGGCGGCCCTGGCGGTGCTGGTGGGCACGGCCATCTACTACGGCCTGGGCGAGGGCGGCCTGCTGGCCAGCTACCAGCGGCCCGAGCTGACCATGGCCCTGACCCCGCCGCTGCCCAGCCTGGGCTTCCTGGCCGGGCTGGAGCGGGCGCTCGACTTTTTACCGGTGGCCATTCCCTTCGGGCTGCTGACGGTGGTGGGCGGCATCAACGTCACCGAGAGCGCCCGGGTGGCGGGCGACGACTTCCGCACCCGCGACATCCTGCTGGTGGAGGCCCTGGCCACCCTGGCCGCCGGACTGTGCGGCGGGGTGGCCCAGTCCACCCCCTACATCGGCCACCCGGCCTACAAGGCCATGGGCGGTCGCAGCGGCTACACCCTGGCCTGCGGGCTGGTGGTGGGCATAGGCGGTGCGCTGGGCCTGGTGTCGACGCTGGCCGCGGTCATACCCGAGGCGGCGGTGGTACCCATCCTCATCTTCGTGGGCCTGGAGATAGTCTCGCAGACCTTCGCCACCTGCCCCCGGGCCCACTTCCCGGCGGTGGCCCTGGCCTTCCTGCCCATCCTGGCCGACCTGGTGCTCATCCAGTGGCAGACGCTGCTGGGCGGGGAGCCGGTTCCCGAGCACCTGGCCGGGCAGATGACGGTTGTGGCGGCACTGGGCAACGGCTTCATCCTCACAGCCATGCTCTGGGGAGCCTTCACCGCCAGGCTCATCGACGGGAAATTCGTCCTGGCCGCCGCGCTGCTGGGCATCTGCTCGCTGTTCAGCCTGGTGGGCCTGATCCACTCGGTTCACCCCGACGGTTCCCTGTACCTGCCCTGGCAAGTGGAAGCGGTGCTGCCCGGACGCATCGCCACTGGCTACGCCCTGCTGGCGCTCATGGCCCTGCTGCTGCACCCGTTGACGCGGGCGGCGGAGAACGAACAGACATGAAGCCGACCCTGGCCATGCTCTTGCTGCTGCTGTTGCCGGCCGGGCCCGCCGGGGCCGGGCAGTTTCACGCCCGGGCCGGCAGCCACGTGCAGCTCACCGACTACGGGCCGGGCCTGGGCATCGCCCTGGACATCGACCTGGCCGGCAGCTGGTCGCCGCTGCCGGAGCTGGAGATCGGCCTGGAGGCCTGGTTCGGCTGGCCGCTGCCCACCGGCGAGCGGACCAGCCCGAGCAGCATGCTGATGCGTTTCAATCCCGCCCTGTGGCTGCGCTGGGGAGAGGACGACTGGTGGGTCTACCTCAAGGCGGGGGCCGGGCTGGCCGGCCACCTGCGCGACGGCGGGTTCCGGCGGGCGTGGGTGGCCTGCGCGGCCGGCGGGGTTGCGGTGGCGCCCGTGGACCTGTACGTTTACTTCGGATTCGAACTCTCCGGCCAGATCGAGCTGGCCGGGGAGCTGCCCACCCGGGCCCTGGGCCTGGGTGGCTTTCTGGGTTACCAGTTCTGAACCGGGGAGGTGCTTCATGTCCGCAGCCGACACCCTCATGGCCAATCGCAAGGCCTCGCAGATCTTCTTCCACCTGGTACGCCGCCCGGCCGGACTGCAGGCGCTGGCGCGGCGCGTGCAGCTGAAGCCCGCCGAGTGCCGCAAGCTGCTCGAGCGCATGAGCCGGGCCGGGCTGATCGGCCTGGAGAACCGTTCCTACCGCGTCGACTGGGAGGGATTCCTGCCGCTGTTCGTCACCCGCTCCATGAACATCTACTCCCTGGCCATGCCCTGGAAGTTCATCGCCAGCTACATGGACCAGGGCGAGAAGGACGTGGTGGCCGCCGCCTGCGCCCGGGCCGAACGGGAGATGGCCCAGATCAAGGTGAAGCTGGCCGGCAACGATGTCTTCTTCGACCTGGTGCGTTCCTACTTCGAGATCCTGGTCACCGAGGCCTGGGCCCCCAGCGACTACCTGGAGGACATGCGCATCACCGATGCCATCGACGAGTTCGAGATCGCCCTGCTCAAGCTGCTGCCGCTGATGCGTCGCGGCCGCCGTCCCAGCGCCCAGCACCGCGAGCTCTACCGCATGCTGCACCAGTGGTACAAGCAACTGCAGGGCTACGACACCCCCCTGGGGGCGGCCCTGCGGGCGGCCTTCGAACAACAAGGCCTGCTGTCCTGAAATTCGGCGGGCCCGGAAAAGATCGGGCCGGGGAGAAGGTGGACATGTCCGGCAGGAAAACCGGCGCGCTGCTCGTCCTGGTGCTACTCGCCCTGCTGGGGGCCTGTTCGCCCGCCCCGGAGTGCAGCAGCCACCAGGACTGCCCGCCGGGCCAGCTGTGCCTGTCGAATCGCTGCCAGCCTGGTTCTCCGGCGGACGGCGCAGCGGACGCCGGCGCCGATCCCGGCCGGGACGCGGGGGCGGATCCGGGCAGCGACGGCGCCGACGCGGGAGCAGACCCGGCCGGGGATGCCGGGGCGGACGCCGGTGCCGATGCCGGAGCCGATACCGGCGCGGACCCGGGAGCGGATGCGGCCGGCGATACCGGCGCGGATGCCGGCGACGAAGCGGCAGACTCCGGCCCCGGCGATTGCCTAGATCCCGATGGTGACGGCTACGGCACCGGTACCTCCTGTCTCGGTCCCGACTGCGCCCCGGACGACGCCGAGCGGCATCCCGGGGCCCCGGAGCTGTGCAACGGACTCGACGACGATTGCGACGGTGTTCCCGACCAGGGCGGCGTCTGCCCGCAGGCCAATCCCTACCTGTGGGTGTTCCTCCTGGCGGGCCAGTCCAACATGGTGGGCCTGGGGGTGAACTCGGAGCTGGGCGGTGCCGATGCCAGCGGGGTGAACAACGTTCACATCTTCTGCGATCTTTCCGTGCACAACGACGGCAACCCCAACTGCCTGCACTGGGTCACCCCCCTGGTTCCCGGCTTCGGCGTGTTGCCCGACCGCTTCGGGCCGGAACTGAGCTTCGGCCGGCGCCTGCACGAGCTGTGGCCCAACCGCTCCCTGGCCATCATCAAGATCGCCGAGGGAGGGACCGCCCTGGCCGATCGCTGGGCGGCCCGGGACGGGGATCTCTACCAGCTGCTGGTGCAGCAGGTGACCACGCAGATGAACGACCTGCACATCGCCTGGAGCCCGCGCCTGGTCGCCTTCGTGTGGATGCAGGGGGAATCGGATGCCTGCTCTTCCGACACCGCCAACGCCTACTACCTGAACCTGCGCAACTTCATCCAGGCGCTGCGCCAGGACCTGGGAGTGGACCTGCTGCCGATAACCGCCGGGCTCATCGCCGACCAGCCCATGTGGCCGGAAGCCGGCAAGGTGCGCGACGCCACCAGCCTGCTGGCGGATCACCTGGGCCCCATGGATGTCGTGGAAACCACCGACCTGCCGCGCCATCCCGACGACCTGGCCCACTACGACACCGCCGGCCAGCTGGAGCTGGGCCGGCGTTTCGCGGAAGCGGTCAACGCCCTGCTGGCCGACCGGGACTGGGAGTTTCCCGGTGACTTCTCCCGGGCCCAGGGAGACGGCTTCTGGCGCTACCAGGCCTGCCAGGGCGCCAGCTGCAGCCTGCTGAGCTGGGATCTGTTCCGCCGCTACTGGAAGAACGCCTCCGCCACCGTGCTCATCGGCGACGGCTGGGTACAGCCGGCCGAGTCGCAGGCGGCCGAGATTTCCTGGTGGGCTCCCTGGGACGGTCGTATCCAGGTGACCGCCAGCGCCGTCCTGGCCGCCAGCGGCGGTGACGGCACCATGGTCAGCATATTCCGCAACGAGCGCCTGCTGGCCGGTCCCCGTCCCCTGACCGCCGGCAGCGGGGCCAGCTTCGACCTGCTGTTGGACGTCGAGCAAGGCCAACGCTTGCGCTTTATCACCGACAGCGGTTCCACCGCCGACGGGGAACTCGACCGCACCACCTGGCAGATAACCGTTCACATGTCCCGGGTCGCGGGAGATTGATCCTGCCGCGGCCGCCTCCCGGCCGGCCTCAGCGCTCGGCGTACCAGCTGCCGGAGAGCGGCCCCTCGAAGACGATGTTGAAGCTGCCCTGCCAGGAGCCGTCGTTGCTGCTCTCGTGATCCTTCCGGCCCAGCACCGAGCCCCAGGGCGGATCGTCTTCTTCCACGGTGAGGGTGGCCGGGCCGGAAAAGCGCATCAGCTTCCAGCCCACTCCGATCTGGTCGAGTATGTCGTAGACGCCGGCCACGATGGCGGGCTTGAGATTCTCGCACTGCTGGCGGATGTCGGGTGCCAGGTCGCCGAAGGTGTCGTCGATGAGATCCTGGATGTCCTGGCAGTCGATGATGTCCATGATGGCGTCTTCCAGGCTGTCGTAGCCGGTGAAGATATCGATGAGCAGGTCGATTACCAGCCCCACGAACTTCGAATACTCGATGCGCACCCGGCGTTCGTCCACGCGCAGGGTGAACTGCGGCGGCGAGCCGGGAGTGATGTCGATGCGGGCGGTGAACGGCTCCACCTCCAGCCCCACGTGGCCGAAATCGAAGTCGCCGCGAGAGATGTCGATGTTGGCGCACTCGGGAAACTCCGGGTCCTGGTGGGGATGACACTCGCCGGGATCGCCGTAGCAGCAGGCGTCGGGATAACGCACCTGCACCAGTTCCCAGTCTTCCACCCCGCTGAGCAGCTCGGGGGGATTCAGGTGCGCCAGGCGCATTTCTCCCTCCACGCGCATCTCTCCCAGGATCCAGTAGATGCTGTTGAGAATGTGCACCACGTCGCCCACCCAGTCGGGCACGAACTGGTCGACCAGGTCGCAAAGGTAGTCGTCGATGAAGCCGATGCCGGTGAAATCGCACTCGTTGAGCCAGCGATCCAGCAGGTCCATGGGGCCGGCCAGGTCCTGCAGGAACTCGGGCAGGGCGCCGCGCACGTCGAAGTAATGCTCCACGTACCAGGCTCCCGACATCTCGGGCACCTGGTACTGGCAGCGCCCGTCGGCGTCGCAGGCGGTGTAGGGCGGGCACTCGCCGCAGGAGCCATCGCAGCCGTCGGGACCGCATTCGCGTCCTTCACACTGGATGGTGCAGCCGCAGACGTTGGCCTCGCCGCCGCCGCCGCAGGTGTCGGGCCAGTCGCACTCGCCGCAGTCATCGCTGCCCCCGCAACCGTCGGAGACCACCCCGCAGTCCTTGCCCTGGTCCCAGCAGTCGCGGGGAATGCACTCGGTCTCGCACTGGCCCACCGCCTCGTTGCAGATCTCGCCGGCGGGGCAATCGCCGCAGGAGTCGCCGCAGCCGTCGGGGCCGCACTGGCGCCCGTTGCAGTCGGGGCTGCAGCCGCACTGGTTGGACACCCCGCCACCGCCGCAGGTATCGGGCTCCGGGCAGTGGCCGCAGTAGATCGCCCGCCCGCAACCGTCATCCACCCAGCCGCACTCCGCCCCCACGTCGTCGCAGTCGAGCGGGGTGCAGGCCCGCCGGCAGATGCCGTCGCGGCAGACGAAGCCGGCCGGGCAGTCGAGGTCGTCGCTGCAATCTATGCCGGCGCCGCACTCGGGCAGGCCGGAGTCGTCGTCGCAGGGAAAGCACTGGTGGCCCTCGCAGTAGTAACCCGGGGGACAATCGGCCGACTCCTGGCAGGAGCCGGGCAGCGAGCCCTCGGGCCGGCACAGGCCGTCGCTGCACAGGTAGCCCTCCGGGCACTCGTCGTCGCTGAGACACTCGGAATTACCGGTCTGGTGACAGGCGCCGCCGACGCAGACCGACCCGGGTGGACAGTCGTCGTCCTGCTGGCAGGCGCGCCGCTGCTTGACCTGGACGGCGAAGGTCACGCTGCCCATCTGCCGCTCGGCGCCGCGGGCCGCCACCTGGTAGCTGGTCTCCACGCTGCCGGCCCGAAAGCTGCTGCGGGCCAACCCGCTCAGGCTGGTGGTGTCCTGGGCCGGGTCCAGGGTGGCATCGCCGGGCGGCGGCTGGGTGATCTGGAAGGCCACCTTCTCGCCGCGCACCGGCCGGCCGGTCTCCACCTCGGCCAGGCGCACCACCAGGTCGATGCTCTCGCCGGTGTAGACGCTGAAGCTGGTGACCGCCTCCGGGTAGAGCTGCAGGTGGAGTTCCCGCACCTGGATGGAGAAATACACCCCGTCGGGATCATCGACATGGGAGGCGTGCACGCTGAAGCCGGCCTCCCGGGAACCGGCCTGCAGCACCACCGTGGCGATGCCGCTGGCGGCCGTGACGGCGGTGTCGGACTCGAGGCTGCTGCCGGCCGCGTCGCCGACGATTTCGAAAGAAACCGTCTCGCCCGCCACCGCGCCCAGGCAACGTTCGCTCAGCACCACCCGCAGCTGCAGCTGCTCGCCGGGCCGCGTCTCCAGGGCCGGCGAGCCGAGGACGGCCAGCAGTCGCTGGCCCCGGCCGCTGCAGCCGGCATCGCCGCCGCCATCGCCGCCATCTTCGCTCCCGGAGGTGCCGCCGGCGCATCCGCCCAGTGCCAGCACCCCGGCCAGGATCACCAGGGGAAGCCTGCGAGTGTTCATGACAACCTCCCGTCCACGATAGAACCATTATCGGTCAAGATGTCCGGGCAGGGCAATAGGGCTGCCCCGGTAAAATCACCATTGCTTTTTGCAGGCAGCGGGAGAATAACGGCGCTGTAGAGGCTGTCAAAGATGACAAGGTCAACCACGACACAGGAGGCAGGCGATGAAGAGAAGGGGCACGCTAACGGTGACGGCGCTGCTGGGACTGCTCCTGCTGGCCCCCAACCCACCCGTGCGGGCAGACGAGGACGATTCCTGGATCTTCCCCAATCCCTGGTCGTTCGATTCCCCGCAGAGTCGCCGGCGTTCCGGGGGCATGGAGTTTCGCTTCCTGCACGCCAAGGATCTCGACGCCCTCACCATGCCCCTGATCTCGTACGTAACCACCGAGAGTCGCCAGTTCGTGGTACAGGTCTTCCTGCCGCTGACGGTGGCCATGCCCGCTGGCGGTAGTGCCAGCTTCGGCTTCGGCGACGCCCGTATCTCGGCCCGGGGCTCCTGGTCGTTTTCCCTGGACCTGGGCACCCCGGTGGGAGCGGCCTGGGGGGTGGGGTTCGACATCAACCTGCCCTGGTCGGTTTTCTGGGGTCACCTGGTCTCCGCCACCTCCGGGGAGACCGGGGTCTCTTACAGCGCCAACATCGCCGGAATGATAGCGCACCCGGAAAACCCCATCGGCTGGGTTCCCGGGTTCCTGGGCTTCGGCCCCCGGGCCTCCTTTGCACTGGGGGGGCAGCTGTTGTTCGCCGAGTGCGCCGCGTCGTTTCCCATGATGATGCCCATCGCCTGGACCGACGTCTATGCCCCGGAGGTGTTCTTCTCCTGGGGGGTGGCCGGCGGCACCAGCCCCCTGAAAGAAGTGGCCCTGCTGGCCGAGCTGTCCGGACTGGTGGCCCTGACCGGGTCGGGCGCCGTCGGCGGTACCTTCGTGCTCTCCCAGAACTTCTTCACCCTGTCCTCGCGCTTCTTCTTCGGCAGCTTCGAAGGTGGGTTGATGCTCCGACTGCCGCTCAACGACCAGTTCGCGGTCGGTGATGCCGGCACCAGCTTCGTGGTGGGGCTGTACCTGGGGGGCGGGATCGACTGAGGGCTACCGGGGCGCCGAGTTCCTCAGCCGGCGCGCGGCTGGTAGCGGGCCGGCTCGTCGAAGAAGTCGATGGCCCGGAAGCGGCTCAGGAAGGTGGCGGCGTGCTCCACCCCGGCGGGAATGAAGTAGCTGTCGCCCCGGCGGTAGATCCGGGTATCGGTGCCGATGCGCAGCTCCATCTCGCCCTCGAGCACCACCCCCCACTGGGCACCGTGGCTGTGGGGGGGGATGGCGCCGATGGGTTCGATGTCGAAAAACACCACCTGGCGCCCGCCGGCCTGCAGCAGCCAACCGCGCACCCCCTCGATAGCGATGTCCACCTCGGGCAGCGACTCGACGAACTCCGGGAAACTCTCCGTGGCACTCATGCGTCCTCCTCGTGTCTGCCGGTTCCGACCGGCAACCAGCTTGCCAGACGATTCCTTGCCGGGCAAGCGTACCGCTTGCTCTCCCGCTTCACGGGTTCATGCCATGAAGTATATAGGTTTCGGGTCTGGCATCCCGGCCCGGAAACAAAGACGCTCGCAAGGGGGCATGGTATCAGTGAGTCCGCCAGCCAAAAGCTATTGACTTTCCGAGGTCACGGGAAATAAGTTGGGCGTCATGCCGGCCGGGAAATGAGCGAAGGTGCCGTGCGTGCGCCAAGGCGCAGCTCGACTCGGTGACCGGGTTGGGATACTGGTTCGACTTCTGCGAGTTCGATCTGGAGGTGGGATAATGATCTCGAGCAAGCTCCTCGATGAAATGAAAGAGGCGCTCCGGCGGGCCATGCAGGCCGAGCACCAGGGGTACTACTTCTACCACATGGCTGCTGCTCACACCGAGGACGCCAGGGGCAAGCAGGTGTTCGCGGATCTCGCCGAGCAGGAGCGTCAGCACTTCGACTACCTGAGGCGTCAGCTCCATGCGCTCGAGAGTACCGGCGAGCCCGATCCGTCGGTCGACTTCGAGGTGCCCGACACGGACCCCGCCACCCATCCGATCTTCAGCGACGGCATCAGGAGTCGCATAGGCGGCGCGCACTACGAGATGACCGCGTTGGCCGTCGGGGTTCAACTCGAGGCCAACTCGAGTGACTTCTACCTCGAACAGGCGAAGAAGGCCGGTGGCGGCCGACTCGCGGAGTTCTTCCGCAAGCTGGCGGAATGGGAGTCGGTGCACTACCGTCTGCTGCTCGAGCAGCAGCAGGCGCTACAGCAGGATCACTGGTCTGCGGCCCGCTTCGAGCCGTTTTGACGAAATTCTTGATTTCCCATCCCTGGCGCCAAGTGATCAACGGGCATGCGCGATATGCATCGGGCACACCGCTGTCACCTCCGTGCTGTCCGTCGTTATTGACTTGCACCCGCTCGCCCCGACGTATCAAGCTATCCTACGGAAAGCTTTTCGACAACAGGAGCGCCAATGCCTTACAGCCTTAATATTCGCATCGCTGGCGCCGCCGGCCAGGGAGTGCAGACTGCCTCGGACCTGGTCGGCCGGGCGGCGGCACGTCAAGGACTGCACGCTTCCTGCGTAAACGACGCAGAGTCGCGTATTCGTGGGGGGCTCAACTTCAACCAACTGCGCCTGTCACAAGTACCTGCGGCCGGGGTAAGCGAGCGCATCGACGTCTTGCTCGCCTTGAACGAGCAGGCGCTGCGGGCTTACGGTCCAAACACCTCCCAAGACGGTGTCGTGATTGGGCCGTCGGCTGCGAGCACGGCAGGCCTGGGCCTGGTATCGATCGCACGGAAGGCCGGCAACGAGAAGGCAGCATCTACCGCCGCGGCGGCATGCGCATGTGCCCTGGCCGGGATCGAGGGGAAGACGCTCGACGAGCTAATAATGGAGCGGTTCGGCGATCGGGCCGACGTCAATCTTGAGGTGGCTCGTCTAGTCCGGCAGGACGTCGAAAAGATGGATGCTGCCGGCAGGCTCTCCTCTCCACGGCCGGGGACGGAGGACAGCGGGAGGCTCTGGCTCGCCGGTCACCAGGCAATCGCCCTGGGGGCGGTAGCCGGCGGTGCGAGCTTCTATGCGGGATATCCCATGAGCCCGTCGACCGGGATCATGGTGAACCTCGCCAGGTGGTCACGGAGCGCCGGGCTGCACGTCGAACAGGCGGAGGACGAGGTTGCGGCCATCAGTATGGTGGCCGGGGCGTCCTACGCGGGGGCTCGCGCCATGACCGCCACCTCCGGTGGCGGCTTCTGCCTCATGACGGAAGGAGTGTCGCTTCTCGGCATGATCGAGTGCGGGGCGGTGATAGTGATCGCCGGGCGCCCCGGACCAGCCACCGGGCTTCCGACGAGAGCCGCCCAGGGCGACCTGCTCCTTGCGTTGCACGCCGGACACGGCGCCTTCCCGCGCGTGATTCTCGCCCCGCGCGACATCCCCGACGGTATTGAACTCACCGCGAGGGCGTTCGACATCGCCGAGCGCTTCCAAGTGCCGGTGCTCATACTCACCGACCAATTGCTGCAAGACGGCCGGATCACGTCCCCGATGCCGGCACTTGAGGGCCTTCCGCGGCGGCGTCACCTGTCAGGGCACGAGAAGCTAGAAGCTTTGGACGAGTACCGGAGATACCGACTGACCGAAGACGGCATCTCGCCGCAAGCGGCACCGGGTGTCTCCCGTCACGTGGTCGTCGTGGATTCCGACGAACACGATCAGTGGGGTCACATAACCGAGTCGGCAGCGGTGGCGGCTGCGATGGCGGACAAACGCCGTCGCAAGGCCGCGACGGTAGCCGCGGCCGGACCGCTCGAACCGGAACGGCCGGACGGCGACCCGGAAAGAATGCCCCTGGTGGCAAGCTGGGGTTCCAGCTACCACACGTTGATCGAGGCTCGCGAGATGATGGGAGGCGACGTGTTCGCCCACCTCCACTTGCGTCAGCTCTGGCCGCTCGCCGGCCGCGGCCTCGAGCAACTCGTCAAGAAGACACCCAAGCTCGTCGTGGTGGAGTCCGCCCAGGAAGGGGGACTGGAGGTGTTGCTGAGGCGCGTGTGCCTACGCCGGCCGGAGGCATTCATCGGCAAGGACGACGGCAGGCCCTTCAGCGCCGAAGAGCTCGCCCATCGACTCGGGGAGGTGCTGTGATGACGGTCAAGCGTGAAGACTACGCGCCCACCGGGGAGACCGCCTGGTGCCCGGGATGCGGAAATTTCGCCATCCGGGATTGCGTGGTGGATGCCCTGGTGCGCCTGGACCTGCCTCCGCACCGGGTGGTGATTTGCACCGGCATCGGCCAGGCGCCCAAGCTGCCACACTACATCCGCGTCAATACGTTCAACGGCCTCCACGGCAGGGAGGTCGCGGCGGCAACCGGGGTGAAGCTGGCCGCCGACGATTTGACCGTCATCGTGCACGCCGGTGATGGAGGCGCCTACGGGGAGGGCGGCAACCACTTCTTGCACGCCATCCGCCGCAATATAGACATCACGCTGATCGTCCACGACAACAAGACCTACGGGTTGACAAAGGGCCAGGCGAGCCCCACCAGCAAGGAAGGCCTGCGCACGGCCATACAGCCCGACGGCCTGTCGTCGCGGGCACTCGATCCGCTGGCGCTCGCCGTGAGCCAGGAATGCTCCTTCGTTGCGCAGGGATTCGCCGGCCGGCCGGACCAACTCGTCGGCCTCATGGTGGAAGCGATTCGGAACCCGGGCTTTTCACTGCTGAACGTTCTGCAGCCGTGCGTCACGTGGGATGGTGTACACACCTGGAGATATTACCGGCAACGCTGCTTCGACATCCCGGCCGATCACGACCCAACCAGCAGCGAGGCGGCGCTCGCGCTCATCCACGGTAACGACGGCAGGATACCTCTCGGCATCGTCTACCGCCACCAGCGGCCGAGTTACCACGAGCGGGTTCTCGCTCACCTGCCTCGCCCGCTTCGCGTGCTCGAGCCCAGGCCCGAGCGGGCGATCGACATCGTCGCCAAGCGGCTCTGAGGCTTTCGCGCCCGGGGGCGCGGCCGTCTACCGGCTGGTCGATCGCAGCGTGGTCCGGACCCTGAACGTGGGTGAACCCAACGAGCTGCACTGGGATCGTTCCGGCCGTCCCGGCACCGGCACGGTTCTCTACTACCGCAACGGCGCGCAGCTGCGGCGTCTCGACGTGCTTTCTGGAGAAGACACCCTGGTGCACGACTTCACGGCGGAGTATCCCTCGGCCCAGCTGCAGCTCTACCGGGCCCGGCTCTGCGACGGCTGGTGGCGCGTCCTCGAGGGTCCTTGAGGCCTAGCGCGCCGTTACCGGGGGGGGTTCATCCCGCCACCGGGCGGGCAACGGCCGGTGGCCGTGAACAGCAGCGTCTCGTCGAGCGGGTCTTCCAGTTCGAAGCCGCACAGCGGGCACACCGCACCTCCCGGCACGGTGGCCAGCGGCGCGCCGCACTCGTGGCAGCGGCTCCAGTACTCCACCAGGTTCTCTGTTTCGCGGGCAGGCATCTTGCTCTCCTCCGCTTCAGGGGTTCATGCCCGGAAGTATAGGCTTCGGGTCTGACATCCTGGCCCGGAAGCAAGTGGCCGGCACCGGGGAAGGGGGGGGTTACAGACCACCCGCTCGCAGGTGCTCGATAAAGGTCGCCAGGTCGCAGGAAAGGCACCGCCCGCTCCCGGCCGGCTTCCTGGTCTGCGAGACCAGCAAGCGCCGGGAGGCCTTGATGATGTCGGCGGCCTTGTTCAGGCGTGAGACGTCATCGGTCGAAGGAGAAGAGGTCAGCTTGATCTCCACGGCCCAGATCTCCTTGCCGAAGTCAAGGACGAGGTCCAGCTCGTGCTGGTCCGCGGTCCTGAAGTAGTACGCTCCGAAGCTGCGCCCCTGCGAGGAAAGTTCTCCCAACGCCTGCTCGATGACGTACCCCTCCCAGCTCGCCCCGACCCACGGCTGCACGAGCAAGGCGCGCTCGGCCGGTGTGTTCAGCAGCGCATGCACGAGACCGCTGTCGCGCCAGTAGAGCTTGGGCCTCTTGACGAGGCGTTTTCTGACGTTCGCCTGGTAGGCTGGAAGCTGCCGAAGCAGGAAAGCTCCGATGAGATAATCGAGGTAGCTGTTGACCGTGTGGTACGAAAGCCCGAGGCTCTGTCCCACCTGGGCCGCGTTCCACACCTGGCCGTGCAGGGCGGCCAGCATCCGCAGCAGCCGGTCCGTCACCTGCGGCTTCGCGGGCAGCCCCCACGTGGGCAGGTCGCGCTGGGCCAGAAGCGCCAGGTAGTCGATCTGCCACCGCGGATAGCGCTTCGGCTCGAGCACGCCGCCCTCGGGATAGCCCCCGCACAGCCAGTGCCGACCGCGCGACGATTTCGTCTTCAGCTCCGACAGCAGGAACGGCGTCAGTTCCACCAGCGACAGGCGGCCCGCCAGTGATTCCGAGACGTGGGTCATGAGCGAGGGGGACACGGAACCGAGAAGCAGGAAGCGTCCCTTGCGGCCGCGGTCCCGATCGATCGCCCCCCGCAGGCGCACGAAGACCTCCGGCCAGGACTGGGCCTCGTCCAGGATGAGCAGATTCTTGCCGGCCACGAGGTCGTCCCATTCGAGGTCAAGCCGCAGGCGGTCGGACTCCTGCTCGAGGTCGAAGTAGACCCCGCGCATGGCTTGTGCCAACGTGGTCTTGCCGCACTGCCGCGGCCCCACCAGGGCCACTGCCGGGTAGGCCCCGAGGCGCTCCTTTATCAGCTTTTGGACCCTGCGCTTTATCATGTCTTGTATTATAGAATCTGATTTCTATATTGCAAGAACAGTCTTCCACCCCGCACCACGCGGGTCCCCTCCCCGGAACCGCAAAACCGCTTTCAGAAGGTCATCCGGTAGACCTTCCCGTGGGTGCTGGGGACGTCCCGGTCGGACTTGGTGGCGATGAACAGGGCGTCGTCGTAGACGTACAGCTTGCTGATGCCCTGCTCGTCGAAGTCGGTGATCCTGGTGAAGACGCCGCTGGAGAAATCGTAGCGGTACAGCTCGGCGCGGGGAGTGGCGGCGCGGTCTTCCCAGCAGGAGGTGGACAGGTAGAGCCGGTCCCGGTAGAAGGCCAGGCCGTGGAAGTTCACCGGGCCGGCGGCCACCTCGGTCTCGCTGCTGCCGTCGTA
>Ga0190359_1000941_pt1 | contig 19021 bp, 11 predicted proteins | sample 48721823_MG_FD_161269 | JGI IMG/M metagenome (GOLD analysis project Ga0190359, IMG submission 161269) | Hydrothermal vent microbial mat bacterial communities from Southern Trench, Guaymas Basin, Mexico - 4872-18-2-3_MG | ecosystem: Environmental > Aquatic > Marine > Hydrothermal vents >... | reverse complement strand
TATCGGCTGAAAATCTGACCATCGGGTATCGCCGGAAAGGAGAACCTGACCTGGTGCTTTTTTCATCACAAAGCTTATCGAGCCATCCGGATGAATTGGTAGCTTTGCTGGGGCCAAACGGTTCGGGTAAATCTACTTTGCTGAGAACACTTGCCGGATTACAGGCGCCATTAAGCGGCGTAGTGAGTATTGCCGGTAATCCCATCCGGAGTAGTCAGATACGGCAATCCGCCAGGCTGCTCAGTATTGTATTGACCGAGCGGGTTGAAGTGCGTAATTTCACAGTATTTCAACTGGTCTCCCTGGGACGGTATCCTTATAATAACTGGTTGGGACGGATCACCCGTGATGACCGCCTGAAGATTGCAAATGCCCTTGAACAGGTCGGCCTTTCTGATTACGCCGGTCATTATCTTCATGAACTGAGCGATGGAGAATATCAACGGGCTATGATTGCCAAAGCACTCTGCCAGGATACGAGATTGATCTTCATGGATGAACCCACTGCCCATCTTGACCTGCCTAATAAAGTGGCCATTATGAGACTGCTAAGGCGATTAACCAAAGAGACAGGGAAAAGTATCCTGTTTTCTTCACATGAACTCGACCTGACCCTGCAGACAGCCGACACCCTATGGCTGATCAGGAGAGGTCAACCCGTTAGAATGGGAATTCCTGAAGATTTAATTCTTGAGGGAGCTTTCGAATCTACGTTTAATACGGCAGAGGTTGATTTTGACCGATCTACGGGGAGTTTTAGAATGCAATATATAGATGGTTATCCTGTGTATTATGAGGATAATAAGCAGAATGGGTTTTGGATACAACATGCGTTACGCAGAGTAGGTTTCTCTCCGGTAACCGATTCCGGGCTGCCTGTCCGGGTGCGTCCCGGTGAGGAGCCTGATACCTGGATCCTGTCTGTTAACAAGAAAATATCCAGTTTTAACCGGCTGGCTCCTCTTATAAAAACATTACTGGATTTACTGCATTCCGATCCGGCACTCTTTAAAAAAGTGTAAATTGCAACGGCATTAATCTTTTCAATAATGAAGAAAAAATGGAAAGATCTGGGATATGTAGATGAACCGGTCCCGGAGAAAATTGATCTGGTTAAGGAGATACGGAAATTGCGTGAAGAAAAAAATGCGGTGATTCTGGCACATTTTTATCAAAAGCCTGAGGTTCAAGATATTGCCGACTTTATTGGAGACAGCCTGGATCTTTCAAGAAAAGCAGCCGATACCGGTGCCGATGTGGTCTTGTTTGCAGGTGTCCATTTTATGGCTGAAACTGCCAAAATCCTATCACCCGGGAAAAAGGTGCTGATTCCTGATCTGAATGCCGGATGTTCACTGGCTGATTCTTGTCCCCCGGATAAATTTGAAATGTTTAAAAAAACACATCCCGCTCATAAGGTGGTGACTTATGTGAATACCAGTGCGGCTATCAAGGCCCTGTCGGATGTTTGCTGTACTTCTACCAATGCATTGCAGATTATAGAACATTTCCCAAAGGATCAACCCCTGATCTTTGCACCCGACCGGAACCTGGGGCAGTACCTTAATAGTTTAACGGGCCGGAATATGCTGCTCTGGGATGGCGCATGCCTGGTACACGAAGAATTTTCATTGGAAAGGATACTTGAACTTAAAGAAGAACATCCGGCTGCAAAAATTATCAGTCATCCCGAATGTCAGCAACCGTTGCGCCTGGTATCCGATTTTATCGGTTCTACTTCTGCTCTGCTGAAGTTTACACAGCAAGATTCGGCCACATCATTTATTGTAGCAACTGAATCCGGTATCCTGCATCAAATGCAACAGGCCAGCCCCCGAAAAACTTTTATTCCGGCACCACCCAATGATTCAACCTGTGCCTGCAATGATTGTGAGTTCATGAAAATGCATGATCTTACAAAAATCTACCTCACATTAAAGTATGATTGGCCCGAAGTTACTGTTAAAGAGAATATCCGTACACGGGCCGAAGAACCGGTAAGGAGAATGCTGGACTGGTCTCAAACACCGCAGTAAACCCTCCGGTTATTTGATCACTTTACATATTTGTGGCTGGCTGTTTATTATTTAAAATGATGATAAAACAGCATATGTGAAGTCTTAAAAAAAGTTAAATATCAAATATTTCTGACGGATACATAGGGTCAAATGGTAAATTGCGAAAACTAAACCATAACCACTAATCAAGGAGGTTTGCAATGAATCATTATTCAATTAAGTACAAGGTTCTGTTGTTTGTTATGGCCGGAATTCTGGTGTCAGCAATTTCGGGTTGGCTTGCAAATGTATCTGCCCAGGAGGCACCCGGATACCGGAATTATTCTGCGTTGACAAAAGTATTAAAACAAATGGCCGATCAGCATTCCGATCTGGCCAGGCTTAAGTCAATCGGTCAAACAGCAGAAGGACGGGAGATTTGGTTACTCACTTTGGCTAACCAAAAAGGAACTCCGCCTGATCAGCGACCGGGTATTCTGGTGGCAGCTAATTTCGAAGGAGATCACCTGATAGGCAGTGAACTGACGCTTCGGGTGGCCGATTACCTGTTACGCTCTTATCCTGATAATGAAACAGTGAAACGGGATATGGACGATTATGTTTTTTACCTGATTCCCAGGATAAACCCGGATGGAGCGGAGAAAATGTTTCATGCTCCCGTTACCGGAAGTAAAACCAACAATGATGCTTTTGACGGAGATCATGATGGTCGCCTGGATGAGGATGGTCCTGAAGATCTGAACGGGGACGGTTTCATTTCGGTTATGCGGGTGAAAGATGTTCACGGATTATACATGATCGATCCTGACCATCCTGAATTAATGAAAAAAGCCGATCCCTCAAAAGGAGAAGAGGGCCGGTATTCTCTCTATTGGGAAGGGCTGGATAACGATCGTGATGGATTTTACAATGAAGATCCCAGGGGAGGAACAGACCTCAACAGGAACTTTCAGCATGCTTATCCATATTATCAGGAAGATGCCGGAAAGAATATGGTCAGTGAACCGGAGTCGAGAGCGTTAATGGATTGGGTGGTTGCTAACCGGAATATTTCTATGATACTTACATTCGGGGAGAGTGATAATCTGATTACTCCTCCAAACCCGAAAGGGCAGTTCAAGTCAGACCGCACCCTGGATCTGATCCGGTTTGCGGATGCTTCAAATGCCGAAGCTTCCAAAGTGGGTATGATCTCAACAGGCAGAAGAGGTTATGGCCGGTATGGCAGGTTTTTTATGATGGGATCATTTTCCGGGGGACAAAACCAATCGTCAGGACGGAGCCGGAGGCCGGCACGTAAAGCGGCCACTACGGTGAATACTAAGGATTTGCCCTATTTTACCAAGATCAGTAAACGGTATAAAGAGTTGACCGGTATTACAACTCCACCGGTTATTCGTGAACCCGAAGGGGCATTTTTTCAATATGCCTATTTCCAATATGGAGTACCGGCATTTTGTACTCCGGGATGGGGACTGGTACTGCCGGCTGACAGCAGTCGCGGCAAACGGAGAGCATCTAATCCGATGATGATGAAAAAAATGCCGGCAAGAGGTCAAACACGGAGCAGTTCCCCGGCCGGTGTTGATGCTCAATTCTTAAAATATCTTAAGGCAAAACAACCGGATGGATTTGTGGATTGGACGTCCTATATGCACCCTGATTTGGGAGAGGTGGAGATTGGAGGGTTCTCTCCGATGGCCGTCTCCAACCCGCCGGTGGCACAATTGGATAAACTGGGCGAAGCCCATGGTAAGTTTATAGCCTGGTTGCCTACCCTAAATGCCAAAATCCATATAGCTGAATTTGAGGTTACCAACCCGGGAGGAGGCCTTTATCGCATTAAGGCAGAAATTGAAAATACGGGTTATCTGCCTACTTCTACTGCACACGGAGAGCTCTCAAGATCCGTGAAGCCCACGATGGTCCAACTTGAGGTGGATCCTGACCAGATTCTTTCAGGGAACAGTAAGACCAATTTCTTCAAAGCTTTGGCAGGATCCGGTGGCCGGCAGAAATACGAGTGGTTGATTCGCGGAAAGCGGGGCGACCGGATTGAACTGAAGGTGGTTTCTCAAAAAGCCGGATCAGATCATGCAATCCTAAAACTGAAATAAACCGTAATCAACATGAAAACAATCAGCAAAAAAATAATGAAATCACTGATGCAATTAGTCGCAGGTGCAGCATTTTCATGCATGATTATGGCTGCGCTGCCGGTATCAGCGCAAGGACAGGGCAAATCTGCTTCTGACCCGCAGTTTAAAGTGAAGATCGATTTTGACCGCTGGCATGATGTGCCGGAGCTATATGCCGATATGAAACGGCTTCAAAAGGCCTATCCGAAATTTCTGACACTGCAGTCAATAGGTAAAAGTGCGGAGGGAAGGGATATTATGGAGATGACTGTCAATAACCCTGAAACCGGTCCTGAACTGAGCAAAGCAGCCATGTATATTGATGCCAACATCCATGGTAATGAAATTCAGGGTGGTGAAGTATGCCTTTATACTATTTGGTACCTGATGGAGAATTACGGTCGTTTGCCCGGAGTAACTAAATTGGTGGATGAACGTGTTTTTTATATACTCCCGACAGTTAACCCGGATGGACATCAATACTTTATGGAAGGGCAGGGTGGTGGTGCCCGGAGCGGTCATGTACCTGTTGATGATGATAATGACGGATTGATTGATGAAGACGGACCGAATGATTTGAATGGAAACGGAGTGATCGAGCAGATCCGAAAATATGTTCCGGGTGAAGGTAATTACCAGGTAAATCCCTATGATCCCAGGATTATTGAACCGGTTCCGTTTGGAGAAAAGGGCGATTATATCCTTCTGGGATATGAAGGGATTGATGATGATGGAGATGGTATGGTTAATGAGGATGGACCGGGTAGTTATGATCCCAACCGGAACTGGGGATCTGATTGGCAACCTGATTATATTCAGGGCGGTGCAATGGATTATCCGTTTCAATTGCCCGAGGCACGCGCAGTCTCCGAGTTTATAATGGCTCATCCGAATATTGCCGGTGCACAGGCTTATCATAATGCCGGGGGAATGCTTCTGAGAGGTCCCGGTGCGGCATCGGGCGGTGAATACCCGGCATCGGATGTCCGCTTTTATGACGAATTGGGGAAAAACGGAGAACGTATATTGCCGTTTTACCGCTATATAGTGATCTGGAGCGGGCTCTATACGGTACATGGCGGTTTTCTCGACTGGACCAACGATGGACAGGGAATTCCAACCTTCTCCAATGAACTGTGGAGTGGCAAGCAATATTATACCAGTCCTGAATTGCAGGCACAAACAAAAGATCCCAATAGCCCGATCTCAGGCGTAAAAGGTCGCTATTTCTTTAATGAACATCTTGAATTTGGTGATTTATATACCGAATGGAAAGAATTTGACCATCCACAGTATGGAAAAGTTGAAATCGGAGGATCCTGGAAAAAAACTTATGGCCGTCTTCCTCCCCGGTTTATGAATGAAGAGCTCTGCCACCGGAATATGGCCTTTACCCTGTATCAGGCCGATGAAATGCCTAAAATGGAAATTGGTGAGACCAAAGTGGTAAAGATTGATCCGAAAGTATACCGGGTATGGGTAGATCTGACTAATCCTAAAGTTGTGCCTACCATTACTGCCCGTGCGGCTCAGAATCACGTGGTTCGACCTGATCTGCTTCTTCTGGATGGTGATGTGAAAATTATTTCAGCCGGCTGGATCACCAGTAAGGAGACCTTTAATTACCGGCATGCCATTACGCAGGAGATTGATCAGAAGCAACTTAACCGGATCATGATCCGGAATGGTCATCCGGGTAAAACAACCCGGACTATTCAATACCTGGTAAAAGGTTCGGGCAAAATCACCGTTACCTATGACAGCGTCAAAGGTGGAAAAGTGAGTAAAACCCTGGTTTTACGGTAAAAAACGCATGGCGTGTCGTGCTTTCGACGAGACGGTGTGCCGTTATAATAATTATTGTTTGAATATCAGCCCATTGTCATTGGTGTCAATGACAATGGGTTTGTTGTTGGCTATTTTTCCGGCCAGGATCTGTTTCGAAAGTTCATTCAGAATCTCTTTCTGAATCAACCGTTTTACCGGCCGGGCACCATATTGCGGATCGAATCCCCGTTCAGCCAGCCACTCCAGGGCATGGTCTGTGATGGTTAAATTGATCCGGCCGGATAGTTTTTGTTTAACCTGCTCAATCTGGAGCCTGACAATTTCACGAATTTCACTTTGATTCAAGGGAGTGAACATGATAATTTCATCAATCCGGTTTAGAAATTCGGGACGGATAGATGATTTCATCAATTCGAATATCTCCTTTCTGGTTTCTTCAAAAACCTGTTCCCTGTTTTTATCAGTAACCTGTTTCAGTTTTTCCCGGATTATAGGAGACCCGATGTTAGAGGTCATGATGATAATCGTGTTTTTAAAATTGACTACGCGGCCTTTATTATCCGTTAACCGGCCGTCATCCAGTACCTGAAGCAGGATGTTAAATACATCCGGATGTGCTTTCTCAATTTCATCCAGTAAAATAACCGAATAGGGTTTTCTTCTGACCGCTTCAGTCAGTTGACCCCCTTCATCATACCCCACATAGCCCGGAGGAGCCCCGATCAAACGTGATACGGAGTAACGTTCCTGGTATTCACTCATATCAATGCGGGTCATCAGGTTTTCATCATCGAAAAGATACTCGGCCAGGGCTTTGGCCAATTCGGTTTTTCCCACACCGGTGGTACCCAGAAAGATGAATGATCCGATAGGTTTTTGAGAATCCTGCAGGCCGGCACGACTCCGGCGAACGGCATCCGAAACGGCCTGGATGGCATCCTCCTGACCTATTACCCGTTTGTGCAGCTCCTCTTCAAGATGGAGCAGCTTCTCTTTTTCGCTTTGCATCATCCGGCTGACCGGTATTCCTGTCCATTTTGAAACCACTTCTGCAATATCATCGGCATCCACTTCTTCCTTGATCAATGCCCCGTCTGCATGCAGCTCCCTGAGGGTTTGATTCAATGTTTCAATTTTTCGCTCAGCTTCCCTGATACGGCCATACCGGAGTTCGGCTACCCGTTCATATTCATTGTTCCGTTCGGCCTGGTCAGCCTCCTGTTTAAAAGATTCAATAGCTGATTTTTGTTCCTGAATCTCACTTATAACTTTCTTTTCCTGAGACCATTCTGCACGCAGTTTACTACGTTCTTCCGTAAGATTGGCAATCTCTTCTCCTATTTTTTCGGTTTTCTCTCTGTTTCCTTCACGCTTAATAGCTTCACGTTCAATCTCCAGTTGCCTGATACGGCGATCGAGCTCATCAATCTCTTCAGGAACGGAATCTATTTCAAGACGTAATTTCGCTGCTGCTTCATCCATCAGGTCGATGGCCTTATCAGGCAGGAAACGGTCGGAAATGTAGCGGTGTGACAGTTCTACCGCCGCAATTAAAGCATCATCGGTGATTCGTACATGGTGATGCATCTCGTACCGCTCTTTGATACCCCTGAGAATGGAGATGGCACTCGCCTCATCCGGTTCGTCAATAATAACCTTTTGAAACCTGCGTTCCAGGGCTTTATCCTTTTCAAAGTATTTTTGATATTCATCCAATGTGGTGGCTCCGATAGCACGTAATTCACCACGTGATAAAGCCGGCTTAAGAATGTTGGCAGCGTCCATGGCCCCATCGGATTTTCCGGCTCCGACCAGGGTGTGGATCTCATCAATAAAAAGTATCACTTCACCTTCAGAAGCAATTACTTCACGTATCACACCTTTTAATCGCTCTTCAAACTCCCCTTTATATTTGGCTCCTGCTATCAGGGCACCCATGTCTAAAGCATAAATCTGTCTGGATCTTAACGGTTCGGGAACATCCCCGCTTACAATCCGGTGAGCAATGCCTTCAGCAATAGCGGTTTTTCCGGTACCTGGCTCTCCGATCAATATCGGATTGTTCTTGGTCCGCCTTGAAAGGATCTGCAGTACCCTCCGGATCTCTTCATCCCGGCCGATAACCGGATCAAGTTTTCCGCTTCGGGCCTGTTCATTCAGACTGATGGCAAAGCGGTTCAACGAATCAAAACTGTTTTCTGCCGTTTGACTGGTTACTTTTTGACCTTTGCGTAATTCAGCGATCGCAGCCAGTAACTCTTTGCGGGTAATTCCACTGTCTTTTAATAACTGAGCTACTTCATCACCTGCAGTAAGCAATCCAAGTAAAATATATTCTGCTGAAACAAATTGATCTCCTGCTTTTTTGGATGCATTTACGGCCTCTGTTAAAGCACTTTCAGCAGCTTTCGACAAGTATGCTTCGCCACCACCCGAAACTTTCGGATAATGCTGCAGCATACGGTCTATTGCCTGCTCCACCCCTTGTGCGTGGATGGATAATTTCGACATCAAATAGTGGGTTACATTTTCCGCTTCTGAAAAGAGACCTTTCATTAAATGAGCAGGTTCAACAGCCTGGTGCTGATGGCCTTGTGCAATCGTGACCGCCTGCTGAACAACCTCCTGAGCCTTTATGGTAAAATTATTAAAGTTCATATAAGGGATCGTTTATTCGTTCATTTGTTTATATAAATTACAAGAAGTTTGCCATATAGAATAATCGCTAAAAAGTGACAAATTGTCATTCATTTCGATCAACAAGCAGACAAAATGTCACAATAATTAAGGTATATTTCTGCGATAACGGAATTCGCAAACTCGCATTTTGAAGTGATCAATCCTGACAAACACCACCAGGTATTTTTCATAATTGTTTTTGGCTTACTCCGACCAGTTTGAGCTTGAAATCTTTAATGGCAGAAAAACGGCCGAAAACCACAACTTTATCCCCATAATGGAAATAGTCATCCCCATGAGGGATAAAATATTCTCCGTCCCGGTTGATCATCATGATGGATCCATCCTGATGGAACGGAATTTCTTTGATCTGGTGATTACTGACTGCTTTATTTTGTACCTGGATGATCTCCACATTAAATGATTCAAAGCTTTCAAAAAGGGTATGATATGTAGCTGGTCTGAAAATGATATTTTCAATGGCGGTAGCGATTACCTGGGCTCCGTCAAGTGATTCCACACCTATTTGATCCAGTTGGCTCACCACCTCTTTTTTATTGGCACAAGAGATGATATTTCCATGTTTTAATTTTTCTCTCAGGATTTGAGCAATCTGGTAATTCCGTTGCTCTGAATGGGTAAGGATGACAATATAGTCTCCGGGGTTGAGATGGTACTTTTTATAGATCCCTATATCGGTGGCGTTACCATGTATAGCTTTGATCCCTTTCAGGTTTAAACTGTCTGCTTTCTCTTTTTTCAGGTCGATAATGATACTTTGTTTGTTATGCATCTTCAGGTTTTTAGCAAGAAAGACTCCTCTCCCGCCGCCTCCGATGATGAAAATTTTCTCTTCTTCTCCCTTCCCTTTTCCGGTGATCTGGTTAAATAACAAGGGGGCGAGAATACAGGTCAGTACTGCCAGTAAAATAAAGGATGTATTCATAGCCGGTGTAATCACCCCAAGATTCAGTCCGACTGCAGCAGCAGCAATGATCAGGCTGAGCCGGGACGAGAGCAAAATACCACCGGATAGTGCTTTACGCCATCCGAAAAGACGGATCCAGATCATGGAAGGCAGCGCTTTAATTAAAAAGAGCAGTACAAGAAGAGAAATAAGAAAGATCAATAATTGGCCGGCTTCCTGAAAAACCGCAAGATCGATTTTGGCTCCCACAAGAATGAAAAAGATCGGAATAAAAAAGCCATGCCCCATTCCATCCAGTTTCATCATCAGGGTTGAACGGTCTTTATCTGAAAAATAAGAGATCAGGATGCCGGCCAGAAAAGCGCCAAGAATAACCTCTGTCTTAATGAGTTGGGATACAATTACAAAAAGCAGGATCAATGCCAGAACACCCCGGACTTTTATCTGGGAAGCGGCATGCGAGAGGGTGTTGAGAATCCGTTTGAAAAGGTTGACTTTAACCAGTATCCTGCCTAATTGATAAAAGACGAAGAAAAGAACAAACAGCGAAATAATCAGAAAGACTTCAAACCTGACTCCTTTTTCAATGATAGAAATAGTAAAGGTAAAAAGCAGAATACTCAGGATATCAGCCACAGCAGCTGCCATAATAAGCATTTGACCGTAAGGTTGCTGAATTTCAGACCGGTTTTTGATAACCGGCATGATCACACCGAGTGATGAGGTGGAAATGATCAGAGCGAAATACCAAATTTGTTTGATCGGGATAATGGTTCGCAGCAATAATGCGCTGAGGATAGCCAGCAACAGGGTCAGGATATAGATAATTACTCCGGTTAGTAATGGATTCTTTAACAGGCGGTCCCATGTGATCTTTCGGCGTGGAAAAGAATGGATCACTTTGGTGACATTAATCTCCAGACCACTTAGAAACATTAAAAAGACAAATCCCATCAAACCCAGAAAATTCAAATATTCCGATTCGGGTAAAATGTTTAATACAAAAGGCCCAATGATAATACCTAATCCGATTTCAAATACGACGGATGGTATCTGAACAATCCTGATTTGTGAGGTGATAATAGGAGAGAACCAGGCTAATCCTACGACAATAAAGAGAGGTAAAAAGTCTGAGCTGAAATCCATACCGAAATATACTAAATATTACCGGTACATCTTATGATTGAGTGTTTTGTAAAGTGCCCAGTTGACAAAACCCGGGGCGATCCATTGAAAGAAGCTGAGTGCCTTACCCAATAGCGTTTGGGTGATTTTGAATTTTCGCCGCCGGATCAGTCGCATAACGGCACGACCTACATCCTCTTCGGTTTCATGACCGCGGCGGTGGACTTCCATCAGGGAATTGTCATATTTAAGTACCTTTTTGCCGGGATAAGCTTTTACAAAACCCACACGTACCAATCCGAAATGAACCCCGCTATGTCTCAATTCCGACTGAAGCGTCTGGGCAAGGGCTGTAAGTCCCATTTTTCCTACCGAGTAGGGTGCTGAATTAGGAATCCCCCGGATACCTCCTGACAGGCTGGAGATAAAAACCACGCTGCCACGGGTCTGTTTGATAAATGGGAGAGCAGCCATAGTACAATAAACCGCACTCATCAGGTTGACATCAATCACCTTTTTAAAGAATTCAGGAGTTAATTCTTCAAAAAAACCTCTCACGGGTAATCCGGCATTGTTGATAAGGTAATCCAACCGGTCAAAATGTGCGACTGTCTGCTCAACCAGTTTCCGGCAAAATCCGGGATCAGTTACATCCCCCGGAATGGCCAGTGGCTGATAGCCCATGGATTGAAATTCAACTTGTGTGTTTCGCAATTGTTCCGGATTCCGCCCATTGATCACCACACGGGCTCCCTCCTCCATAAACATTCCGGCAATAGTTCTTCCGATTCCTCTGCTTGAACCGGTGACAATCACAGTTTTATCCCTGAATTTCATCAGCTCTCTCTTATAATTAATAACCGGGAAGCTGTAAAGATAAACTATTTTCAGTGAGTCGAAACCGTTACTGAGAGACCGAACGTAACTGCAAACAGCAAGTTTAAAAGGTGCCGTAAATAGCGTCAATATCTGTGTTGCAGAACACGGAAGAATAAATATGGAAGCCCATCCGGTTGGTGCTGAGTTTTCTTTCAAGATGCAGAATCGGGAATCCCGGTTGTACACCTAAATATCCGGCTGTTTTCGGGTCGGCGGCAATGGCCCGTATACGTTGTTCCCCGCCCCTGATCTCAATACTGTAATACCGGCGCAGAATATCAAACAGAGAATTGTTTTCAAATTTATGTACGGTAAACCGGGGCATGTTGATGTTGGGCAGATAGTTGATATCGTAAAAAATAGAATGTCCTTCAAGTTGACGTAATCTTTCAAGAAAAATACAACCTGTTTCCTGTTCTACCTCATCCAGCGGAAAGATAAAAGGTTCAGGCCAGGTTCTGACATCGGGTTTTGTTAATACAATGGTTCTTAATTCCTTGTTTCTCAAAGCAGCCGTGGTTCCGGCTACCGATAATATTCCGATTCCGGTTGGGCTGTTACTTACAATGCTGCCTTTGCCCTGACGGGTGATTATGTATCCATCATAGGCCAGGCTGATCAGCGCCTGGCGCACCGTCGGCCGGGTTAATCCGTATGTACGGCACAATTCGTTCTCAGAGGGTAATAAATCTCCCTTCCGGTAAACCTCCTCTTCAATATGCTTCCGGAGTATCTCATACAATTTTTTGTGCCTGGGTATTTTTTTCATGAATTAACTTGTATATACAAGTTGAATAAATTATCTTTGCAAAGATAAATAAACTATACTGTAAATCAAAAGGTTCAGAAATAAAAATCTTAAGAAAATAGTAACTTGTATTTACAAGTTGATGAATTAATATTCGATTATCAAATAAAATATTTCTATGGCACTTCCGGTTATTTTACCCCGTCAGGGTCAATCTGTTGAGTCGTGTATTCTGACAGAGATTCTGGTTAAAAAGGGCAACCAGGTTACCCGGGGTGATCTTCTGTTACGGTATGAAACGGATAAGGCTGTTTTTGAATTGGAATCCCCCGGTACAGGCCAGGTGTTGGAATTGTTATATAAAGAGGGGGATGAAGTTCCGGTTTTATCCACCGTGATTATCCTTGGCGATCCGGATGAACCGGTAACAACGGATGATCGTCCGCAGCAGTCATCCGTATCCCCCCGTGCCAGAAAATTAGCCGGCCGTTTGGGAGTGCCGTTGGTTGGTGTCACCGGTAGCGGGCCGGGTGGCCGTATCATTGAAAAGGATGTGGAGCGATGGGCTGCAGAGAAGGGACGTCTGACCCGGTTGGCTGCTGATCTGTCGGCTTCGTCCGGGACGGCAGTACCTTCAAAGGGCGGCGGACCCGGAGAACGCATCAGAAGCGGCGATCTTTTGAAGAAAGATCAGGTACCCCGGGAGGAGGAACCGCAGTCCCGGGATGATTCAACCGTAATTCCACTGTCAAATATCCGCAAGATCATTGCACGGAAAATGCAAGATTCGCTGCAAAATTCAGCTCAGTTGACCCACCATACGAGCGCTGATGCACGAAAAATGCTGACTCTTAGATCCATTATAAAGCAGAAAATGGAGACCCGGGATTTTCCCAATATTACACTGAATGATATGGTCTGTTTTGCTGTGGTGAAGGCATTGCAGAAAATGCCCGTGATGAACAGTCATTTTTTGGGTGATGCTGTCCGTACTTTTACTAAAGTACATCTCGGAATGGCAGTGGACACGGAACGTGGCCTGATGGTTCCCGTGTTAAAAAATGCAGACGATTTGAATATAAAAGAATTATCTGCACAACTCAGGCAACTGGCTGACGATTGCAAGTCGGGTAATATTGATCCTGACCTGCTTTCACCTGAGGCTGCCGGTTTTACCGTGACCAATCTCGGTGCTTATGGGGTTGAAATGTTTACCCCGGTACTGAATCTTCCACAATGCGGTATACTGGGAGTAAATGCGATTATTCAGCGACCCGGTGATACCGGAAACGGAATCATCGGATTTATTCCCTATATCGGTCTTTCTCTGACATACGACCACCGGGCAGTAGATGGCGCACCGGCATCCGCATTTCTGCGGGAGGTGAAAGAACAAATTGAAAATCTGGAAATTAACCTGTAAAATAAAGAATATGTACGATCTTGGAATAATAGGAGCAGGCTCGGCAGGATATGTAGCTGCAGAACGGGCCGGACTGGCAGGCCTGCGGGTAGTGCTTTTTGATAAAGGAAAACTTGGAGGAGTATGCCTGAATGAGGGATGTATCCCTACCAAAGCGCTGCTTTATGCGGCAAAGTTGTATGATCATGCACGCGAGGGGGCTCCTTATGGGATACAGACGCGTGAAGTTACTTTCGATTTTGTCAAAATGATGGCCCGTAAAAATAAAGTCGTTAAAAAACTGGTTGCAGGAGTGGCTGCCAAAATGAAAAAAGCCGGAGTGGAAATGGTGCAGTCTGAAGCCCGTATTTCAGCCCGGAAAAGTGACCACCTGGTAATTTCGGCAGGAGACCAATCCTATTTATGCCGGAATATATTACTGGCTACCGGTGCACAGGCGGTTCTTCCCCCGATCAAAGGACTCGACAGGGAAAATATACTGACCAGTACAGAGATACTGAATATAACCGAACTGCCCGAAAGTCTCAATATTATCGGGGGCGGGGTCATTGGCCTCGAATTTGCCAGCCTGTTTAACAGTCTGGGTACAAAGGTAAATGTGTTTGAGATGATGGAGGAGATTCTGCCGGGTACTGACCCTGAGTTCAGTGGTATGCTGCGTAAAGAGTTGAGCCGTAAAGGAGTCGGATTTTATACGGCTACCCGGGTTACGGAAGTCCGGAATCAGGATGTCCTATTCAAAACAAAGGACGGGAATGAGGAAACAGTGTCTGCTGACAAACTCCTGGTCAGCGTGGGCCGCCGGCCTGATCTGGCCCGACTGGGTCTGGATGAATCCGGCGTGATCTATTCACAGGACGGGGTTCGGATTGATGCCTTTTGCCGGACCAACATTCCTAATATTTATGCGGCCGGAGATATCACCGGGTTTTCACAACTGGCTCATACAGCCAGCCGGGAAGGAACTGTGGCTGTGAATCATATCCTGGGAAAAACCGACCGGATACGCTATGAAGCGGTACCCAATGTGGTGTATACCAATCCTGAAATAGCCTGGGTGGGATTGACCGAAGAGGAGGCAAAAACCAAAGGTATCCCGGTGAAAATATTAAAACTTCCTATGGGATTTGCCGGTAGGTTTATCGTCGAAAATGAAGGTAAAAACGGAATGGCCAAAATGATCATCGGTGAAAAATACGGGGAAGTATTGGGGGTACATCTTTACGGAAACCCGGCCTCCGAACTTATCCATAGTGCAGCGATTGCCATTGAGATGGAGATGCGTGTGGAGGAACTGCAGCAGATTATATTTCCACATCCCACTGTCTCAGAGATTATACATGAAATTGCATACGAAGCTTAATTAATAATAAGATATGCCTAAAAGTCAGTTTATCGATCCTGAAGAATCCCGCAAACCGGGCCAGATAACTTTTAAACCGATTCCCGTAAACCAATATCAGCAAACCCTCCAGGATGAGCGGAAACATTATTCAGATGACGATTTCATGCGTATCTATCATGATATGCAGATCATCCGTGAGTTTGAAACCATGTTGAACCTGATTAAGACCAAAGGAGAATACCAGGGGATTCCGTATCACCATCCGGGACCGGCGCATTTGTCAATCGGCCAGGAAGCTTCAGCAGTAGGAATGGCCTATCTGCTGACCATTGACGACCTGATTTTCGGCTCTCACAGGAGCCATGGGGAGATTCTCGCTAAAGGCTTGTCAGCCATCCATCAACTGGCTGATAATGAGCTTATGCAGATTATGGAATCTTTTTTCGGAGGACGAATCCTACGCATTGTGGAGAAAAATCATCAGGGGGATGTCAAAAGCCTGGCTATCCGTTTTCTTCTCTATGGAACTTTATCAGAAATTTTTGCCCGCGAAACCGGATTTAACCAGGGATTAGGGGGATCCATGCATGCCTTTTTCACCCCTTTCGGTGTCTATCCGAATAACGCTATAGTAGGCGGATCCGGGGATATTTCGGTGGGTGCCGCACTTTATAAAAAAGTCAATCGGAAACCGGGGATTGTGGTGGCCAATATCGGTGATGCTTCGGCAGCATGCGGACCGGTATGGGAGGGGATCTCCTTTGCAGCGATGGACCAATTTACAAAATTATGGGATGAGCCTTACCGGGGCGGATTACCCATTATTTTTAATTTTATGAATAACCAATACGGTATGGGCGGGCAAACCCGGGGTGAAACCATGGGTTACGATATACTGGCCCGTATCGGAGCCGGCATCAATCCCGACCAAATGCACGCAGAAAGAATCGATGGATATAACCCTCTGGCGGTAATCGATGCTTTTCGTCGTAAAAAACAGATACTTGAAGAGAAAAAAGGACCGGTTTTGCTCGATACTTTAACCTACCGGATCAGCGGTCACTCTCCGTCGGATGCCTCTTCTTACCGTTCAAAAGAGGAGATTGAAGCCTGGCAAAAAGCAGATTCAATTGCCGGTTTCGGCAAAGAGTTGGTATCCAACAAAGTCTGTTCTCAGGATGATCTGGGATTGATGCAAGACCAGATAGCATCTGCCATTAAAGAGATCATGCAACTGGCAATTGATGACGAAATTTCACCACGGATGGATCTGGCAGCACACCCTGAACTGATCGGAAGCAAAATGTTTTCATACGAGTCGTCAGACCGGATGGAAGAACGCTCACCTGAAGTATTAATGACTATTGAAGAGAATCCCCGTGTACAACAAATTGCCAGGAAAGAGCGGTTTGCCCTGGATGCTGACGGGAAACCGTTTTCTAAATTAAAAACTTACCAGTTGCGGGACGGTATTTTTGAAGCGATTCTGGATCGGTTTTATAAAGACCCGACATTAATTGCTTACGGAGAAGAGAACCGCGACTGGGGCGGGGCATTTGCCGTATATCGCGGGCTTACCGAAGCACTTCCTTATCATCGTTTATTCAATACCCCGATCGCTGAAGGAGCAATTGTGGGTACCGCCATCGGTTACGGGATGTCAGGCGGCCGTGTGATTGCTGAGATTATGTATTGCGACTTCCTGGGCCGGTCGGGTGATGAGGTTTTTAACCAACTCCCCAAATGGCAGGCCATGAGTGGTAACCTGATTAAAATGCCGGTCGTCATCCGGGTATCCGTAGGATCAAAATACGGTGCACAACACTCGCAGGACTGGTCATCACTGGTAGCACATATACCCGGACTGAAAGTGGTTTTTCCGGCTACTCCGTATGATGCCAAGGGATTGATGAATGCAGCGCTTCAGGGAACAGACCCGGTGATCTTTTTTGAAAGTCAGCGTATCTATGACGTGGGAGAACTGTTTCACAAAGAAGGAGTGCCCGAAGAATATTATGAAATCCCCCTCGGGGAGCCTGATGTGAAACGGCAGGGGAGTGACCTGACCATTTTATCCATCGGGGCAACATTGTACAATGCACTGAAAGCAGCTGATATCCTTAAAGATAAATACGGAATATCCTGTGAAGTAATTGATGCCCGCAGCCTGGTACCGTTTAATTACGAATTGGTGCTGAAATCAGTCCGGAAAACCGGTAAAATACTTTTAACCAGTGATGCTTCAGAACGGGGCTCCTTCCTGAAAGAGATGGCACAAACCATAACCGAACTGGCTTTTGATGAACTGGATGGGCCTCCGGTAGTGGTAGGTGCCAGAAACTGGATCATCCCGGCACACGAACTGGAGGATTATTTTTTCCCGCAACCCGAATGGATGCTGGATGCTATCCATGAATATATTTTACCTCTCCGGGGTCACCAAATAACCACTAACTTTACTGCAGCTGAATTGTTGCGAAGAAAAACGGCCGGAGTTTAACTATTAGATAAATCGTATGCAGGATCGAAAAAAAATAATTGGAAATATTCGAAACAAATCGGGCTACATTATTGATATGGATGGCGTGATTTATCACGGAAATAAAGTCCTTCCCGGGGCCAGGGAGTTTGTCGACTGGCTGGTGGCGGAGAAAAAAAACTTTCTCTTTCTGACCAATGCCAGTGATAAAACCCCCAAGGAGTTACAGGAGAAATTGATGCGACTGGGTATCAAGGTGGATAAAACCGTTTTTTATACCAGTGCACTGGCAACTGCTATGTTCCTGCATAGTCAGAAACCGAAAGGGAGTGCTTTTATCGTGGGAGAGGCAGGTCTCATTAATGCCCTTTACAATGTGGGATATACTATGAATAATATTGATCCCGATTACGTGATCTTCGGAGGTACCTCCTCCTATAATTATGATTCAATTGAACGGGCAGTGAACCTGGTGCTGAGAGGAGCCAAACTGATCGGTACCAATCCCGATGTGACCGGTCCGATTGAAAACGGAATCGCTCCGGCTACCAAAGCCCTGATCTCGCCGATCGAAATGGCTACCGGTAAAAAAGCCTATTTTATCGGTAAGCCTAATCCTCTGATGATGCGCAATGCACTGAAAAAGATTCAATGTACCCGTGAGAATTCAATCATCATTGGCGACCGGATGGATACCGATATCATCGCCGGGATTGAATCTGAAATTGATACACTATTGGTGTTGAGTGGAATTACAAGTGAAAGTGAAATTGGTGATTTCCCCTACCGGCCGAAGTATGTGCTGAATGGAGTGAGCGATCTGGTGCTTAAGGAAAGGCAGTAACCATGGTCCCGGTTAATTCCCATATCCATACACCCTATTCATTCAGTGCTTTTAAATCTTTAGAAGAGGCTTTTCTCCGGGCTTATGATGAAGGGGTAAAAGTACTGGGAATCAACGACTTCTTTGTCACAGACGGTTTTTCTGAGTTTAACAGGCTGGCTCATCAATACACCATCTACCCCTTGTTTAATATTGAATTTGTAGGTTTGTTGAAGAGAGAGCAGCAACAGAACATCCGGGTCAATGATCCGGCCAATCCCGGGCGGACCTATTTTTGCGGAAAAGGGCTCGATTATCCGGTCTCGTTTTCAACCCGCACCCTGAAGCAACTCAATAATGTTATTAAGGAAAGCCAGCAACAGATCCGTGAAATGGTGAATAATGTGAATGCCCTGCTACAATCTGTTCATGCTCCGTTTCGGTTGAGTTACGAGGAGATCCGGTCACGTTACGCCAAAGAGCTGGTCAGGGAGCGGCATATTGCCAAGGCATTACGGGTCATGATCGTGGATGCTTTCGGTAGTGAAGAGGAAAAACGGACTTTTTTAACCCTTCTCTATGGGGGAAAGCCTCCGAAAGCCAACCTGACTAATATCAATGCATTTGAAAGTGAATTAAGAAGCAGGT
>Ga0190359_1000940_pt1 | contig 19021 bp, 16 predicted proteins | sample 48721823_MG_FD_161269 | JGI IMG/M metagenome (GOLD analysis project Ga0190359, IMG submission 161269) | Hydrothermal vent microbial mat bacterial communities from Southern Trench, Guaymas Basin, Mexico - 4872-18-2-3_MG | ecosystem: Environmental > Aquatic > Marine > Hydrothermal vents >... | reverse complement strand
TCCCGTTAATTTTGAGGCTGTAAAGATAAACTCCGGAACCTACAGTAAGATTGTTATCATCCTTCATATCCCAGCTTACTGAATATCTGCCTGCCCCTTTTCTGCCCTGTTCCAGAGTGCGTACATGTCTTCCGGACATATTCAGAACTGACAAACATACTTCGGATTCTTCCCGAATGGTGTAATTAATTGTGGTATGTGAATTAAAAGGATTCGGGAAATTTTGTTCTAATCTGAAATTATCAATAATTAAATCGTCAACCCGGCTGTCTGTCTGTTCCGGTGCATTATATACAAAACCTGAAAAGTCAAACGAACTTTTCCATATGTCAATCACTTGGTTGAAAGTTATAATCTTAATCTCACCTTTGTCGCGCATGCTTAACAGCTTAGCAAGGGTATTGGATTCAAAGGAACTGATAAACTGGGAATCAAGCTGGCTCTGGCTTAAATTTACAGAACCTGTAAGCATGCTGTCTTTTGAAACCGCGCCGGATTTATACAGATTGACAAGTTCAACAATTCCCGGCAGGTTGCTTTTGTACTGGCCTATTGCATAAAGATTCGCATCAGGATCATGCTTGTAGAAATTATTTTTATCTTTTGGTTTCCACACGCCTGAGGGTTCGGGATTATTGACATGCTTATATGTTGCATGAAGTGTCAGGATATTCCCTTTCCAGAAATAGTGAGGGAACATCTCACCCTGCTGAGCCTGCCTGAATTTCTCCCAATTCTGAAAATGAGAATCATCAGGATCCGAAATATGACCGCCCACAACATCTGACGGTGTAACACCGAGAGAGTCTATAAGGCAGCAGTTATCCGCATAATTATATCCCATGTTTTCATGGCAGTGAGGTCCCACACTCATGCCAAGGTCTTCTGCAATGTATCTTACAACATTTTTTCCGTTTGTGCTTGCCATAAGGTCGGAATCTTCCCATTTCAAAACTCCGTTTAAAAAATTCCAGTTTGTCATCCAATTAATTACAACATTATGACTGTGGAGCATCTCACAGAAAAGAACAAGATTTCTGCGGAACTTTATGTACTCATCCCTGTTCTCATCAAGGGAGAAATCGGGAAAACCGGAATTTTCGGGATTACCTGATCCGAGGAAGATATTCACATAAACCACGCTGGTTTCACTATTCTGAGAAGGAATCTTTCTTGCAGATGCAGTACAAAAATCCCTGCCGGTTTTTTCTGCAAGATTCTCAATTTCAGAAGAAATATCAAATATTTCCGGAGATTCCCAGTTTTCATCAAATTTGACATTAAAAATCCGCGAAAAAGAAAATACATTATCAGGGGACGATCCCTGAGCGCTCAGGAAAAGGGAATTACCTGAATCTGCCCATGCAGCATAAGTCCAGGCAACTTTGCTTACATTGGAAAATCTTGTGTCATAACCTGAGAATTCCGCTGCATCTGTTGACAGCGGAAGAACAGATGTTGAAACAGGATCTTTTTGAATATCAATTACAACAGGTTTCCCGTTTCCTGCCATACTGCATACAATTTTGGATCCGTTACTGCTAACAATACCGTGTCCGCTTCCGTTCCACTCTGTAATCAAACTGTATCCACTCCCATCCTCATTTATTATTCCGATAGCAGCGGTAACACGAGGCAAAGATCCTCTGATAGTATGAAAAATAAATTTATCCTCTCCCGGAACAGGATACGGATCTTCTGCAAATGAGGTGTTGGGACATTTGGCCCAGTCTGTCAATCTTTCTACTGAATAAACTTGCGGTCTTAAGCCATTTAAATCAAGAGATACTTTGTAAATATCCCTTCTATCACCTTGTTTTTTACTGACAAGCAGTTCCGAATCATTTATCCATTCGGGAAATCTTGCATCGCTGACAATTGCAGTATCTTTTCCTGTTTCTAAATTCAGAAGATGAACTTCATTAAAAGTATGTATCTGATAATTATAAGCAACCCACTTTAAATCCGGGGAAATTGAAGGAAACCATTCCGCAGTTCCGCTGAAATCTGTAAGTTTTGTCAGATTTGTAACCTGCTTTGTTTCTGTATTGAATCTGACGCTGAACAGATCCGCGCCAGAATTGTCCTCTCTGTACGTTCCGCCTGAACTTTCAAGGTTTGAAGCAAACACAACAAGATACTCCTGCGCAAAGGAGTAACAGGATAAAAACAGGGAAAACAAAATAATAGCTGCAAAATTATTTTTCATCATTCTCTCTCCTGCAGCCTGGTGCAGCAATTTTAAATAATGTTCAAATATCATGCCATCATCATTCAGCATTCTTGATTCATTTTGTAAACGATTTTAAATCATAAAAAATTGTATGTTGTTGAAAAAATATGAGAATCAGATGTAGAGGCGATAGAAATAAGGATAAAATGAAAAGGATAAAGGATAAAATCCCGATTCTCTTTAAGAAAAACTATGATAATCAGAATCGGGAAAAACGGTGTATTGTGTAAGGGTGTTCTCTCGCAACGCCCGCAACGGACGCAAAGAAAAAAGTAGGGGCAGGATGCATTCCTGCCTTTTTTTTTGCCGGCATCTGAAAATCTCCGCCCGGAAATGCGAGGAAGTGAGCGTTAAAAAAGTTCGGCTGTCTGATCCCGATTTTCTATCAGAAAAAATACAATAATCAGAATCGGGGAAAAAAGTGCCTACCCACAATCTCAACAAAATCAAGAGATTAACCGTTCAAGACTTTAACAACCTGGAAGCGAAGCTTCCTTTTACCATTTCCACCCCAAATAAAACTCGGGTCGGAGAGACAAAATTAGCAATATGTCATTTCGAAGGAGCGCCGGCGACTGAGAAATCTTATTAGTGAATAGTGAACCCTTCGACGAAGCTCAGGGTACGGCTCAGCAACAAAGTGAATAGGGATAGGCGTTCCGTACTGACAAAGGTATATGGTATAAAGGTATACAGGAAAAGGTTTTATTGGAAATTGTGATTATTTTGAATCCCGATTTTCTATCAGGAAAAAATATGATAATCAGAATCGGGAAAGTCCCGATTCTCTTTATGAAAAACTATAATAATCAGAATCGGGAAAGTCCCGATTCTCTTTAAGAAAAACTATAATAATCAGAATCGGGAAAGTCCCGATTCTCTTTAAGAAAAACTATAATAATCAGAATCGGGATTCACACAGCCTCACTATAATTCTTACATAACTATGCCTGTATAACCGGAATTCAGAGTCACCCAATTTTCAAGAGTCCCGCTTGTGGAGAAGCTTTCTCCGTTACATTCCAGAGGATCAGCATCTCTTGCCTCTTTGGAGATAATAAAATCATAACGTGAATCAATGCCTCTGGCCTTGTAACTTAGCAATAATGCATCTGTCATGATATGAAAATATGAAACAAGTCTGTATCCCTCGGAAGTGTTATATCCCACAGCTATGTCTGACATTGTTTGAGAACCAATGTGAGTTCCAAGCTGCTGACCTTCAGTTAATACATCTCCTTCATGAAGAGGATTTAATAAATTTACATGGAAGATAATAAATGTAAATTCCGGATGTTTTGAAGACTGTATCTGTATCTGAGTTCCAGCCCACTCTTCGTATAAACGGACTACTGTCCCTGCAACAGGAGAAAAAATTTTAATTGTTGACCAGTCAATACTGCTGTCAGGCTGAAAATAGTGTTTCATGCTTCTGCATGATTCAAAATCATCTGAATAGTCGTGACCTTCTCCCGAGCGGAATTTTGAAATTCTGTGGATTTTATCAAGTTCAATATAATTGACATCTACAAATTCAGGCAGATCAAGAGAATCACTGCTTGTGGATTTGAATGTTTGCTGATTTAAATCATTCTCGTTAACAATAATCATGTTGTTGCTCTCTGTACAAAGAACAAGTAATAGTGCACTGGAAATGAGAATAAAAAACAAAATCCATTTTAGAAAATCTCTCATCTTCTTAACCTCCTATAAAATTACACATTCTCCTGAATAATTTATTACGAGCCAAAATTATTCCAGAATAAAACGTAATTATAGTAAATTATTAGCTATAAACTGAATAGATAAAAAGATGAGAATTGAATTAACCTGAAAAACTAATTGCTTCCTGGTTAATTATTACCTACTGCGTAAAATTATAAGGGATCCCGATTTAACGGGTTCAGTGTCTGCAAAAGTGCTGTTTATTAAAACATTACCCGAATGTAAATGGCGTCACGTATGAAATCCCTGCCAAAAAATATTAACAGATTAAACTTATCTACTATTTCATAAACAATTCACTTTTTCACCCCATTCATACCCTCTGTCAAATGCTTTCAGGTTGAGCTCTTCGGTCCCGGGAGGAACAGAGTCTTCAACAGCCTTTCTCATAGCATCCTTATCTATTAACTTGGTTACAGCAGTAAAAAATCCGGCCATAACCATATTAAGAACCACCTTTCTTCCGAGTTCTTCTGCAATTCTCGTTGCTGGGATACCGTAAAGTTTTACAGTATCGGGAAGACCGCTGACCTCCACAAGTTCTTCTTCTACCATCAATATACCGTTTGGGTCGATCTGAGGTGAAAACTTGTTAAATGCCTCCTGGCTCATTATAACCATAATCTGAGGGACTGAAATATACGGGTACAGTATTCTGTCATCTGAAACAATTACCTGAGAACTGCACGAGCTGCCCCTTGCTTCAGGTCCGAAAGACTGCGTCATTGTGGCAAATTTATTATCAAAAATTGACGCTGCTTTACCTATAACATATCCGGTAAGAATAACACCCTGACCTCCGAATCCTCCGATTTTAATTTCTGTCTTTGCCATCTGTTATCCCTCATACTTTTTATAAGCATCACCTATTTTCTGCTTCAGGTGGTTATTCATAGATTCAAGGTATGTGGGTCTGTCTCTGTTTATAAAAGTCCCCACAACTATTTTCCCCCGCAAATCAATATCAGCATCTCTCGGATCAGCGCCATGAACTATCTCGCTGTTATCATAATAGTATTTAAGTCTGTCAAGGCCATCGCCGAATTTATTTCTCCTCTCAAAGATAGTAGGACACGGAGCCAAAACTTCCACAAAAGAAAAGCCCGGTTTGTTTAATGCTTCAACTATGGAATCCGTAAGCCTGTGGATGTGCAGAGCAGTCCATCGTGCAATGTAAACCGCACCGATAGATTCTGTCAAATGCGGAAGATTGAAAGAGCCTTCAAAATTCCCGTACGGAGACGTTGTAAGAACCGAACCTTTAGGTGATGTCGGTGCTACCTGTCCGCCTGTCATTGCATAGTTAAAATTATTCACACATATTACGGTTATATCAATGTTACGTCTTGCAGCATGCATAAGGTGATTGCCGCCGATTGCTATCAGGTCGCCGTCACCGCTGAACACAACAACCTTTAATTTGGGATTGGCCAGTTTCATACCTGTTGCAAACGGTATTGCTCTTCCATGGGTTGTATGGAACGAATCCACTTTTACGTATCCTGCAACACGTCCCGTACAGCCGATTCCCGATACAACAGCAAGGTTGTCCAGGGGTATTCCGCATCTCTCCAATGCCTGTGCAAAACAGTTGACAGTAACTCCTATTCCACAGGTGGGGCACCAGATATGCGGGATTCTGTCCATCCTTAAGAAATCTTCCATGGGGTGTACATTGCTCGTTGCAGAAACAGCACATGATGCTGCCTGAGATAGTTCTTCATTTATAGACACTTATGAGCCTCCGTTATTTTTTCCAAAATAAAATCAGGCTGGTGAACAGTTCCGCCGCTGTGACCTGCCAGTACAACAGGGACTTTTCCGTATGCAAGGCGCTCAATATCCCAGAAAACCTGGCCGTAATTCATTTCAGCCATAACCATTGCTTTGCCTTTATCTGCATATCCTTTGATTATTTTTTCCGGAACAGGCCAGACAACAATTAAGCGCAGCATTCCTGCTTTTATTCCTTTTTCCCTTGCCTTATGAACCGCTTCAATTGCAATCCGTGAAGTGATACCGTAACAGATAACAACAACTTCAGCGTCATCAACCATAATCTCTTCATATTTGCAGATTGCATCCTGATTAAGTCTGATTTTGTTTATCAGTCTGTGTACAAGCTCTTCCTGGCAGTCAGCACTCATTACAGGATAACCTCTGTAATCATGTGTGAGCCCGGTAACATGAATTTTGTACCCGTCCCCTGCTTTTACCATATCGCAGATCATATCCGGACCCGGCTCAAAAGGCAGATACTCCTCCGGCGGCTTTTTTGTAAATCTGCGGGGAACAATCTCAATTTCTTCAGGAGGAGGAATTGTTACTCTTTCCATCATATGACCAACACATTCATCCATCATGAACATTACAGGTACTCTGTATGTTTCGGAAAGGTTGAATGCGTCTATCATAAAATCAAAACACTCCTGTGGTGAATCCGGCGATATAGCAATAATTTCATAATCGCCGTGCGAGCCCCATCTTGCCTGCATCATATCTCCCTGACCCGGAAGAGTAGGCAGTCCTGTTGAAGGCCCTCCTCTCTGCACATTTACAAATACACACGGCAGTTCTGTCATTGCTGCCAGACCTATGTGCTCCATCATAAGAGAAAAACCGGGGCCCGATGTAACTGTCATTGATTTTTTGCCTGCCCACACAGCGCCCTGTATTGCAATGGAAGATGCAAGTTCGTCTTCCATCTGTATAAAAACTCCCCCCACAAGGGGAATTCTCTTTGCAAAATGTTCTACCACCTCTGTTGACGGAGTAATAGGATATCCTGCTACAAACCTGCATCCTGCAGCAAGAGCTCCCTCACAGCATGCAACATCACCGTCAAAATAATGAGAACCTGTTAACACTCCTTTTGGATCAGCTTTCACAGTATGTCACCTTTTTGTATTTTATTCATCTTTAATTTCAAATGTATAAATTGCAAACTCCGGGCATATCATTCTGCAGAAACCGCAGTTTACGCAGCTTTCCGGATTTATTGCAACCGGCGGATGATACCCTTTTGAGTTGAATTTGTCCGACAGTTTAAGAACATCATTGGGACAATATTCAACACAAAAACCGCACCCTTTGCACCGTTCTTCAATTATTACTACTTTCCCTCTTACAACACCTGGCTTTTCAATGCCAAAAGGTCTGTTTCTCTGACGTATGGCCATAATATTATCCGTTATCTAATGGTTCCCACATATCGGGTTGTAAGCTGCTTTTTTCTTACATCAGGATTGGAATAATCCGGAAGCAGCATTGGTGCAACCCTGCTGTCTGTGTCAATATCCACTTTCTTCAGCTCTTTGTTGTATTTTTTTACATGATCAAGAGTGAGCTTCCCGTCTTTAAATTTATTTTTCGCATATATTGCAGCATTCTTCCCTGCAATACGTCCGAACACCATAACATCAAGAAGAGAATTGCCCATAAGCCGGTTTTCACCGTGCACTCCGCCTGAGACTTCCCCGCCTGCAAAAAGTCCGGGTATATTGGTTTTTGTCTCTTTGTCTATTTTTAAACCGCCGTTTTGATAATGAAGCGTGGGGAATACAAGCATCGGCTCTTTTGTAATGTCAATTCCGTAACGCTTAAAAAGAATCCATTTACCAGGGAACTCCCTTCGTACTGTTCCTTCTCCGTTAAGAATGTCAATCATAGGAGAATCAAGCCACACTCCGAATTTCCCTGTTGGAGTAGGTACTCCCTTGCCCCTTTCAAGGCACTCACGAATAAAAGCAGATGCTTCAACATCTCTCGGTTCTCTTTCATAAACAAACTGCTCGCCGTCAACATTCAGAACATTTGCACCTGCGCCGCGGAATTTTTCCGTTATAAGAAGGCCCTCTGCCTGCTCGGGAAAAACCGCTCCTGTAGGATGATACTGTACAGTATGCAGAAATGAAAGGGGAACTCCTGCATGATACCCCATTATCAGACCGTCGCCTGTTGCTCCGTAGTGGTTTGTTGTCATAAAGTTTTGTATATGGAGCCTTCCTGATCCGCCTGTTGCAAGAACCACTGCTTTTGCCTTAACAACAAGATACTCTTCTGTTTCAAGATTGTAAAGAAGAGCGCCGGCACAAACGCCTTTATCATTTAAAATGAGCTCAACAGCAGGAGAAAACTCAAGAATTTTAATATCAGTACTGTGATTCTTTACTTCATCTCTTACTGTACGCATAATTTCAGCGCCTGTTATATCTCCTGCATAGTGCATACGCTTTCTGCTTGTACCACCGCCGTGCATTGTCCTGAGCCTGCCGTCTTCAAATTTGGAAAACATTGCACCCAGTTTTTCAAGCCATGCAATAATTTTAGGAGCTTCTGTTACAAGGGTTTCAACAAGATCCGGATCATTCTTAAAATGCCCGCCCCCCATTGCATCAAGATAGTGATAATAAGGCGAATCTTTTTCACTTTTTGTGGCAGCCTGAATTCCGCCCTCTGCCATCATTGTATTTGCATCGCCCATTCTGAGCTTGGTTGCAATAATAACTTTTACACCGTTCTCCCTTGCCAGGAGAGCAGCAGCAGAACCTGCTCCGCCTCCGCCGATTACAAGCACATCTGTTTCGTAATCTGCAGAAGAAAGATCAACCCTGTCCGGATCAACTCTGCTCGGAGCATGCAGTAAAGATACCATTTCATTGGCAATTCTGTAACCCTTATTGGGTCCCAGTTTTATCTCCGATCTTCCGTCCTCTTTAAAATCCGGGTGATATTTTAAGATTTCTTCCCTCTCTTTCAGAGACATAGGAGGGAACTCTTCACCTCTCTTTTTTCTCTCAACCCGGGCGGGTCGTGTTTTTTCCACAATTTTAATCAGTTTCTTTAATTCAGCTGTGTATGGCATGGTAATTCTCCAAACCTGATTTATAGTTTATTCAATAATTACATTATTTTTGTCTGCAGGAGTCCACTCTTCAGGCCCCATGTGAGGCTCAGTTTCTCTTGCATTGTAAATTTCCTTAAGCTCTTCAACGCTCATCTTTTTTAATTGCTCTATTCCTTTTTTAAACCTGCCCTGTTCCACATATTCAACAGCTTTTTGCACATGAGACGCTCTCTTTGCAATATGCCGGCCGTAAAGTCTTCTTGCAAGAATCGCAATGTTGTACTGAACCTCTTCCGCAGGGCATCTTGCAGCACACAAGCCGCACATTACACAATCAAAAGAAAGTTTTGCAGTTCCTTCAATATCACCTCTTATTGCCCGGCTTATGTAATCCATAACATCAATGTCCATAGGACATGACCTGGTGCACGTTCCGCATCCCACACACTTGTAAATTTCAGGATAGTATTTTGCAATGGTTGCACCTGTTGGCTCCAGTTTTTCAATATCATATTCGGCCTTATTACCCGGGAAAAAGGGAAGCTGGGCAATGTACATATCAGGCTCAACAACAGTCTGACACGCCAGTCCCACTTCAATTCTGTATGAATTGGGAAATCTGTAAACAGTGCCGCATGCTCCGCAGATACCGCCTCTGCACCCGCATCCTCTTACAAGCTGATATCCTGCATACTCCATTGCCTTCTGAATTGTAAGTGATGACGGAACATCGTATCTCTTTCCCATAATGTAAATGGGTACAAGATTGTCTTGCTTTTTGCTTTTTTTTGTCTCTACATCATTACTCATGGCTTACACCCTCATCTATTGATGCCATTTCTCTGAAATTTAACGGGCCCAGATTTTTAATCTGCTCTGTAAATTCGTTCATTACTTCAACGAATTTTGATCCCTCTGCAGCAGAAATCCATTCCAACCTCAACCGCGCCGGGTCAATACCCATATCTCTCATCATCTTTTTTACAAGGAAAACTCTTCTTAATGTTTTGTAATTTCCTTCAACATAATGGCAGTCTCCGGGATGACATCCTCCTATAAAAACACCGTCTGCTCCGTGTTTAAAAGCATAAAAAATATGCTGAGGATCAATTCTTGATGAACACATAACCCTTACATTAATGGGATTGTGAACATACTCCATTCTCGAAGTGCCTGCCAGATCTGCTCCTGCATAAGTACACCATTTGCAGATAAAACTCATTATTTTCGGTTCAAACATGGCTACCCCTTCAAAATTGCTTTAACCATTGAAAATATCTGTTCGTCTGTCTGGTTTCGCTGCTGTGCCGCACCTGAGGGACAGGCTGCCGCGCATGCACCGCAACCTTCACACAGAATCTCATTTACCTCAACCACTCCTCTTTCTCTGTTAAGAGTTCTTGCGCCGTATGGACAAACCGGCACGCAGATTCCGCATCCTGCGCACAGCTCTTCCTCCGCTGATACAACTGTGGGCTCATGATAAAGTTTTTCCTGTGCAAACAGATCACCTACCTTGGCTGCCGCTGCGGAAGCCTGAGCAACAGTTTCCGGAATATCTTTGGGACCATGCGCACATCCTGCCAGGAAAAACCCTGCATTAAGGCTCTCAACAGGTCTCAGTTTGGGATGAGCTTCAGATAAAAATCCGTTTGCATCAGTAGAAATTTTCAGCTTTTTAAGAAGTTCCTCAGCGTTTTCCGAAGGAACCATTGACATGGCAAGAACAACCATGTCTGCTTCCATTTCAACTTTTCTGCCTGTAAGAGTATCAACACCCCAGACAATAAGTTTGTCTCCCTCTTTGAAAATTTTTGACACCTTTCCTCTCACATAGAGCACATGTTCCTCTTCTATTGTCCTCTGAAAAAACTCATCAAAATTTTTGCCTCCTGTCCTGACATCAATATAAAATACAGTTGCATTCCCGTCAGGCACTCTGTGTTTGTACAGCATTGCATGTTTGGCCGTGTACATACAGCAGATTTTAGAACAGTACGGATTGTGGTTTTCCGGATCCCTTGATCCGCAGCACTGTACAAAAACTATATTTTTTGGGACCTTACCGTCGGAGGGTCTTCTGACCTGTCCACCTGTGGGGCCTGATGCAGAAAGGATACGCTCAAACTCAAGACCGTTTATAACGTCTTCGTATTTCTCTCCACCAAATTCTCCGAGATTATCCAGACCGTAAAGGTCATAACCTGTTGCTACAACAACTGCTCCCACTTCTTCCTCAAAAATCTCTTCCTGATCATCATAATTGATTGCATTGGGTTCACATACTTCCCTGCACTTTCCGCAGCGAATGGGCAGAAGCCCAAGGCAGCTTTCAATATCAAGTGTATAAGTTCCTGGTATTGCCTGCGGAAAAGGCATGTATATGGCTTTTCTGAAACTTAAGCCCATGTTAAATTCGTCTGCCACAACCTGAGGACAGACTTTCTCGCACTCACCACACAGGGTACAGACATCAGGATCCACAAATCTGGGCCGCTTTTTAATTTTAACCTTAAAATTCCCGACAAATCCGGAAATTGATTCAATCTCATGGTACGTAAGGATTTTAATTTTGGGGTGGCGTGATGCTTCCACCATCTTGGGAGTAAGAATACACTGGGAACAATCAAGAGTAGGAAAGGTTTCGGAGAGCTGCACCATGTGTCCTCCGATTGATGCCTCTTTTTCAACAAGCAGCACTTCATATCCGTGATCAGCAATATCAAGAGCAGCCTGAATACCGCTTATCCCTCCTCCGATTACAAGAGCGCGTCTTGTAATATCAACTGCCAAAGGTTCAAGGTTCTGATTTCTTCTTACCTTTTCAATCATAGACTTTACAATGCGGGCAGCTTTTACAGTAGCCTCGTGTCTGTCAGGATGTACCCAGCTGTCCTGCTCTCTTATATTTGCAATCTCAACCTGATAGGGGTTAAGCCCCGCTCTTGTCATCACATTCTGGAATGTTCTTTCATGAAGAGTGGGAGAGCATGCTGCGACAATAACAGAATCAAGCTTTCTCTCTTTGATAGTCTCCTCAATCAACTTCTGCCCCGGTTCTGAACACATGTAAACATAATCAACGGAAAAATCAACACCGTCATATTTTGAAAGCTCTTTTGCAACTTTTTCAACATCCACAACACCGGCAATGTTAATACCGCAATGGCATACAAAAACACCTATCTTCTTTTTTGGTCCGTTTCCGCTCATTGTGCAACCTCAGATTTTACAACTTTTTCAAGTACAGTGCGGGGATTAAAATAGTGGTCATTAAAACCAAGAGTTGATATTTTTTCTCCCAGCGCCCATGCCAGCAGCTGCGTAAAATACAAAACAGGAAAACCGCTGAACTCCAAGAACTTATCTTTTATCAGCCCCTGTCTTCTGTCAAGATTGTAATAACAGAGAGGGCAGCTTAAAACCATAATATCTGCTCCGCCAAGAATAGCAGACCGTAAAATCCTGTAAGATGCTTCTGCAGCTACATCCGGCTCCGAAACCGATATGTACGAACCGCAGCACTCCTGTCTGAACGGGAAGTCCACAACCTGTGCTCCGAGACTCTCAACAAACTCTTCAAAAATCGAAGGATCATCAGGTTTATCCATCAGCACTTCCGAATAGGGACGCAGAAGTCTGCACCCGTAATATGCAGCTACTTTAAGGCCGGACAAATCTCTTTTTATTTTCGCTTTTATTTTTGAGAACCCGACTTCATCCCTTAAAAATTCCAGAAGGTGGACTACAGAGACATCTCCGTGATAAGGATCAAAACCAGTGCTCTTATCTTTTGTCTCGTGATCAATTTTTATATCATCCTTTAAGAATGCATTTATTCTCTTGTGTTTAAGGGGATCATTCAGCAGAGCGTAATTTGTTCTTTTAAGAACATTGTAGCAGAATGCACAGGTTGTTGTAACCTTGTCTCCCCCTTCTGATTCCACCTGACGTAAAATTCTGGCTGGTGCTGCAAGACCGGATATTTTCTCTTCGGACAGGGGGAATTCTGCACCGCAGCAGGTCCAGCCTTCCGGCTCTTTCAGATCCACACCAAGAATTTTCATTGCTTTAACGGTTGTCTCTTCTAAGTTTACTGCTTTTTCTTTAAGAGTACATCCCGGATAGTAGTGAACTTTCATGAATTCCTCTTCATTAAAAAATCATTGGGGCGCTTATTTGCTGAATTTCTTAAAAACTGCTACATAAGCCTGCTGAGGCAGATCCTTTGCCCATTTCAGCGGCACATCATCAGGTCCGAAATGATCCTGCCCCTTAGGTTCTGTAATCTCTCTTATTGCTTCTGCAATTCTTGCAATGTCTATTCCCTTGGGGCACCTGGAATGACATGTAAAACATGATGCACACAGGTAAACCGCTTTTGATCCTGAAACTTCCTCTTCCTGCCCCAGTTGTACGAGTCTGATTATCTGATTAGGCAGAATATCCATTTCAAAAGCAAAGGGGCACCCTGCAGAACAGCGTCCGCACTGATAGCATGCATATATATTCTGTGCGCTGCGCTCTGCAACTTTCTGAATAAATGATTTTTCCTTATCTTCCATTTTGATCTGCACTCTCATGGCACCCTCAAATTTTGTTTTTATTGTTCTTCTAAGAAAGAGTTGGTAATTTTTCATATCTATACAACAAGCTTAACATTAATCACCTTCTTTACTACATAATAAAATTAAGTAAATACAATAACCGTAAGACGTTATCGAAAATATTACATATTCTCTTTCTCTGTCCGGCATCTGAAAATCTCCGCCCGGAAATGCGAGGAAGAGAGCGTTAAAAAAGTTCGGCTGTCTGAGTCCCGATTCTCTTTAAGAAAAAACTATAATAAACAGAATCGGGATGAGTTTCGAACTTTTAGCGAACGACCGAGCATTTCAGGAGATTTTCAGCAGCCGGGATTTTTTCCCGATTCTCTTTTTTAAAATATAATAGTAAGAATCGGGATTTTCTAAAAAAAGTGCCTACCCTCAATCCTTCCAAAATCAATAGATTATAACTGAAAACAAAGAACTTTACTCTTACAAAATATATTTAAATAGATAAATGCAAAGAACCTCTTTTATTAAAATCTTTTTTTCTCATCTATAACATTATTAGTGTAATCTCTGATTCTGACAATAAGCGGCATCTGGCCAGGAAGCGTGTGCGTTGCGCATCCGAAACAGGGATCATAAGCGCGAAATGCCATTTCAACCATATTCATAAGTTCATCTGTTACCTTGCCGTTTTTTATCAACCCCTGTGCAGCCTTTTTAACAGACATGTTTATTGCAGCATTGTTATTTGTTGTCCCCACTATGAGATTTGCTTCTTTTATCATACCGTTCTCGTCTGTCTTGTAATGGTGATACAAGGTCCCCCGCGGAGCTTCAACAACGCCCACTCCTTCGGATGGTGTTTCAACAGGAACAGCACGGAACTGGTCGCTTGTAATTTCAGGATGCTCTGCAAGTTCCACCCAACGCTCCGCAGCATACAGAAGCTCAATAATGCGTGCCCAGTGAGTTGCAAGGGTCTGGTGTACAGGTTTACCTCCCAAAGTGTCATACATACGCTGGTACTCTTCATTTGCCAGAGGCGTTGCCATACCTTCGGAAACATTCAGACGGGAAAGGGGCGTAGCTTTGTAAACTCCGCTGGATTTGCCGTCTGTAAATCCTTTCCATCCGATCTTTTTTAGAAACGGGAACTTAAGATATGTCCATTCTTCCACATGTTCTGATATATGTTGCAGATAATCTTCAGGTTTGAATTTAACAAATTCTTTTCCTTCGGGATCAACAACTCTGATATCTCCGTCATAGAAATTTACCTGATTGTTCTTGTCAACAAGTCCCATGTTGTAAGTGTTGTGAGTAAAGGTATCGGAAAGTATCAGGTCAACATACTCTTTGTTTTTAAGTACAATATCATTAAAAAGGGAAATTGTAAACTGCCCGAATTCCACTGCCTGTCTGCCTGCTTTTAAAACTTCATCCCGCAGCTCGGGAGAAAGACGCTTTGACATTCCTCCTATAAGAGCGCCCACAGGATGCACTGCCTTCCCGCCGATTTTCTGGATCAACTCGTGACAGAGCCCCCGCATTCCTATTACTTTCCCGCCTATTTCAAGACCAACCTTGTGCACAACGCCGAGTATATTTCTCTGTTCCTTAGGCGCGCCCGGGCCAAGTACAAAATCAGGCCCTCCGAGAGCATAAAAATGAGTCGTATGATCCGTAACATAAAAAATCATGTAGAGAAGTTCTCTGAGCATTTTTGCTGTTTCCGGAATCTCAAGATTGTAAACAGCATCTCCGGCTTTTGCTGATGCCATAAGGTGCGCCTCCGGACATACTCCGCAGATCCTTGAAGTAATTCTCGGCATCTCTTCAACAGGTCTTCCCTGGCAGAATTTCTCAAATCCTCTCAGCTCCGGAACCTGAAGAAACGCATCTTTTACATCACCTTTATCATCAAGAAAAATTTCTATCTTTCCGTGTCCTTCAAGACGGGTAATTGGATCTATTGTAACTTTTTTCATTAAATCTTTCTCCCTATGATTGATCCGGGCAGGTTAAATCTGTAAAAAGTTCCCACAGGGTCTGGAATCTCATTAACTATTTTCTCTATTTCTTCAGGATCATTGCTGTCAACCATTGATGCAATAGCGCCTGCAAGTTTCCCGCCTATATCATCAATGCCCTCTGCCGGACCGTAACAACCTCTGCATCCAAGATTTACCTGAGTACACAAAGCTCCGCATCCTGCGCGCGTTGCAGGGCCGTTGCAGATTATACCCTGATCCAAAAGACATTTGTCAGGGTCAATTTCTTTTACCATATGAGGTCTGACGAACTTTTTAACAACCTTATCCTCACTTTTTTCTCTCGGACATTCGTCACATACAGTCTTTGGATTAACACCTATAACAGCTCCCTTTGGCGGCAGATTTCCAGATAAAACCGCTTCAAGTACATTCCATATCTGATCCGCTACAGGCGGGCATCCGGGCATTCTGTAATCAACGTCAACAACCTGATCAAGAGTTCTTACATAAGAAAAAAGCTCGGGCAGAGATAAATTCCCGTTCTTTGTTTTTGTAAGGGGTTTCGGCTCTGTTTTGCCTTTATTGTCATTGGAGGGAGCCTGATGATAAACGTAATCAATTATACCTTTCTTTGTGGTCAGGTTGCCAAGCCCCGGAATACACCCTTCTGTTGCGCATGACCCGAATGCAACAAGAATTTTTGATTTTTTACGGAGAAGCCTGGCCATATGCAGGTTTTCATCATTTCTGATTGCACCGTTAAAAAGGCAGACATCTACCTCTCCGTTTGCCATTTCCTCAACATCTTTGTACTTTGTATCCATAATACAGGGACAGAATACAATGTCAGCAGCCTTGTCAACTTCAATTATCTTTTCTCTGATATCAAGGAATGCAATCTCACATCCGCCACAGCTCGCTGCCCAGTAAACTGCTATTTTTGGTTTACTCATACAAATTCTCCTTGAGAAAGGATACAAAAATTCATAACCAAATCAGATCTTAAATTTTCTGACAGTTGCGATATTTTAAATCAACAAACAACAGAACAATCAATTATTAAACAAGGATATTTCAAAATAATAAAAAATCCGAACCTTAAATCAAAGATTCGGACGTTTGTAAATAATAAAACAATTTCCGTATGAGACCAGTAGGAGAAAAAAGCCAGAAAAAATCATTCAGTAAGAGCAGGTACCCGATTTCAACAATTTGTATCTTTTTCTGTAAACCCGTTAAGAGCAACATATAAGATTCTCATGTGTATTGGAGTGAAATTTCTCTCATCTTTTCCGAACCTATAAATTTAATCAAAATTTGTCAATCCATTTGTACTTAATATATTTCTTAATTTTTCTAATAATTAATTTGTTTAATAATTACTTGACATTCAATTTATTATCTGTTACATTGTTTACACACAAATTCCGCCAACCGCAATAACCAGGAGATATCATGGAAATACAGCAACTTAGAGGGTTTTATTACAGCGCAAAACTTGGTAGTCTGACCAAAGCTGCAGATAAAATGTCAATTACCCAGTCTGCAGTTAGTCAGCAGATAAAATCTCTTGAAGATGAACTGGGAGTAAAACTTTTTAACAGATACGGCCCTAAAAAAGATCTTACACCAGACGGAGAAATATTTCTTGATATAATTGCACCTCTTATTCAGGAAATTGACTCTTTAAAAATTACCTTTGAAGACGTAAAAGGAAGTCAGAGAGGTGTTTTAACAATTGCTGCCACGACCTTTATGATAATGAGTCATCTTCCTGTAATTATTAAAAAATTTACGCAGCTTTATCCTTCTGTGAGACTCACAATACTTGAAAGACGCTGGAGCGAAATATTAAATCTGGCAAATTCCGGTGATATAGATTTCGGCATTACTCCTGACAGGGAAAAACATGCCAATCTGAATTCTTATAAACTTGAGCCTATAGAAAGAGTTCTTATCACAACACCTGAGCATCCTCTTGCCAAGCTTGAAAGAGTATCAATTTATGATATTGCAAAATATCCTATTGTCACTTACGAAAAAGGTCTGATTACCAGAAAAGAGTTTGATCAGGTTTTTAAAAACTACAACCTTGAACCTGATGTTATTATGGAAGCAACAAACGCAGAAACAATAAAACGGTATGTGGAAATCGGAATCGGTATTGCAGTTATACCGCAGAGCGCACTTTCTACATCACCTACTCATTTTGTAAAGGTAATACCTGTAAGTGAGTATTTCGGTACAAGCTGTTACTGCGTTGTTTTAAGAAAAGGTAAACATATTACCCAGTGGAGTAAAAACTTTTTGAGTTTGCTTAATCCTAAGTTTGAGAACATGTTTTAAAATATCCAGCAGAAATACAATGCAAACCGATAAAAACGACATATTTGAGCTTACTTGTCCCCGCTAAACTTTAAAGGTCTTAACTGGTTTTTCTATGAAGCGCTTTTTATACATCTTTATTTCCATAATTGCCTTAACAGGGCTTGCAATATACAATTATAATGCACATCCGTGGATTGATGTTGCCCAATGTATGAATGACCCGGAAAATTATGACGGAAAGATTGTTGAAAAATTCAGGGAACCAATGATCGGCAGACTTTTAAACGACGGATTTATATTAAAACAGAAGCACGGGCCGTCCATTCGTGTTTATGCTGATACTTCGGGGCTTAAAACCGGTGAATATCTCGGACTTACTGCCCGCTTTCATAAAGAGGGATATCTGGAAGCTGTAAAAATCAAAGTGTCAAAATATCGAAGATATAAGATATGGCTTTCTGTTATCCCGGTATTTTTTGTTTTGTTTTTGTTGATTTTTAATTTGAAATTCAACTGGAAAAAATTTTACTTTGAGTTAAAAAACAATGCCTGATCTTATTACACATTCGATATTCAATCATATTGTAAGAAGATTCTATGATATCAAGAAAAACCACAGCCCGTTTTCCGGTGTTATAATCTTTTTCTATCTTGGAACAATACTGCCTGATATTCTTACAAGACCGGTTTATATTATTTTTCCGGAAACTCATGACTATATAATTTTTCTTCATACGCCCGCCGCAATATTCTTTTTTTCTCTTCTGCTTGTTCAATTCCTCAACGATAACATAAGAAAAGCTGCTTTTATAAACATAATTGCAGGATCATATCTTCATTTTATTCTTGATGCTTTACAGAAACAGGTAACAGGCAACAATTTCTGGCTTTTCCCTGTTTCATGGCACAACTTCGGATACGGTCTGTTCTGGGCAAGCCAGTACCTTAGTTTTCTTCCTGTATCAATTTTTATTTTGATTGTATTGGAGCTGTTTCTTCGTTTTATAAAAAGAATATAACTGATGACCGTTTGCCCCTATATCGCATTTCCTGGCCGGGATTCCCTGATGCCGGTAAAATATTTTTTCTTTATCATTGTGCGCGTTGCGAGAGCAGACACGTCCGTCAAAAACCAGGTTTCATGGGTTTGCCGGGTGATGTAATGTTGTTAAGTAGAGCTTCCTGAAAAAGTCATAACATATTGAAATAAATGGAATTAAGGCTTGCAATTAAAGGAATAAATCCATATATTTTATCAATATATGTCCAAAAAGCCTGGAGCAGAAATGATAAAATACAAAAGTACAAAGCAGCTTTCGATAGAAGAATTCAGGACGCC
>Ga0190359_1000939_pt1 | contig 19024 bp, 16 predicted proteins | sample 48721823_MG_FD_161269 | JGI IMG/M metagenome (GOLD analysis project Ga0190359, IMG submission 161269) | Hydrothermal vent microbial mat bacterial communities from Southern Trench, Guaymas Basin, Mexico - 4872-18-2-3_MG | ecosystem: Environmental > Aquatic > Marine > Hydrothermal vents >... | reverse complement strand
GGGGCTGCTGGCGATCTATCGCAAAAATGTCTACCGGTGGATCGAGCGGGTGGATCGCGGCGGCGCCATTTGACGGAAGTGCCGGGGGAGTGATACACAAATCTTGTGAATTTTCCCGGTTTAGAGCCGGCGGGAGCTGTCCTGCCGGGCACAGAAAGGAGGGCTTGTGGCGCATTGGAGTGTGCGCGAAGAACTGAGCCGGGCCAATTGCCTGCGGCGGTCCTACTACGAGCTGCTGCGCGACCAGATGGACCAGTTTATCCTCTCCTACGCCTTGACCCAGTCCTACGAGAAGTTTCGTGCCCGTGACCAGGCCTACCCGTTTGTTGAAAAGCGGGAGTTGAAACCCCGTGCCCGCATCCCCGGGCTGGAGTACGAGTGCCAGAACGCCTTCCTGGTGATTTTCGTCGAAGACAGCCTGCCGGTGTCCTTCAAGAAATACATCCGTTTTTACGATCTGAACAAGACCACCAAGTCCAACCTGCTGCAGCTTGAAGCCCTTCCCCTGGACAAGGCGTTCGACCGCAGTCAGAAGAGCCTTGAAAACGTGCGCTTTTTCGATTTTATGAAGGAGTTGCTGCCCGTCGACTACGCGTTGTTGATCCAGCGCGATCCCGTCACGCGGCACCGGGACCGCTACATCCTGAGCCATTTTCACGTGCGCATCGATTGGCCCATCGCCGAGGCGGCCGAGGACCTGGGAAAACACCTGCGCTACATTTCCAAGGACCTGTACGAAAAAGGGGACAAGTGGGCCGAGGATCTTCAGAAAAAGTTCTTCGAGTACTACGGCGTGCCGGCGATGGCCGGCGGGCGGCGCACCGCCGCCGTGGTGGCGGCCCAGTACCTCAAGCGCATCCCCTGTATCAGCACCATCTACGTGGGCAGCAGCGAGTCGCGATCCTTGATGCGCATCAGCGAGCGGGGCACCGCCAAGGCTGTGCTGCTGAATCTTAGCGACGGGGAGGTTAAGCAGATCGCCGCCGCCAACACCATGACCGAACGCACCTTCCGCAAGAACTACGTCATCAACCACCATGGCAAGGTCAACCTGTGCATCTTCCGGGCCACCTACGCCTACACGGAACACTCCCGCCCACCGGAGGACGGCAAGCTGCGCGAACTCAAGCCGGACCTGAACTGGCTTACCGTGGGCGGGCAGCACGTGCTGCCCAAGCCCGATGTCTGGAAGTATCCGCCCTTGCCGCTCAATTTCATCTATTCCTGAAAAGCTGTTGAAGACTTCGGTCTCTTGGGTGACCGAAACCGTTCTGCTGCTCAGGACCGCCGGCCGAGGGTCTTGATCATGGCGGTCTCGTCGCAGTCGGGAAACTTGGGGCACAGGACGCAGTCGGCCCAGATCTTGCGGGGCAACAGGGAGCGGTCGGTGCGTTCGAAGCCGAACTGCTCGAAGAAACCGGGGCGGTAGGTGAGGGTGAAGACCTTGTCGAGGCGGAACCGGCGGGCCTCTTCCAGGGCGCGGTGGGTCAATTGGCTGCCGATGCCGCGGTGCTGGTGGCGCGGGTCCACCGCCAGGGAGCGGATCTCGGCCAGGTCTTGCCAGCAGATCTGCAGGGCGCAGCAGCCGATGACTTTGCGGCTCTGCTCGTCCACGGCCACGGCGAAGTCGCGCACGTGGTCGTAGAGCTGGCCCAGGGGGCGCGAGAGCAGCTCGCCGCGCTCGGCGTAGATTTGCAGCAGGGCGTGGATCGCCCGCACGTCATTGATGGTGGCGGCACGGATCATGCCCCGGGTTTTAGCGGGGCGGGCGGCAAAAAGCAAGCCCTTGCTATGCCTAAACAGGGCCAGGGGTAGGAGAAGGGGATCGCGCTTAACCCGAAAGACATCCGTGTTGATTAAAACAACGATGCGGATTGTTTGGGGTTCAAATTTTTCCTTTTTTAAGATATTGGATCCACGTTGTCGATAATATCGCCCGGGTGGTGGAACAGGTAGACACAAGAGACTTAAAATCTCTCGGTGCAACGCACCGTACCGGTTCGATTCCGGTCCCGGGCACCAGTCAAGCCAGGATTCAACGAGGGTGAAGCCCGCCTGCGCCCTGCCGGGGCGCCTTGCGTGTTTTCGGCTTCCCACGGGAAAAACAATCAACTAAGGACGCCGCCGGATCCTGGCGGCGTTTTTGTAGAGTTTATGGACCGTCATCAACAACAGGAAATCGCACGCCGGCGCACCTTCGGCATCATCAGCCACCCGGACGCCGGCAAGACCACCCTCACCGAAAAGTTGCTGCTTTTCGGCGGCGCCATCCACCAGGCCGGCGCCGTGCGGGCGCGCAAGGCGGCCCGCCACGCCACCAGCGACTGGCTGGCCATCGAGCGCGAGCGGGGCATCTCGGTCACCACCTCGGTGATGAAGTTCAACTACCGCGACTACGAGATCAACCTCCTGGACACCCCGGGCCACCAGGACTTTTCCGAGGACACCTACCGGGTGCTCACCGCCGTGGACAGCGCCCTGATGGTCATCGACAGCGCCAAGGGAGTGGAGTCCCAGACCGAAAAGCTCATGGCCGTGTGCCGGCGGCGCAACACCCCCATCGTCACCTTCATCAACAAGCTCGACCGCGAGGGGCTTGCGCCGTTGGACATTCTGGCGGAGATCGAAGACAAGCTACAGATCGAGTGCGCGCCGCTGTCCTGGCCCATCGGCCAGGGCAAGGGGCTGCAGGGCGTTTACGACTTGCAGCGGCGGCAGGTGCGGTTGTTCACCCCGGGGCTGGACCGACGCAGCCAAGAGGCCGCCGTGATCGACGACCTGAACGACCCGGCCCTGGACCGGTTGATCGGATCGGCGGCCGACCGCTTGCGCGAAGACATCGAGCTGCTGGAGGGCGCCGCCGATCCCCTTGACCGGCGTCATTTTCTCAACGGCACCCAGACCCCGGTGTTCTTCGGCAGCGCCATCAACAATTTCGGCGTTCAGGAGCTGCTGGACGCTTTTGTCGAGATGTCCCCGCCGCCCGGCCCCCGGGCGACCCTGACGCGCGAGGTGGCGCCCTCCGAGGAGGCGTTTTCGGGATTCGTCTTCAAGATCCAGGCCAACATGAACCCGGCTCACCGGGACCGCATCGCCTTCCTGCGTATCTGCTCCGGGCGTTTCCAGCGGGGAATGAAAGTGGTGCAGCAGCGCACCGGCAAGCTTTTCACCCTGGCCAACGCCACCTGTTTCATGGCCCAGGAGCGCGAGAACGTGGAGCAGGCCGTGGCCGGCGACATCATCGGCATCTACAACCACGGCACCATCAAGATCGGCGATACCTTCAGCGAAAAGGAACCGCTGCAGTTCACCGGCATTCCCAACTTCGCCCCGGAGCACTTCCGGCGGGTGCGGCTGAAGAATCCCTTGAAAACCAAGCAGCTGCAGAAGGGGTTGACCCAGTTGGCCGAAGAGGGGGCCGTGCAGGTTTTCCGGCGGTTTACCGACACTGATCCCATCCTGGGGGCCGTGGGGGTGCTGCAGTTCGACGTGACCATGGCGCGGCTGCGGGACGAGTACGGGGTGGAGGCGGTCTACGAGCCGGTGGACGTCCATGTGGCGCGCTGGATCCACTGCGCCGATGCCCGGGAGCTGGCGGCGTTCAAAAACCAGCACGGCGCCGACCTGGCCCTGGATGCCGAGGGGCGCTTGGTGTACTTGAGCGCCAGCGAGTACCGCCTGGAGATCTGCATGGAGAACTGGCCCCGGGTCGCCTTTGACACCGCCTGCGACATTGTTTGACGAAAGCGCTTGTCCCGGACGCCCCTCGCTTGCGAGAATTCCGAAAGCTGAGTCAGATATTGATCACCTTGTCCGCCAGTTGCATGGCGGTGACGATGTCGAGCATGTTGGTGGTGACGCCCGCCTGCTTGCGCTCCAGCAGGTCGAAGTGGGTCAGGCAGGTGCCGCAGACCAGGATTTGCAACCCGCCTGCCTCGTATTGCTGAAGCACATCCAGTACCGGGCTGCCGTCGATGGTGAGCTTGACGCCGCTGTTGACAAAGGCCAGGCGCCAGAGTTCGTCCCCCATCTCCGCCACGGTTTTCAGAAAGCTGACCATCAGCTTGGCGCCCAACTCCTCGTCTCCGTGGCCCATGCGGTCGGAGGTGATCATCACCATAATCCGACGGTGATCGCCGCGCGCCGAGGGGGTTTTTGGCCCGCGGGGCTGTGCGCTTCCCGCCGGCGCGAGGCCTTGCGCCGAACTGCCGCGGCCGACGACCACCTGGCCGCTGCCTTCGGACTCGATTTCAACTGAAAAACCCCGGCTCTGCAGGAAGCGGGAAACGTTCTGGGCCGAGGCGGCGTTGTCCACCGTCACGCGTACCACCGTGGCGCCCTCGTTTTCGATGGCCGCCTTGGTCTGGAGAACCGGGGCCGGGCAGGCCAGCCCCCGGGCGTCGATTTCCGTTGTTTTCATTGGATCTTTTCTTTCAAGTGCCGGGAGGTTTCAGGCAACCCAAATTTTTTCTTCTCCCCCGGAGACCACCTCGCCAACCCTTGCAGCGTCTGTCACGCCGGCCTTGTGCAGGGCTTCGACCAGATCTTCGGCCTGCGCCCCGGCCACGCTGATCAATAGTCCGCCGGAGGTCTGGGGATCGAAGAGCACATCCTGCATCACGGCATCGATTTTTGGGTCGAAGGCAACCATCTGTTGACGAAATTCCCGATTGCGGTGTGCCCCGCCCGGCACCAGCCCCATGGCGGCGAAATCGAGGGCCTCGGCGATGATGGGCACCCGGGCGGCGGTGACCCGCACCCCGAGCCCGGCGCCGTCGACCATTTCGGCCAGATGCCCCAGGAGTCCGAACCCGGTGACGTCGGTGCAGGCCGACACATCGAAGGCCGCCATGGTTTCGGCCGCCGCCCGGTTCAAGGTGACCATTTGCTCGGTCACCGTGGCCGTAACGCTCTCCGAGGCCAGGCCGCCCTTGATGGCCGTGTTGATGATCCCGGTGCCCAGCGGCTTGGTGAGTACCAGCCGATCGCCGGGCCGCAGGTTCTTTTTGGCCAAGACCCGTTCCGGATGGACAAACCCGGTGACCGAGAGACCGTACTTGAGTTCCGCGTCCTCGATGCTGTGGCCGCCGATGAGTACCACCCCGGCGTCTTTCAACACGGCGATGCCGCCCTCCAGAATCCGGCGCAGCACGGACAGGTCCATGGTCTTTACCGGAAAGGCCACCAGGTTCATGGCCGTCTTCGGGACACCCCCCATGGCGTAGACGTCGCTCAGGGCGTTGGCCGCGGCGATGCGGCCGAAGTCGTACGGGTCGTCCACGATGGGGGTGAAGAAATCCACCGTCTGGATCAGGGCCAGCTCGTCGCTGACGCGGTAGACCCCGGCGTCATCGGCGCGTTCCAGCCCGATCAGCACGTTCCCGTCGGTGGGAAAGGCCAGCCCGCAAAGCGCCCGGTCCAGGTCCCCCGGACCGATCTTGGAGGCTCACCCGGCCCCGGCGACGGTGGTGGTGAGCCTGGAATGCAGCTTGTCGTCGGTCATGTGTTTCCCTCTTCCGTCATTCCCGCGAAAGCAGGAATCCATGTTCACCGCACCGAGACGGCGGAATACATCCCGGAAGGCCCGAAATGGTGAATTTTTCCGCCTCAAAATTTTACCCGTTGGTGGGCAGTTGAAGGCGAAATTCACCGATTCCGTCCTTTCGCTTTGGGATAGCAGCCAGTCCGGCCGCAGCGCAAAACGTCCCTTGTGTTAAATCCGTCCCCGGTTCTTGTCCAGTCGATAATTTCGATACAAGGCGCGGCTTGAATCGATTCTGTCGATTCGCCGGCGCTGTACATCCGGGAAAAGACCCCACCATTCCCTTTTGCCACGGCGCCGGCCAGGAAGGAGGCCGGCGGGAATGAAATCATCCCGCCGGCCCGACGATCAGTTGAAAGGCCTGGCGGGCGATCATGCGCTCCTCGTCGGTGGGAACGACCAGTACCTTGACCTTGCTGTGGGGGGCGGAGATGAAGCCGCACCGGCCATCCACGGTGTGGTGGTTGGCAACGGGATCCAGGACCAGGCCCAGCGCTTCCAAGTCCGCCAGGACCAGGCTGCGTACGTCGCGGGCGTTCTCCCCGATGCCGCCGGTGAAGACCAGGGCCTGGGCCCCGGAAAGGGCGAAGTGGTAGGCGCCGATGTACTTGCGCAGAGTGTGCACATACATCTCCACGGCCAGGGCCGCGTCAGGGTTGCCCTCGGCGCGGGCCGCCATGATGGTCCGCAGATCGCGGCCGCAGCCGCCGATGGCCTTGAGTCCGCTTTCGTTGTTGAGCAGTTCCACCAGTTGCGCCAGGTCCAACCCCGTGTGGCGCTGCAGGTAGGGCAGCACGGCGGGGTCCAGGTAACCGGCCCGGGTGCCCATGATCAACCCCTCCAGGGGGGTGAATCCCATGCTGGTGTCCACGACCCGGCCGCGGGAAAAGGCCGTGATGCTGGCCCCGTTGCCCAGGTGGGCGCTGATCAGTTTGAGCTCGCCGATGGGGATGCCCAGCAGGTCGGCGGCCGCCTGGGTCACGTATTGGTGGGAAAGGCCGTGGAAACCGAAGCGGCGTACCCCGTAGCGGGTATGCCACTCCCGCGGCACGGCGTAGAGGTAGGACTTGGCCGGCATGCTGCAGTAAAACGTGGTGTCGAAACAGGCGACCTGGGGCAGGGCGGGCATCCGTTGCCGACAGGCGCGCAACACGTCCAGGGCCGGCGGCAGGTGCAGGGGGGCCAGTTCCTGGATCGACGCCAGTTGCTCCATGGCCTGGTCGTCGACGCGGGTGGGGCCGGTGAAGATGTCCCGGCCGTGCACGACGCGATGGCCCAAAAGGTCGATGGCGGCAGCCCGCCCCGTCGATGCCTGAAAGGCCCGGTCGATGGCCTCGATCGCCTGGGCCAGGGCCTCACTGTGGCCGGAACAGGCCTGGACGTGCTCCTGAACCTGGCCTGCGGGGCCGGCGCAAAAGACGCGCGCCCGGCCCCGGGTTTCACCGACCCGCTCGACGATGCCGCGCAGCACTTCGCGCTCTTCCGGCATCCGGATCAGCTTGAATTTGAGCGACGAGCTGCCCGCGTTGAAGACCAGGACATTCATGGGCGTCCATCAGGCGTTGAGGTGCTTGTACTTGTCCAGGTAGCGCACCGGCATCTTGAGCGCGTCGCGCCGGAACGGCTCGGCCAGGACCCTCTCTCCGCCTTCCAGGATGGCGTTGATCACGCAGGGGCGGCCTGAAGCAATGGCCTCGCGCATCGCGTCGCCGACCTGGTCCGGGTGGTCCACCGTGATCCCCAGGGCCCCCATGTCCTCGGCGATACGGGCAAAGTCGGGGTTGTCGGGCAGGTTGGCGCCCACGAAGCGGTTGCCGTAGTAGTCGATCTGGTTCTTCTTTTCCGCCCCCCACTCGTAGTTGGTGGCCACGATGGCGACTACCGGAATGTTTTCGCGCACGGCGGTCATCACCTCGGCCAGGCCGCTGATGCCGAAGGCCCCGTCGCCCTGGAAGGCGATCACCGGCGCCTCGGGCCGGGCGACCTTGCAGCCCAGGGCCGCGCCGTAGGCGAAGCCGCAGTTTCCCCAGGACAGGGCGCTGATGTGCTGGCGTACCCCCTCGAAACGCAGGTAGGCGTTGATCATGGAGGCGTTGTTGCCGATGTCGGTGGTGACGATGGCCCCCTTGGGCAGGGCCCGGGTCCATTCCTGGTGAAAACGGCGCGGATGCATGGGCCGGGCCTGGTCACTGGCGCTCCAGGCGTCCAGCTCGGCCTGCCAGGTCTCCTTCTCCCGGGCCACGTCGGCCAGGCGGTCGGTGTCCGCCGCCCGCTTGGGCTCCAAAGCCTTGAGACGCTCCAGCAGCAGGGCGGCAAATTCCTTGACGTCGCCGCAGCTGTAGACATCGGCCCGCTTGGCCAGGCCGAGGGCGGCGATGTTGACATCGCACTGGATCAGGCGCGCCTGGTGCGGCCAGTAATCGATGTCGTACTGGGGCAGGGTGCCGAAGGGGCCCAGGCGGGTGCCCAGGGCCAGGACCACGTCGGCCTTGGCCAGGATGCGCATGGCGGCCTTGGCGCCGCAGTAGCCGATGGGACCGCAGGCCAGCGGGTGGCTGGCCGGGAAACTGTCGTTGTGCAGGTAGCTGTTGACCACCGGGGCGGTGAGATACTCGGCCAGGGCCTCGACCGGCGCCACGGCGTCTGCCTGGGACACCCCGCCGCCGGCGATGATGACCGGGTAGCGGGCCTGGCCGAGAAGCTGAACGGCCTCCTCCACGTCCTGCATTGATCCCGGGCCGCGCCGGATTAGCGGCGTGGGGTAGATCTCGTCGTTGCATTCGCCGTAGAAAAAATCCCGCGGGATGTTGAGCTGGGTCGGCCCGTTGAAATTCTTGGCCATGTAGAAGGCGCGCCGGGTCAGCTCGGCCATGCGCTGGGGCTGGTTGACGCGCACCTGGTAGACGGTTTGGCGCTGGAACATCGGCATCTGGTCCAGTTCCTGGAAACCGCCGGTGCCGATGCCGATGGAGCCGGTCTCCGGGGTGATGGCCACCACCGGTGAATGGGCCCAATAGGCGGCGGTGACGGCGGAGACGAAGTTGGCCGCCCCCGGCCCGTTCTGGGCAATACAGGCCTGGGGCCGGCCGGTGATTCGCGCCAGGCCGTCGGCCGCGTGGGCCGCGGCCTGCTCGTGGGCCACGGGCACGAAACGGATCCCGGCGGCCGGGAAAAGGTCCAGGGCATCCATGTAGGCGCTGCCCACGATCCCGAAGACCGTGTCGACCTGTTCGGCCACCAGGGTCTCCACCAATGCTTCTGAAGGGGTCATTTTCGGCATGATGTGTTCTCCTCAACCCGCCTTGCGGGACGTTTGAAGTTAAAATGAAATCAATGTCATCGATATCATTGGCCTTTCCATCCGCCACCGCCCGCCGCAGCGGAGATCACCTTCCTGCTTGCCGGCGAAACTTCTTTTACTTCGCACGGCGCCGGCTCTCCAGGTAGTAATCGAACACCTCCCGGGTCGTCTTGCGGGGGATGTAACCGAAGTCTTCCTTCAACCGGCGGTTGGACAGCACCGGCCGGTAGCGCAGGAAACCCACCTGCTCGGGACCGTACTGGGTCAGCCCCAGGCGCTTGCCTGCCCACAGGGCCGCCTTGACCAGCCCCACCGGCAGGGCGATGTAGGGCTTTCCCAGCAGGCGGGCCATCTCGGGAAGGGTCAGGATGCCGTCGCCGGCGAGGTTGTAGACGCCGCTGCCGCCGTCGAAGATGCCCTTGAGGATCGCCCCCACCACGTCCTGGTCCCAGATGATGACAAAGGGGCTGTCCGCGCCCTTGAGGCCGACGATGCACTTTTGCTCGAACAGGTTGGTGATCTGGTTGCGCGTGGTGGCCCCCAGGATGAAACCGGGGCGGAAGATGAGCTGCTCCAGCGCCGGGTGCTGCTCGCGGTAGCGGGCCAGCATCTCCTCCACCAGTCTCTTGTGGCAGGCGTAGGCGAATTCATCGTTGCCGCGAAGCGGATGGTGCTCCTCCAGCCAGGCCGGGTTATCGGCATGGTAGCCGTAGGCCGCGCCGCTGGAGGTGTAGATGATCTTTTTCACCCCGGCGGCCACGCACGCCTCGAGCACGTTTTCGGTGCCCAGCACGTCCACCTTGTACTCCAGCTCGCGGTTCGACCTGCGGCCCGGCGTCACCACGGCCGCCAGGTGGACCACCACGTCGATCTTGTACCGCTCGAAGGCGCCAGCCAGCTCGGGCGAGCAGATGTCCGCGGCCAGGTAGTCGATGCCGGCCAGGCGCCCTTCGGCGGGCGGCAGGTGCAGGTCGCTGGCCACGATGGTGGTCAGGTCGCGGCGGTCGGCGGCCAGGGCCGCCACCACCTGGCGGCCGATGTACCCACCGGCACCGGTGATCAGGACCGAACGGTAAGGGGTGCTGTGGGTGCTCATGGGATCGCTTCCTCCTGAACTGCGGGAAAGGGCCGGCGGGACCAGAAAAAGGCCATGGTCAGACCGGAGATGATGTGCCAGATGCCCCACCAGCCGGCGATGATGGCCATGCCGCCCAGGCCGGCGAAAAACTGGAAGATCAGCACCAGGGCCAGGGCCGAGTTCTGGATGCCCACCTCGATGGCGACGGCGCGGCGGTCACGTTCGGGCAGGCCGAAGAGCCGGGCCGCGGTATAGCCCAGGGTCAGGGCCAGGGCGTTGTGCAAAAACACCCCCACCGCCACCAGGCCGATGGCGCGCAGGAAGTTGTGCCAGTTGGCGGCCAGGGCCGCCGCCACGAAGAGGCAGAAGATCACCACCGACACCGTTTTGAACGGTTTGCGGATCCGGTCGGCCAGGTGGGGACGGAAGCGCGAGGTGGCGATGCCCAGCACCAGGGGGATCCCCAGGATCAACACGATGGTCTGGAAGACGTCCATGGGGTCGAGGGACACCTTGCGCAGGATGACCCGGGTGGCCGGGTTGAGGCTGCCCCAGACGGACAGGTTGAGGGGCGTCATCACCACGGCCGCGGCGGTGGAGACCGCCGTCATGCTTACCGAGAGGGCCGCGTTGCCGCCGGCCAGGTAGGTCATCAGGTTGGAGAGGTTGCCGCCCGGGCAGGCGGCCACCATCATCATGCCCAGGGCCATGGACGGGGTGACGGGCAGCACCAGGGTCAACAGGAAGGTGAAGGCGGGCAACATGATGAACTGGGCCCCCAACCCGATGGCCGGTCCCTTGGGCGAGCGCAGGACCCGCTTGAAGTCATCCAGCTTCATGTCCAGGGCCATGCCGTACATCATCAGGCCGATGACGGCATTGAGGCCCAACAAGCCGCTCTTGCTGAAATTTAAGCTGATCTGGTCCACCGCGGCCGCATCCATTCATCCTCCTTCTCCCGCAGACGTCACCTGGCGGCACGAATCATCCATAACTGGTTTCAAACCCTCCGGTCAGGCCCGGGGCAAGGCGCCTGTAACGCCGGGAGCAGGCCCCGGGCAGGGGGTTCTATTCACCGGCGGGTTCCTGGTGCATGGCCTTGAAGTGGAGCAGCCCGGGGGCCATCATGTGGGCCTCGGCATTGACCAGGCAGTGGATCACCGCGCAGGTGCCGGCCGCCCGGGCCTGTTCCAGGGCGCTGCGCAACTGCTCGGCGCTGGCGGCCCGGGCGCCGAAGGCCCCCATGGCGCGGGCCAGCTCGTCCCAGGCGATCTCGCCCAGGTCGGTGTTGATGGTTCCCTTCTTGTCCGGTCCCAGGGCGGTTTGAAACATCTCCTTGACCGCATCCAGGGCGAAGATCTGGTTGATTTTCACCATGCCCCAGGCCCTGTCCACCAGGACGAGAAAGATCACCTTGAGGCCGTGGCGCACGGCGGTCTCCACCTCCTGCATGTTGAATCCCATGGCGCCGTCGCCGATGAGGCAGTAGACCGGCTTGTCCGGCCGCGCCGCGGCGGCCCCCAGCGCCTGGCCCACACCGGCCCCCAGGTGGCCCATGTGGTGGGTCCCGAGCTGACTGTTGGGGCATCGCAGCTCGGTGTAGAAATTGCCCCAGACGGCCGTATTGCCCCCGTCGAAGACCACCACGGCATCATCTGCGAACATCTCCCGGCAGACCCTGGGTACCTGGCACGAAATCATGGGGTCGCCCGGCAGGGAGAGCATCTCGTCGAGTTTCCGGCGTTCTTCGTCTTTCAGCCCGGCCAGCTCCGCCACCCGGGCCTTGCGGGCCGCCAGGTCCACGCCGGCCCCGCGGCGGTCCAGGGCCGCGGTGAGCATTTCGAGAAAGAGGCCCACGTCGCCGACGATGGCCAGGTCGTTGGCCCGGTTGCGCGCCAGGCGCTCTTCATCGATGTCCACCTGGATGAACTGCTGGTCCGCGGTTTTGGCCCAGTAGGGCGCCTTGCCCCACCAGTCGGTTTCGCCCAGGTCCGAGCCGAGGCAGAGGCAGGCGTCGGCGGCGTTGCGCAGGGCGTTGTTGGCCTCGATGTATACCATCGGCCATGCCAAGGGGTGGCGCTCGTCGAGCACGCCGCGACCGGCCCAGGAGGTGGTCACCGGCGCATGGAGTTGTTCCGCCACCCGGCGCAGGCCCTCGAAGGCCCCGGCGTGGATGACGCCGCTGCCGGCATGAATCATGGGCAGCCGGGCCGCGATGAGCCGTTCGGCGGCCTGTTCCACCTGCTCGGCCAGGGGTGCGATGGGCATGGTGCGGCGATACCGCTCGGGGGCCAGGATGGGCGCGGCGGGACACGGTCCGTTGATCAGGTTTTCCGGGACATCCAGGTGCACCACGCCCGGTCGGCCCTGGTAGCACTTGCGCAGGGCCGCCCGCAGCAGTTCGGGAATGCGCTCGGCGTAGGCGCAGGTGGCCGACCACTTGGCCATGTTCCTGATTACGTTTACCTGGTCGAAGCACTGGTAGGCCCCGCCGCGGTCCGGGTAGGTGATGCCGGTGCGGCGGGAGCTGGTGATCAACAGCACGCGGTTGCCCTCCACGTTCTCCACCGCCACGCCGGCCAGCATGTTGGCCACGCCGGGGCCGTTGCTGGCGATGCAGACCCCCAGCTTGCCGCTCAGGCGCGCATAGGCGCCCGCCATGTGGGCCGCCACCGCCTCGTGGCGCGGGGTGATCATCTGGATTCCCTCTTCCACGCAATGGGCGCAAAGCTGCAGATAGGTGCCGTCGACGATGCCGAAGAACTTCTCGACGCCTTCGGCTTTCAACATCTTGGCGATGATCTGGCCGCCGGTTGAATCTGACATGATGCCTCCTCGAATCCCGCGTTTTGAAGTGGTTCAACGTATCATGGGGCCGTAAAAACCCCGGATTGCCATCCCGGGCGAAGCGAGGGATCTCTGCGCCCGGCGGATACTTTTCCTCTTTGTCGTCTATACCGGCCTCAGCAGATTGTTGATCATGTTCGTGGTGCCCTGAATCAGGGGTTCCAAGGCCGCCTCGGTAAAATCGTCGCCCATCTCCAGGTACTCCTGCAGACGGATCTTGAAGTGGCTGGAGACGAGCGATGCCATCAAGATGATGTAGAGGCTGTTGACCATGAAAGCGGCGAAATTGACATTTACGTCATCGCGCACCAGGCCCCGCTGCATGTCCCTTCTGATCAGGCGCTTGAGGTGGTCGGCGGTGTACTTTTCCACCTCCAGGGACATCTGCTCGGAAAAGCGTTCCATGCCGGCCGAAGAGATGTTGGCATAGAGGATCAGGTATTCCGGGTGGCTTTGGACAAAGCGCGCCCCTTGCCGGAAGATGTGCTCGATCTGGCGGTAAATGTCCCATTCAGGATCCATCCGGCCGTAGATCGCCTCGCGGGAGCGCTGCATGCCGTCCCGGCAGACATAGAGGTAGAGGTCCTCCTTGCTCTCGAAATAGTTGTAGATCGACCCCTTGGCGATCCCCGCGCGGCTGGCCAGCTGGGCCATGTCGGTCTGGTTGAAGCCCCGCTCGGCGAACAGGCCGGCCGCCTCGCGCAGCAGCCGTTCGCGTTTGTCCTCGTCGATCTTGAAGAAGGTTTCCTTTGGCATGAAGGGCTCCGACGGTGCATGACTGACCGGACAGTCACCGTATAAATCGAACACGCCGCTTTTGTCAAGGAGAAACAGGAAGCCAAGGCCATCACCACCAGCCTGGATAAAGTATCCCGGTGGCGCCGATTCTCTTCTTTCAGAACATCACCGGCTTCATGGTGGGGAAAGAGTATGAACGAGGCGGCATTACCAAAAACGGCGCAAAGATGCTCATGGTGCAGTCCAACCTGGATGTGCCGAAGATCACCCTAAGGTACTGGGTATTGCGCTTTCCGCTTCACTGCACAAAGGGTTCGGCGAAACGGCGCATGGGCTGCTGCGGATCTGACCGCCGTTGCGGCGACGGGCAATGGGCGATGGCCGCCCCAATGCCCGTCGCCGCAGCCGGAGGGCTCATTTCACCATCAGCACCGGGCAGGGGGAGAAGATGCCCACCTTGTAGCTGATGGTGCCCAGGTCTTCGGGGGCTTTTTGTGGATCGATCTTGTGCGAGCCGAGCACGACCAGGTCCACCTGGTGTTCGTTGATGAAGTTGATGATTTCGGGTGCCCGCTTGCCGAACACGATGGCGGTTTTTGCTGCGGACGCCTCGGGCCCCAGGGACTTGACGAGCTTTTTCATGTTGCCGGCGGCGCGCTTGTGCAGCTTTTCGTAAAAATCGGCGAACTCGTCGTATTCGGCCCCTTCGATGGTCTCGATGACGTGCAGCAGGGTGACCTTGGCCTCCTCGTGCAGCCGGGCCAATTGCAGCGCAATCCCGGCGGCGTGCAGGCTCTTTTCTGTAAAATCGGATGGAACCAGGATGTTTCGAAACATGGGGATCGACCTCCATCGAGGTTGTTCGGCGGCATCAGGCCAGCCGCAAGACCTTGGCGCCGCGGATCTTTCTTTGCTTCAGCTCCACCAGGGCCTGGTTGGCCTCCTCGGGGGCGAATTCCTTGTCCGGGTGTGTCAGCTTTTCCAGGATCATCGCTTTCATGACGGTCACCTCTCGAGCCGTCGGCGTCCTGGCCTCCGGGCGCGCTGCTCAGGCTGCGATTTTCTCCAGGAGCCAGGCCATGTTTTCCCCCAGGGATTTCATCGTCGCCAGGGCCTCGGCATCGTTTTCGACCTCGCCCTTGTTGCGGCCGAACCCCACGTTCCAGTAGCTGGCGCCGGGGATGATCATCTCGCCGATGGTGAAAAAGTGGTTGATCGAGTCGAAGGTGTGCACCGCGCCGGCCCGCCGGGCCACCACCACCGCGGCTCCCACCTTTCTGCGAAACATCATGTCGTTGGCCCGCGATACCATGCCGGCCCGGTCGATGAGGGCCTTGATTTCGGGGGTCATGCAGGAAAAGTAGGTCGGTGAGCCCAGGACGATGCCGTCGGCCGCCAGCATGCGGTCGATGCAGTCGTTGACCAGGTCCTTGTCCTGGGCGCAGTGGCGGTCCTTGTTCTCGAAACACTTGTAGCAGGCCAGGCAGCCGCGAACGGGCTGGCCGCCCACCTGGACGGTCTCGGTTTCGATCCCCCGGCTTTCCAGGACATCGGTGACGGCTTTGATCAGCAACGAGGTGTTGCCGTTTCTCCTTGGGCTGCCGTTGAACGCGACGACTTTCATGATGCTCTCGGTCCTCCCTGAAAATTTTTGACCTGAACCCAAAAACGCTCCCTGATTTACTCCTCGGCAAGCCTGCGGTCGCTTCAAACCCCGAGCAGGCGGCACAACGTCTCAAAGTCTCCGGCCTCGATATCGAAGCCGGTGGCGCTGGTCATCTCGAAGCCGGCGTTGACGTGATCCTCTTCGGGGACGGTCACCAGGGTCGTGTGCAGGCCTGCCGCAGCGGCTGCGGCGAGGTCCCCCTCGTGGGCCGCCACCATCATGGCCTCGGGCGGCTCCAGTCCCAACAGGCGTACCGCTTTGAGGTAGGCCTGCAAGGAGGGCTTGTAATATCCAAGAAACTCGCACGACAAGATGCCGTCCCACTGAACGCCGGCCGCTTTGGAGCTGCCGACAATACTCTCGAAGCTCAAAATGGTGAGCACCACCACCGTGTAGCGGGTGCGGAGGCGATCGATGGCGGCCGCGGCGCCGGGAAAAACGTTGAGGCGATGCCAGGTCGCGCGGACGAGCGCCTCGCGGTCGACGACCGCAAGCAGCGGGTAGGTCTCGGCCAGGCGTTCAAGGGCCTTCAGGTGCATGGCGTCCGAGTTGATCCAGGGCAAGTTTCCCTGGCGCACCTGGGTATGAATTTTGAACATCTCTTGGCGCCAGTCGTTGGCGAAAGCTTCCTCGTCAATGGGCTGGCCCTTTTCTCGGGCCAGTCGAGAAATCTGCTCCCGGGCAGTATTCTTCCAGTCGAAAACCGTCCCGCCGACATCGAAAAACAATCCTTTGATACCGTCCATGTCCACCTCCGGCTGCTGCGGTTGAATCGTTTTGCTTTCTGGGAAGGCCGGTGTATCCCCTTGCTGCAATCATAATAAGATGCCGAGGGCGAAAAGGCAAAGTGGCCGAAGAATGGGTCCCGTGTCATCATGCTCGGAAGGTAGTCCTCCTGCCCTTTCAGTACAACATCATTGAACATGAACTGTCACGCGGCCTTGGAATCATGGCGCAGGCGATATCACCATGCGATAGCGGGCATCTGCAATAACCGCTTCGCGATCCAGCACAAACGGCCGGTAATCTCCGTTTCTCCACAGGGCGAACTGATCATCGTAGTGGGGACTCATGACATTGCCGGAAATGCCGCCGGGGAGAATCCTTTTGGAATTTGCCATGTTCTTGAAATCGATGATGTGCCGGAACGACGCCCCCCCACCCTTGACCGCGTAGGTGTGGGACACCTTGAAATAGGTGGGGTTGACGGTGAACAGGCTGCCATCCGCCGGAAAGGGCCCCAGGTTGAAAAATTTGCCTAACAGGGGCGATTTGCGGCCAAAAAGATGCTCAAGGGTCAGCGTGTGCAGCCGCCCCCACTGCCAGGCGGACACGTCGCTGCCCAGGACTTTTGTCAGGTAGGCGACGGCATCCTTGAAGCTGGCGGTCACCACCTGGCCTAGCGCCTCCTTTTCCGGGGTATCGGGGTCGTCTAACCAGGGAGAATCGCCACGTGCGATGATCTCCCGCAGCACGTTGAAGGGGATATTCTTGTCGCTGGTCACATAGTGGTCGTACAGGGTGTCTCCCAACCGTTTTTTAAATGTGTTTTCCGCCAGGAAGGTCGTAAAAACATTGAACACCGCCGGGGCTGCCAGCTCATGCCGGGCTGTAAAGTCCCAGTCGGCCAGGGTCGCCAGCGCCGCCTTTTCGGTTGCCGACAGCCCTTCCCGGGCAACGCTCCGCCTGATGAGGGGAACCCATTCGCGGGCCATCACCATCAGCAGATCCGCCTGCATGGTTTCAAAATCCCGGCTTTTAAGGGTTTCCTTTTCCTCGATCATTTCCGCGATGCGGATATAGCGGTCCGGGGTGGCGTAGTATTTGGTGATGACATGGGGGTATCCTTTCGGTTCCACCTTGTTGTTGGCATTGACGATATAGCCCTGGGCCGGATTCTTTAAATGAGGCTGTTCCCTGTCCGGCACATAGCCCTGCCACTCGAAGGCCCCTTCCCAGCCGGGAACCGGCAGCTCGCCGCTGAAGCCCACGCGGCGGGGAATGCCCCCCAGAAAATAAAAGCCGATATTGCCCCGATCGTCAGCATAGATCCAGTTCTGCCCGGATTTGGCATAACCGGCCGCCGTTTCGACCTCCTCTATAGTGGTGGCCCGGTTGACAAGCCAGAACCCCTTCATAACCGTGGGAAAGTCGACCTGGGACCAGCGCATGGCAACGGCGTATCCCGGCTTGGGGGCATACCGGCTGATATCATCGATAATCACGCCGTGGCGGGTTAAACGGATATCGAAATCGACCGTAGCCGCGCCCTTGACCCTGATCTTCTCCTTTACGATCCGCATCGGTTCCCAGCGGCCCTTATACAGACAGGCCCGCGGGTTGTCCGGATCCAGTTTCTCGATATAGAAATCCGCGTCATCATAGTGGGAATTGGTTACCCCCCAGGCCACATGATCGTTGGCCCCGGCTATGATAAAGGGGATGCCGGCCACCATGGCGCCGGATACGTTCATGGAGGGGGTGGTCATGTGGCCCTCGTACCAGATGCTCGGTATTGCCAGGTTCAAATGGGGGTCATTGGCAAAAAGAGCGCCGCCATTGGCGGATTTGCGCGGTGCCACCACCCAGCCGTTGCTGGCGCCCCCGGCGACGCCCAGCAAATCCCCGGCCAGTTGCATTGCTTGAAGGTATTCGGGCGCTACGGCCCCCATGGGATTTTCACCATCCGGGATGATCGCCGGCGCCCCGGTAGGATAATCGAGAAATAACTCGTCCGCCATCTGCTTGCCGACCTTTTCCGCAACGGCGGCATGCAGCAGTTCGGTTTTAAAGGCATAATTCTGAGACCAGCCCATGTAGATCATCACCGCCAGGGTGTCGAGCGGCCGCCACGGTTCGGGCCGGTATCCCAGCACGGTGAATTCAATCGGCAGGGAGGTGCCGCTGGATTGCAAGAATGCATTGACTCCGCCTGCATAGGCCTCGAGGACGGTGCGGACCTCCGGCGTAATTTCCGAATACCATTTTTCAAGCGGTATCAGGGCGGTGAGGGCGCGATACAACTTGTCCACCTTGATTAGTGAAGGACCTAGGATTTCCGCCAATTGTCCCTGACCGGCCCGGCGAAGCAGGTCCATCTGAAAAAGACGGTCCTGGGCCTGACAATAGCCCATGGCAAAGTAGGCATCCGTATCGCTGGCCGCCCGGATATGGGCCATTCCGAAGGAGTCCCGTATGATCTCCACTTCCTGGGCGACCCCGGGGAGGGTTATGCTCCGGTTGTAGTCGGGGAGGGTGGATTGCAGGTAGAGGTATCCGGCAATAAAAACGGTTAAAAAAACAACACCGGTTACGATAATGCCCCATTTCAGAATTCGCATTTTTTTGTCTCCTGCTTCGATTATGCCACTGTCGACAGCCCGTCAATCCACGCTTCCTCACTGCTGTCCTTACGCCGGGTTGTTGCCGCAACCACGAAGCGTAAGGAGGAAGCAGTGAGCAGGTTTCGCAGGTTATCACACACGCTATGGCATTGTCGTTGCGTATTCACGGGGTGCTTCCCAGCAGTCAGTGCCATCCCGCACGGCTGCAAGAGATTATTCGGCTGCGCCACTACGTAAGCGTCCGGGCAACCGGCTTCCGCGGCTGAACTGGCCCGTCGTTTTGAAATGACGAACGCCGGGGTGTGCTATGCGGTCGAACGGGGAGAGCGGATAGCGGAGGAACGAGGCTTGATGTTTGATGATGAATAGTTGATTGGTTATTTAGTGTCCGTCCATAAATGGCCTTTTTGTCCAATCTCTGCGTTCTGCTCAAAAAATAATCCTCGGAATATCAACCATATGCCTGCGGTTATTTTTTTCGCAGGCCTTGATCTTGAACAAAAATTCT
>Ga0190359_1000938_pt1 | contig 19030 bp, 19 predicted proteins | sample 48721823_MG_FD_161269 | JGI IMG/M metagenome (GOLD analysis project Ga0190359, IMG submission 161269) | Hydrothermal vent microbial mat bacterial communities from Southern Trench, Guaymas Basin, Mexico - 4872-18-2-3_MG | ecosystem: Environmental > Aquatic > Marine > Hydrothermal vents >... | reverse complement strand
CTTGCAATGGGAAAGCTTGGTTTCAAAAAGCTGGTGAACCTCTCGACAAATTTGCGGCCCCTGGTCATCTCGGACCTGATCTGAGCCATGGTGTGCCGAATTTCACGCAGGTCCTCTTGTTTGGCCGCCTCATCTATCCACGCAGCGGCTACATCTATATTTGACAGGATATCGCCCATTTCACGAACAAGACTCGGAAAAAGCTCCAATAGTGAAAGCAGATGACCGGTGCGGTAAAATCTCTCCCCCAATACCTGAATTCTCTGTCGCTTGCTTTCCAGCAGCGTGATCAGGTAATTGGTGGTAAGCAGCACGGTCACAACAACAAGGATGCTTCCCAGGATAAAGACTAGGATACCGATATTGCGGACACGATGGATAGGCTTAAGGACAGTCCTGCTGTCAATCTTTACCACGCACAGCCAGGGTGCTCGGTCCAGCCACGCCATGGCGCAGAACTCACCTTCATGCTTCTCGATTTTGACCCCCTCAAAGGGGGCTATGCCCCTAAATTCAGACTGGCTCATGAGTCGGTTGCCTGTGCGGGGTTTGGATTGGAAGACACCATGGCGGTTGATCAAAAACGCATCCGTGCCGCCGGAAACACCACTGCCTGAAACGATCCTGTCAAAATATGTGGCGTCTACAGTGGCTCGCAGGATCCAGGGCCCTGTTTTGCCACCCCTTTTGAGTGCAATCACAAAATGCGGGACCTTACGAAACCCCAGGAATACATCACTAACATACACGCCCCTTTCCATCACGGATTTAAACCATTCAGCCTGCTTATAATTTTTGGAGATAAGGTCGTAAGGGCCAGCATACACCAGGTGCCGGCCTTCCGCGTCGATAATGCCCAGGTCAGTGAAGTAAGGCAGTTCCTTAAGGAGGGAATGAAATACAGATTCCAGGGGCTCTGGAGTTGTGAATGTGACGGGGTTTAAATTCGCTGAAAGCAGCCGGAGGTCGTTGAGGCGTTCGGCAAGGAACCTATCTATCGCATCCTTGTGGTGAACCACCTCTGTACGGACACTCTCCATTGTCTTTTTCCTCAGCTCGGACATAGTGCAAAAGTACATGCTTCCACCGATCAGGAGCAGAGGAAGAAAGGCTGCGGCCAGAATCGCCACGATCACCCTATTCCATAACGCACGATAATATGGGAAGTCCTTAACGGTTGTACTACCCATCGGGCCGGAGATATTTTTCATGGCTTTCCTCGCCCCTTCCTGCTTATTCCGCCTCTTCTTCCACATACTGCAGGATATCCTGCAACCTTATGATGCCCAGCATCCTTCCTGCCCTGACCACAGGCATGAACCGTACGTTATGAACAATCATCTGATTGGCCACGTCCGTAAGATAGGCATTTGGCGCGGCTGCAAACCAGTAGCGCTGCATGACCTCGGCCGCGGTTTTTTTAGGCAATAACTCTGGGTTCCCTTGCAAGTCCTGCCAAGTAAGGGATCGTCCTAGGAAGGTCTTTCGGGCCTCTTCCACCAACGCGCGTTTGGTTACTACGCCCCGAAGCCGGTCCTCCTCATCAAGGACATATGCCTCTTCCACCACCTCTTCTCCGCGGGCCCTGCTCATCATCTTCACTGCTGTAAAGAGAGTGTCTTGCGGTCGAAGCCTTCTAAACGGACAAAGCGCAATTTGGCCCACCAGTTTCCTAGGCCAAAGCACCGGGTGGCGCCTTATGGCCTCGGCCTCGCGAGCCTCCTTTATCTTTTCCACCAGGTCTTCCATGTCATACGGTTTCATGAGGTAATCATATGCCCCCTCCCGCATGGCCTGGATACCGGTGGAGAGGCTTCCGTGGCCCGTGAGCATGATCACTTCCGTATCGGGCGACAGCCTCTTGATCTCCTTCATTGCTGTCAGTCCATCCATACCGGGCATCCTGAGGTCCATGACGACCACATCAAATACTTGTCCGAACTTGAGGGCCTGGACTGCTTCATAACCGTCAAAAGTTACGGACACGTCAAACCCCCGGCCCTTCAATATGGTGGCCATGTTCAGCACAAATTCTTTTTCATCATCCGCCAGGAGGACCCGTATACCTTGCTTCATGGCCTAAGACCTCTTATTTTGTAACCACGAACCCCTGAATCCTTATCCTAACACCAAAGCCCCGGGCCTTCAAGGGACGTGCTTCCCTGCAGCAATGGGCCTCTTTTTTCGGTCAAGTCCAAAATCTCCTGTAAAAAGGGGGGACCATCAATTTGCCTCCTTCACCCCTTGGGGGGTTAAGAACTCCTCCTTAATCCCTATTTCTTGTCTTAGCCTGTCTAAGCGATTTAGTTCTGTCTTTGTGAAGCTCACCCTACGCCACCTTGTGGCTGCCCTGATCAGCACTGAGAAAACCAGCTTCAATGCCGCCTTCTCGGTCAAAAACGAAGGAATTACCTTCGTTCTTCTCCTCTCTTCCTCAAAACTCCTCTCCACTAAATTGGTCGTCCTTACGTGCTTCCTGTGCCTGAATGGAAGCCTTAAATGAAAGCCAGTCCTCATAACTCTCCTTGTTCACATAAAGACGACACTCCATAAGTTAGCCTTGCGGAAAGCTAACTATTTGATTTCACTAGAGGCGTCTTTGAAAAATCAGGCAAAACTGATAATATCGGGAGGGCATAATAGAATGGCCTTTCAGGTGGCTTTCGATAATACCCCTGGCCATCCCAGGTGCCTCCAGTAGTGGACTCTTGATTCGTAAATCGATAATTTGGCAAAGGTTTTAAACGATATAAAGGATGTCAAGGGGATGCAGGAGATATTTTTACCTTATTCCGGGGAAAGATGATTGTAAAAGTTGTCCCTTTATTAGGTTCACTCTCTACAGAAATTTTGCCATCATACCGTTCAACGATCCGCTTTACTATGGAAAGTCCTAATCCTGTTCCCTCCCTCTCCAGCATCCGCGCATTTTTTGTTCGATAAAATTCTTCAAAAATATGAGGAAGATCTTCAGAGGAGATTCCAATCCCGGTATCGGATACGACGATCTTAATTGATTTGTCCTCTATTCCAATCCGGACTGAAATCTTGCCATTAGAAGCTGTATATTTAACCGCATTTCCGATTAAATTGGTAAAGAGCTTTTCCATATCCCCTTCAACTTCGCTGATTATCAAAGGAGTCTCGGGTGTTTCAACCTCAATCTCTATGTTCTTCTCTTTCATTTTTAGCCCTAAAAGTCCAAGCACCTTGCCAAGGGTATCCCTTATGGAGGTAGGACTTAGCTTACTTTCTACCAATTCAGTTTCATCAGCTCCTAAATCCAGGAGGTCATTTATCAAAGCAAGAAAGGAATAAGTTCTCGACTCAGCCCGACTGAGAAGCTCTTTCTGTCTGGGAGAAATTTCCCCTAAATAACCATCAAGGATAGTTCTCAAAATACCCTGAATAGCAGTGACCGGGGCCCTCATTTCATGGGCGACCATCATCATAAACCTTGACCTTGCCTTATCAAACTCTAATACTTTCTTATAGGCTTTGGCATTAGTAATGGCTATGCTCACGGCTCTGGCAATGGCAGAGGCAAATTCGGTTTCTTCTGAATCAAAATCACGGGGTTTGGCAGTATGAATTCTCAGCGTTCCGATAACTTCTTCTCTAAACACTAAAGGAACAGCGAGCATTGAGGCTATTCCTTCTCTTTTAGCTTCCTCTGGGTACTGAACTCGTGGATCTTTGGTCACATCCAGTACGGAGACCGGCTTACCTTTAAGAGCCTCGGTCAGACTTTTATCTGCATCTACCGGGCCTTTCTGTAAATATTCCTCACTCAAACCGTAAGATGCCCCCAGTTCCAGTCTCTTGCGGGTTTGATCCAAAAGCCTTACAGAACAGCCTTTAACATTCATTACTTCAGCAGTTTTTCTGGCAACCAGTCCTAAAACCTCTTCTAGATCCAGAGTCGATGAAATGGTGTTGTTTAGACTGTATAGAGTTTGGATTCGCTGGTACGCGTCTTCTGCAACCCTTTTTAAGTTGATTAATTCTTTATTTCTTTCTCTCAGTTTCTTTATTATCGAGGTTGAAAGATAAGTAGATACATAGAGAGCGGTGGCGAAGAAGAAAAGGATACCGAAGATATATATGGGGTTTTGGTAATGAGAGTTGGTAATAAATCCGCTCAGGGTAACATGGCCAATAACCTCCTTATATTCCAAAATAGCTACCATTCCCACCAAGAAGACTCCCAGAGTTGGTTGGAGATAGAAGTTTTTTGGTGAAAGAAGAATGGAAGAGATAAGGGCATGAAAGAAAAAAAAGAGAATTACCGGACTTTCTATTCCACCGGTATAATGTATTAAAAAGGTGAGAGCCAACCAGTCCAAAAGGATTTGGATAAAGGCAAATCGAGAAAAGATTTTTGCTGAATTACATCTTTCTAACCTCTTTAGGTAAAGAAAAAAGATGGCATTGCAGAGAAAAATACCCAGGCTTACCAGATAAATCTCCCTTTCAGGGAGGGGGATATGGAAAATGTGCTCGGTAAGCGAGACAGAAACCAATATACCTGCCAGAGCCACCCATCTTAATCTAATCAGCCAGAATATGCGTCCCCTTAGTTCTTCCTCTACCGGAAGGTGGGAAAGATTATTTTGAGTCATGTGAAGAAAATTCTATCCGTTTTTGAGGAGTTTTCTCACCTTTTCCAGAAGTACTTGAGACTGTATCGGCTTTTCTACAAAATCATCTACTGGAAGGTAATCACCATCTGTTTGGGGAGAGAATTTCATCTTCGTTTTCTCTCCGATTCCAGTGAGCATCAATATAGGTATCTTTGCATATTTGGCATACTCTGAGTTGGGATCCGGGTTACGAAGTTGATAGGATACCTGAAACCCTTCGGTGATAGTATCCATCATTACATCAAGAATAATTAGATCAGGATCCACTTCCTTAATTTTATTTAAACATTCAGGACCACTTCCCGCAGTAAATACTTGGTAAGAATTAGCCTCTAAGACTATTCTCATCGTCTCAACGATATCAGGATCATCATCGACTACTAAAATTTTAGGATTTTCCATGGTATCTCCCTCCGTTCTAAAAAATTGTTTAAAAAAATGATCTCTGCTTGTTTTTTCCACCCAAGGTGAATATAGCTGCCTCAACATATTCGAGGCAAAAGATCCCCCTCAGGTAAATTCACTATCCTTGTCCCTCCAATGATGGTCTCCAATAAGACTCTGGATTGGGTATTGCCAGATACTTCTCCAATAATAGTTGCGTCCTTCCCAAGAGGATCCTCCCTCATTGCTTGTAACACTAAATGGGCATCCTCCCCACTTACAAAGGCAATCAATTTACCTTCGCTGGGGAGATTAAGGGGATCGAGTCCCAATATCTCACAGGCAGCTCTCACTTCATCCCTTATGGGAATATCCTTTTCTTTAATCAGTATCTCTATCCCAGACTGTAAGGAAATCTCATTAAGGGTAGTCGCAATACCTCCTCTGGTAGGGTCTCTCAACACATGGATATTTTTGCTCTTCTCCACCATCTTAGATACCAGTTTATTTAAGGGAGCACAGTCACTCTTCAATCTACTCTCGAATTTAAAACCGTCCCTCTGGGAAAGCACGGCAATTCCATGATCACCAATAGTTCCACTTAAGATAACCACATCTCCTACCTTAGCATTACTACCTGAGATATTTAGATCTCCATCGATATACCCTATCCCAGCGGTATTAATGAAAATCTGGTCTAATGAACCCTTCTCCACCACTTTGGTATCTCCCGTAACAATAAGGACCCCTGTTTCTTTGGCTATCTCTTTCATAGAATTTATGACTCTTTTAAGGGTATCAAGGGGAAACCCCTCCTCAATTATAAAAGCAGCACTAATGTATAGGGGTTCAGCCCCCATCATGGCGAGATCATTTATGGTTCCACATACGGCCAATTTGCCAATATCTCCTCCAAGGAAAAACAGGGGTTTTACTACATAAGAGTCGGTAGAAAAAGCTATCCTTTTCCCTTGTAAAGGTAAACAGGCAGCATCGTCTAACTTCTTCGAAACAGGATTCTCAAAAGCAGGAAGAAATAATTCTTTTATTAATTGGTAAGAAAGTCCCCCTCCTCCTCCATGAGCAATCAAGATCTTACTGCAATCTCTCATCTCTCTTTCCTTCCGTAATGATAATAGGCGGCACAGCTTCCTTCCGATGATACCATACAGGGACCTACTGGATGGTAGGGACGGCAGCTTCTGCCAAACAGCTTACAATCAATTGGCTCCTTTATCCCTCTTAGTATTTCACCACAGATACAACCAGAAGGATCTTTGACTTCTTCATCACGGATATCAAAGAGATACTCCCCATCGAAGTTTTTATATTTATCTCTCAACCTCAATCCACTTTCAGGAATGGTCCGCAGACCTCGCCACTTTGCATCGCATCTTTCGAATACCTTATCCATCAAATCAAGGGCCACCGGATTCCCCTCTTTAGAAACTGCCCTTTTATATTGGATCATAACCTGACTCTTTTTCTCCTTTTTTTGCGTAAGCAGGATAAATATTGCCTGCAGGATATCTAAGGGTTCAAAACCGGTGATTACACAGGGTATCCCATAATCTTTCGCGATAAATTGGAAGGGGGTAGATCCAATGATAGTGCCCACATGCCCAGGGCAGATGAACCCCTCCAGTCTTATCTCTCCCATACCCAGCAAAGCCTTCATGGCCGGAGGGATGAGCTTATGGAGACTTAAGATAGAGAAGTTGGAAAGTCCCATCCTAATGGCTGTAAGTAGGGTAGAGGCGATGGTAGGGGCAGTAGTCTCGAACCCAATCGCGAGCAGAACAACCATTTTCTTAGGATTTTCCCTGGCTATTTTCAATGCATCCAATGAAGAGTATATAACTCGAATATTCCTCCCTTCTGCTTTCTCTCTTTGTAAACTGGATGAGCTGCCAGGAACCTTAAGCATGTCACCAAAAGTAGCTAAGATTACCCCATCCATCCTGGCAATGCTTATAGCTTTATCCACATCTTGAGTGGAGGTAACACAGACAGGACAGCCAGGACCTGATATTAGGTTTATCTCATCCCTTAGAAGATCTTTGATACCACTTTTAAGTATGGTAACAGTATGAGTTCCACATACTTCCATGAAATTATGTCTCTTAGGGGTCAAAGTCCGAATCTTTTTGACCAGTCCATCAGCCAGTTTACGGTCTCTAAGCTTATCCAGATACTCCATTTATCTCTTCCAGTAATTCTAAGGTCTTTTTTGCTTCTTTTTCATCGATCCTTTTGATAGCAAAACCAGCATGAAGAAGGACATAATCTCCTTCTCTTACATCAGGCGTTAAATCAAGCGCCACCTCTTTCTTTAGACCGCTCAGTTCGACGAATCCTCTATTATCTTTGATTTCAACTACCTTAACCGGAATAGCTAAGCACATCCCTGAACCTTCCTTGCTGCAATCACTGCCTGGCCTAAACAAATACCACCGTCGTTGGTAGGAACCCTCTGATGAAAGAAGGGTTCAAATTGATACCTCCTTAAGTTATCCAGAGTTTTTTTCAGCAAAAGCCGGTTTTGAAACACCCCGCCACTTAATACCACCTTATTCAGTCCCTCCTCCTCCCTTATCCTGCCACAGATTCCTGAGATAATATCGGCCATGGTCTGATGAAAACGGACAGCAATGACGGATTTAGGCACTTTCTTCTTCAGGTCTTCAATGATTTCTCCTATTATCTCCCAGGTATCTACTATCAACTGATCATCTTCCTCCAAGACTCTCCATTTGTAACCACTACCGATAGTCCCATCCTCAGAAACCATCATCTCCAGTTCTATAGCTGCCTGACCTTCATAGGTGATAGAATCTCTCACCCCTATTAATGACGAAACTGCATCGAAGAGTCTACCACAGCTTGAAGTCAGGGGAGAGTTAATCTTCTTTTCTATCTGGCCCATGATAATCTTTACTTCTTTCTCATTCAATCGGGAAAGAAAATCTAGATTTAAATGTAAGATTTCTCTCCCAAAAAGGCAAAAGAGAAAACTCAAAGCCATTCTCGAGGGATTCTTTATGGCAGCCTCCCCACCAGGCATAGGAGTATATCGTAGGTGACCCCGGCGCTTGAAAGAAGAATAATCAGCTACCAGAAACTCACTTCCCCATATCTTACCATCATCTCCGTATCCTGTTCCATCAAAAGCGACTCCTATCACCTTCTCATCCAGACCATTCTCCGCCATACAGCCTCCAATATGAGCATGGTGGTGTTGCACTGTAAGTAACTTTTTACCTCTCAATTCTTTAGCATATCTGGTAGAGAGATAGTCAGGATGTAGATCACAGGCTATAAAGCAAGGTTCTATCCGAAAAAACTTCTGATAATGTGAGATCGTATCCTGAAAGAAGTTATAGGCATCCACGTTTTCCAAGTCTCCAATATGTTGAGAGATAAAGTAGAGATTCCCCTTTGAAAGACAGAATGTATTCTTAAGTTCTGCCCCACAGGCAAGAATCCCGGGAGATTGAATGGGAAGGTAAAGGGGCTCAGGGGCGAATCCCCGAGACCTCCTGATTAACCTCTCCTTACCCTCTTCTACAAAAACTACCGAATCATCACACCTAAGGTGGATTTCCCGATCATGCATCAAGAAAAAGTCAGCCAGACCTTTAAGCCTTTCTAAGGCCTCACGGTTACTTATGGTAATGGGTTCCTCACTTAAGTTTCCACTGGTCATAACCAGAGCTAAAAATGAATCCTTAAGCAGTAGATAGTGCAATGGAGTATAAGGAAGCATTACCCCTAAGTATCCATTATGGGGGGCAACCAAGGAAGAAATGGGAGACTTTGGCTTTTTTAAAAGAAGCACAATTGGCCTCCTGGGATTTGTTAGAATCTTCTCTTCGTCAGGGTTTACATAACAATACCGCTTAACCGACTGGAGGTCATAGGACATTATCGCAAAGGGCTTGTAAGTTCTGAGTTTCCTTTTCCTTAAGTTTTCTACCGCTTCATCGTTTTCAGCATCACAGGCTAAATGGAACCCCCCTAGTCCTTTAATAGCTACAATATGCCCTTTTTTCAGAAGTTTTATGGTCTCTTTGACTGGATCTACCCCGGTTATCTCCTCTTGATGAGACATAAGAGTGAGCCTTGGACCGCATTGAGGACAGCAGTTGGGCTCGGCATGGAAACGCCTGTTCAGGGGATCCTGGTATTCCTGTAGACAGGTGGGACACATCCTGAAGCAATCCATGGTGGTATTCTGCCGATCGTAGGGAATATCCCGGGTAATAGTAAAACGGGGGCCACAATTGGTGCAGTTAATAAAGGGATAAAGGTATCTCCTCTCATCAGGATCGAATAGTTCCTTCAAGCACTCCTCACAGGTAGAGACATCAGGGGAGACAGGGACAAACTGGCTATCTTCTTTAAGGCTTTTTCTTATCTCAAAATCTTTATATCCCTGAAGGGGAAGACCACCCCGAACTTCTATCTTCTCTATATGAGCGAGGACAGGGGGCCTTTCTTCAATTTCTCTTATGAATTTTTTAAGATTCTCCTTAACACCTTCCGCTTCTATCACCACTCCACCCGACGAGTTACACACCCATCCGGATAGATCATATTTATGAGCCACTCTATAAACAAAAGGACGAAATCCCACCCCTTGAACTATTCCCTTAGCTCTAATGGAGAACCGAGCTATATTCTTGAGTTTTCCAGATCCGCTTTTTTTCGCATCCACCATATCTTTCTACTTTTTATTTTCCTCAACCTTTTTAACCAGCCAGTTATACCAACTATCCAAACCACTTTCAGTTTTACAAGAAATTTCAAAGATATTTAAGTTAGAATTGATTTTCAGGGAATTTTCCTTAAGTCTCTTAAGATCACAATCACAGTAAGGTAAAAGATCAATTTTATTTATAATTAATACCTGAGATTCGCGAAACATGAGAGGATATTTCAAGGGCTTATCATCCCCCTCTGTGATACTTGATATCATTATCTTCATATCTTCGCCTATCCTAAATTCAGCCGGACAGACCAGATTTCCCACATTTTCCATAAAGAGCAGGTCAATGTTCGATAGATCAAGTTTCTCTATGGCCTGGTGGATCATATTGCTGTCAAGATGACAGGCACTACCTGTATTTATCTGGACAACCTCCACTCCCTCTTTAGAAATTCTTGTGGCATCCAGTTCAGTCTGAATATCGCCCTCGATGACTCCGATGTTAACCCTACCTTTTAAGACAGAAATGCTTTTTTCAAGAAGCGTTGTTTTACCAGCGCCGGGAGAACTCATCAGGTTTAATACCAGAGCCCCATTTTCTTTAAACAATCTCCGGTTTTCCTCGGCAATCGCATCATTGGCTGCTAAGATATCCTTTATAATTTCTACTTTCATCTATTCGGCCTCCAGCCCCACTACCTGCAGTTCATTTCCCGAGATAATCTTAAGGTTACTTCCCATACACTTTGGACAGATGAAGTCTAATTCATCTACAGTAAAAACAATTTGACAATTACTACACTTACACCTTATAGGAACGTAATCAATCTCTAAGACTGAACCTTCGGCTTTTGTGTTTTTGGTAATAATTTCAAAACAAAATTTAAGGGATTCTGGTTCAATTGCCGTGAGCCTTCCGATCCTAATACTTATCTTAATGACTTTGGATAAGTTATTAACCAGAAGCTCCTCATTTATTATATTCAGAATACTCTGGGCAATAGTAAGCTCATGCATAAATACAGGTGATCAAAAATGTTTATAGACCTCTTTTAAGACAGACTTAACTATCTCTGGAACCGCTTTTTTTAGTTCCGGGGAAAGGCCTGTTCCCCAACCAAGGTCCTTGGGTTGAATGCCAAAGATGACTACCTCTGGAGACACTCCAAGAAGAGAAGCTAAAAGTAAAACCTCAGGCAATCCTACTTGGTGGAGAGAAAATTTTATTTTATCAGTTGCCATCTTCACCTCTGGGAGGGTAAATCTCATCACCGCTCCTGGCTTCTTCCCCATCTCCACAGCATCAAGGAAAATCACCCTGGGAGTTTCCTTCATTAGATCGATCAGACTTAGTCCACCGGTTCCCCCGTCAAAGACTTTGGCCCCTTCAGGCAAGCTCAACTTCTCAAGTTCACGAGCTATATGAACTCCTATCCCTTCATCTTTCAATAAAATATTACCAACTCCCATTATTAAAACCTTTGGCATCATCAGAAACTTAAATGAATTCCACCTCTAAAAAATGAGTTGAACAGGAGATGCAGGGATCATAGGCCCTGACCAGCATCTCCAGAGCAAGCCTGATCTCTTCTTGAGGCTTATCTATGATAGTAGGCAATAAGGCCTCCATATCTTTCTGGATGTTGCCATGGTTCTGGTTGGTAGGAATAACACAGTTAGCCTCTACACAGACCCCATCCTTGTTAAAAGTATAGTCATGAATAAGCATACCCCTTGGCACATCTACCGCTCCTATTCCTCTGCCAGCTTTAACCGATATTCGTCTGTCTTCCTCCCTAAGCCCTTCGGTTAAAATCTCGTCTATCAACCGAATGCACTCCTCCACCGAATACACACACTCAACCAGCTGGGCAACTGAGTTCATATAGCTATTATAACATATCGCCTTAAGCCCCAAATCTTCAGCAACCTTTTTGGCCAGAGGAGTAAGTTTTTCATGATTCAGATTGAATCTCGCCAATGCCCCTACCATATAGGAATCCCGATTGTGCCGGGTATACTTTGCGGTTGACTGAGGCACAACATATTCATTGACAATCTCCCGGTATCTTTCCACCGGGCAGGTGCCGGTATCAGTAGATGCGATTACTCCATCATAAATCGCATACTCTTCTTCTGATTTAAGTGCAATATATTCAGTTTCCCGCTCAAAAGCAGGGATTTTTTCGGACAGGGATTTGACTAGACTGGCCACTACCTGTAAATCATCAAGAGCACTTTTACACCTTTCCTTTATCTCAAGCAGCGCTTTTGGATCTGGCAATTTAGTAAATCCATTCACCACAGCAGATATCGGGTGGGTGGTTCTTCCGCCTACAATGTCACAGATATCGTTGCTAAGTCTGTGCAGCCTGATAACAGTCAAAAGCTCTTCTTTATGGGTCTCAGCTAGGGGAAAGACACTTCCCACCCCGGCTAAATCCGGCAAAACCAGATAACCAACATGTAAGATGTGGCTCTGGAAGTTTTCCCCGTGCTTTAAAATCTTTCTGAGTCTTACGGTCTGCTCTGATGGGGTAATTCCAAAAGCAGCCTCGGTTGCTTTGAGAGAGGCCATTGTATGTCCTACAGAACAGATTCCACAGATCCGGGAGGTAATATGGGCAAGCTCATCCCAGTTCCTCCCTCGAACCATGGCTTCAAAGAAGCGGGGAGCTTCAACAACCTGCCACTGACATTCTTTGATTTTTCCATTCTTCACATCAACCACAATGTTGCCATGCCCTTCAACCCGGGTCACATGCTCAATATTTATGTCTACATTATGCATTTAGCACCTCCTGATAACCATCAAAAATTCTAAATTTGCCTATCGCCTCTTCAATGGTTAAACCATATTTGTTCAAAATATCCTTCTGGGCATTGATATTTGGATCATCTACAAGTCCACGACAACCTACACAACCATTACCGCAAGAAGGACACATTGCTTCACACCCAGCTCGGGTTACTGGTCCAAGACAGGTCATCCCTTTCTCGAAAACACAGACATTTTCCTTCATCTTACACTCCACACAGACTGGATAATTGGGTATCTCCGGTCTTTTGCCCAAAAGGAGAGCTTTAAAAACTTTAAGAAACTCACTCTTACTTATGGGACACCCTCTTACATAGTAATCCACCGGAACTACTGCATCAATTGGCCGAGTCGGGTAGGTATCGAAATAATGAGCTTTATCACCATAGACGATCCTCTTTACATCTTCTGTGTCCTGAAAATTCTTCAGTGCATTTATTCCTCCATTGCAGGCACAGGCACCCAAGGCCACCAAGATTGCTGCCTGTTCTCTAATCTTTCTGAGCCTTCCCTCATCTGACTTTCGGGTAATGCTACCCTCCACAAAGGCTATGTCATAATCCTCTCCTCTCTCGCTGATAGCCTCCCTGAAATTGACAATCTCAACCTTTGAGGCAAGCTCTATTATTTCCTCTTCTAAATTAATTATCTGTAATTGACACCCTTCACAGCCGGCAAAATCGAAAAAACCTACCTTTGGTTTCATTTTTATAACGCCTCCTTTAATTCTTTTATTTCTGAGTATCTAAAAACTGGCCCATCCTGACAGACATAGAGGTTTTGTATCTGGCAATGCCCACACTTGCCTACCCCACACTTCATCCTCCTCTCCAGGGAAACAATAATTTGATCATCAGGAATCCTCTTTGCCTTGGCCTCCAGAATGGCAAAACGATACATGACTGGTGGTCCCACAATAATGGCGACTGTCCTTCGGGGATCTATATCTATCTTGGGAAAAAGGGTAGTAATAACCCCTACATTCCCTTTCCATTCTTCATCACCTCGGTCCACGGTTTCCAGGTATTCTACATCCTTTCTTTTCTTCCACAAAGCAAGTTCATTCAAAAATAGCTGTTCTTTTGGGGTTCTGGCACCAAAGAGGATGATCACCCTGCCATAGGAATCTCTCTTATCGAGCACATAATTTATCAGGGACCTCAGAGGGACAAGGCCAATTCCCCCCGCAACAAAGAGGATATCCTTACCCTTAAGCTCTTCAGTGGGGAATCCATTGCCAAACGGGCCCCGTATTCCTATGATTGAGCCCTCATTAAGTTTATGGAGGGCTCCGGTCACATTTCCCACTCTTCTTACCACCAGTTCAAAAGAACCCTTTCTGGTGGGAGAAGAAGATACAGAAATAGGAGCCTCCCCAATTCCAAACACGGACACTTCCACAAATTGTCCAGGAAAATGACCCAGCTCTCTCCCATTTTTAAACCTTATCTCAAATAGCTTCTCTGTTGCGGTGAGTTCCTCTATCCTTACGATTTCAGCCAGACTGGGCATAAAAAGGGGATCAATGTTGGCTTGCTCGCACATATCTATCACCTCCTATTGAAAAAGCTTGTTATATACCTCAACCGGATTGGCAATGTCGGCCAAGCAGGAAGAAGCACACCTTCCACACCCCACACATCCAATCATCCCGAACCTTTCAGGAATGTATTTTCCTTTTCGGAAGAATCGGTGCTTATACCTTAAGGTCACGTCTTCCCGGAAATTTTCTCCGGTTGCTACCCGGGCAAAATCGGTTAACAGACAGCCATCCCATTGCCTGAGCCTCTCTCCGGAAGTAAGGCTTAAATCTACCTCATCCTGAACATCAAAGCAGTAACAGGTGGGGCAGACTAAGTTGCAGGAGCCACAGGAAAGGCACTTTTGGGCATTTTCCTTCCAGAGAGGGTGATCGACGCTTTTCCCAAGAAGCTGGGGCAGATCCTCCACCGGCACCTTTAATACTCTCTGGCCATTCAGCTTCTTTGCCTTTTCCTTCATATCTTTTAGCTGGGTCACTTCATCTTCTTTTGCTTCCCTGAAATCACCATACCTTAAGATATCTTCTCCCTTTTTTGATCCTATTTCGACCCCATAATTTTCTCCCAGATCGGTAAAAAACAGGTCAAAACCACTCTCAACCACGGCCGCTCCCATACTCTGGTAAAAGGCATGGGGGGAAGGTTTTTTAACATTTATGCCGATGATTAGAGTATCCTCCCTCTTTTTAAGATAATTGGGGTCAGGCTTTTCCTGGGAGAATACCTTATCTAAAAGATTTATTGCCGCTATGTCATAGGGATGAACTCCAAAGATCACCCGGGGCGAGGATTCAACTACTGGTTCTACAGATGGCTCTCTATCCATCTTGAACCTTATCAAAGTCTCCCTTTGGGGAAGAAAATATTTTTTTGGGGGTAAGATGGTGACATCGTAATCTAAGCAAATCTCCGAAGGACTCTCCAATCGATCAAAGACATATTTACCTTCTCCCTTTTTCTTTACTCCCACTACCTCCAAATGCTTCATGATTTGGTTCACAAATGGTAAGAGCTTGTCTTTATTTATAACCTTTAATTTCATGTTGCCCTCCTTCATAGTTTATTCTATTTCCATAGTGCTAATGCCCACCTCAAAGGCGGGTCAGGAACGGCATTATGACAGGAACAAGACGATGGCGCATAATGCCAGGGAAATCATCCATAGGCAATGACTGACGCTACCCTTTTTTACGGGATGAAAATGGGCCTCGGAGCGCCTGTGACCCCTCTCGCAGACGTATTCCGTGACGGGCAGCCCGGTTCTCTTGCTCATGAATCTCTTTCGCGTGACCGGGGCGCCGCAGGGTTCGCCTGTCTTGTCCATCTTTTTTGCACAGGTAAAGCGTGCTCCCATGACCAGGCTCACCAGGTTGTAGACCCAGTTCCATGCGGTAGCGAAAACCATGAGGGAGATAAAGAATACCAGCATGTGGACCTTGGAAAGGCCCATGTTGGCGAGACTTGTCCCCAATTGATCGGGGTTGAGCGGTCCTTTGACGCCACCGAAAAGCCCCAGATAATAGAGGGGAAAACAGATGCCCATGGCTATCATGGAGTAACCAAGACTCCTTAATCGCTTCCGAAAGTAGGATTGGGGGGTATGCCCCGGCATTGAGGAGACCTTATGCTCAAGCTTGTGGCCTCTTTGTATATGGTGATTCATGTCAAGACCTCTTGCCTTTGTGGTACGGGGAGGAGGGATCCCATCCACTCAGGGACAGGTAATCCTGCCATCCCCGGTGGCCGGGCAAAGGGAGCCGCCGCCTAACCGCTAAGCTTTGCCATGACCCCTGGGATAATCTTGCAGAAGCATATGATCGCCACAATAACGCAGTAGGCCGGGACCACTACCCTCCACATCTTCTCGGGAAAGACACGTGTCGTATAAGGTGCTGCCACTGCCGTAAACATCGTGGCAAGCATCATGGAGGGCAACAGGAGATAATCAATGGTTACGCCGCCTGCAAGCAGCGAGAGCCAGACGATGATGGAGAAGACACAGACAGTGCCTTCTGATATGGCCGTCACGGCAAGCATGCTCTTGACCGGCACCCCGGACAAAATCCCGCCCACGGTGACAACAGGGCCATATCCCCCGCCGCCGACACCCTTGTTAAACCCTGCAAGGGCACCCCAGAAGAGCATTCGTTTGGGGTGGTAGGGCCGTTCCCTCCTGCCCTGCCAGAGTGAAACCGCCCCCATAACAAGGAGCAGGATAGCCACATATAGCTTGATCCATACCTTGGCCACCTTGAAATAGGCGTAGATCGCAGTGATGGAAAAGGCTACGGCGGCACATCCTATCACGGCTATAAGGAGCCACAGCTTTATGGTCTCCGACATTGGTTTGAACTTCCATTCCACGTTTTCGAACTCCCTGTGCAGGAAGGCCCCTACCAGGCCGGCGGAGGCCTGCTGGATCATAACCGCGGGCACGATCTGTTTGGGGTCAAAGCCAATGACCAGCAGGAGCGGGGTTAGAGCGGTGCCATACCCCATACCCGCAGAAGAGTCCATGAACTCGAAAAACAAGGCCAGGCCCACCACATGCCAGATGATGCCCCACTGGTTCGTGCCTACCCATCCCTTTGCCTTGACATAGGCCGATGGGATCCTCTGGGTCGCATCAAACGGGTTGCCGGCCAGCCAGCACCCAATAAGAAAGACGATGCCAAATGCAACAAGCCCCCATAACATAGCGACTATTTGCCTCCTTCCGGGCTTGAGGCGTTCGCCAATGGTAGCCTTTTCCTTTTCCAGTTCCCTGGCTACCTCCCATCCATGAATTTTCTCCTGTTTTTGCATAACAACCACCTCCTTGAAGTGAAGCTAAAATGCTTTACTAAGAGCCAAAACCCGACTTTTGATCTTGCTGCCTCAATGGAAGGTCAAGAAGCGTGCCAACACGCTATGAAAATTTTTCCCATTTTTTAATTTCGTAACAAATTGCTATCATTAGTTAATTCGTACTGCCAGACATCCTGTCATCGCGCTCACTTCCGGAGGAATCACAATATCTGGACTCCACTGTAAACGGGGAAGTGACAGATATCCTTTCTATTGATCCGGATTCTTTACACTCATTTCACCGTGCCCACGTTCATGGCATATTGGAGGATCACATAGATCATGTAGAGCCCCAGGAGCCAGGCGCCCTGAAATTTTTTGAAACGGCCATCCCTATTCCTATAGATGAAAAACCTGAACGAGTAGAGGATAGCGAGCATTGTTGGAAAATGGAAAAGGAAGAAATTCTCCGGGATGGCCAGGGGCCTTGCGGCCGAAGCGGCGCCGATGACAAACAGGCAGTTCAAGACATCCGCCCCCACGACATTCCCCACCGTGATTTCAGGATGTCCCTTTCTGACCGACGCAATAGCGGTCATCAATTCCGGAACAGACGTTCCAAAGGCCACCATGGTGGCGGCGATGACATCGTCGGGCACCCCCAGCCTGAGCGCTATCTCCGATGCACTGGGCACCAGGACCCTGGCGCCCAGCACCACCATGAAAAGCCCACCCAAGAGCATGAGCCAGCATTTGGCGAGCCCCACCAGTTCGGAATCATCGGATTCCTCCCCTTCCAGGGCCATGTCTCCCCCCTTTTTGGCCCAGAGGTAGGTCATGTACATGTAAATTCCCAGCAGGACCAGAAAAAAGAAGCCGACTCCTCGATTGAGTGTGGGGCTTCCTTTTGTTGTCGCCAGTATGATGACGGACACGACCACCAGGAGCGTTGCGGCGCCTACCTGCACCCAACCGGTGCGGTTGAGGATATATCGGTTGACGGGCACCGTGGCGAAAAGACATGTCAATCCAAAAATAAGGCCGGTGTCGGCAATAATGGAACCCACGCCGTTTCCCAGTGCAAGGCCGGGGTCTCCCATCCATGCTGCCATGACGGAGACAACCGCCTCCGGGGTTGTGGTGCCGAGGGAAACAATCGTGGCCCCAATGACGATCCTCGGCATGCCGGTCCTGCGGGAAAGCTGGACGACCCCGTCAATCATCCAGTCCGCACCCTTTGAGAGGACCAGAATACATACCACGATGACCGCGAGTAAAACCAGTAAAGGCAGGCTGGCCACGAGGTTTCGCAATACGGTTTCATCCCCTATGAATCGAAAAACAGCGTGTACCATCGTTTCTCCTCCTCCAGTTCAACATGTTCAAAGGCATTTGCGCTTTGATCGCACTCTTCAATTCCTACAAACGACTATTCAAGAGATATGCCATCGACATTAAGGGCAGGAACCAACAAAAACGGTCATAACTTGCTGATAAAATATGAATTATGGAGCGCATGAAAAATCGTGACACCGTGCCTGTGCAAAAGATAATCCCAAATGGTGACAACCTGAAGGAAAACTGTCCTTTAGGAATTTACAGCCCTATAGGAATGAGCCCACCGAATCAACTGGAGTATAAGGTGTTTTTTTGGCATCTGTCTTGCATTGAGTTTTTCATAAGAACCCATTAGAAGCAGCATAGGTCTCCAATACCGCCCGGATTCAGCAGTCTGAGGGGATTTTTTCGTTCAATGGAAGGGAAATAATGGTGGAAAACATTGGGAGAGGGCAAAATGAAGGAGAAAAAGGTTCAAGACATTTTGGCGCCCTTCCTGGAAGGCACACCGCTCAAACCCTCAGTAACCCTGGCTGACAGGCTCGTCTATGCGGTTGAGTTGATGGTGAATCACAACCGAAAGTATATCGCTGTTGTCAGGAGAGGAAGGCCGATCGGTGTTGTATACCTTAAAGACGCCTTTCAAGAGCTTGGGATCAAAGGCCTGACTAAAGGATAGGTTGTTTGGACCTGAACTCATCATTGTCAATACCTGACTGTTTCATCAAGCGGTAAAGATATTGTCTTTTAATTCCGGCAACCTCTGCCGCCTTGGTCACATTCCCGCCGGCTTCTTGAAGGAGGATATGAT
>Ga0190359_1000937_pt1 | contig 19042 bp, 21 predicted proteins | sample 48721823_MG_FD_161269 | JGI IMG/M metagenome (GOLD analysis project Ga0190359, IMG submission 161269) | Hydrothermal vent microbial mat bacterial communities from Southern Trench, Guaymas Basin, Mexico - 4872-18-2-3_MG | ecosystem: Environmental > Aquatic > Marine > Hydrothermal vents >... | reverse complement strand
CCCGAATAAATCTAGGTAGATTGATGCTCGGTTTTCACGATAGCGGTCACTGTCAGATAACATGGCTGCGTTTCCTCAGGGTAAACCAGCAAGCAAAGTATATATAACTTTACCCTGACTGGTTTAGTAAGTGAACCAGTTGCCCTTGGTGGAGATGAAAAACGAGGAAATAATGGCAGACATACTAAACAGACTCGTTACATCAGGATGCTGGGGCAAAGGACACCAAGATGTAGACCAAATAGTAAACTGGATGAAGAGCTACGTGAAACAAGATGGGTCTCGGGTAAAAAAAGCGATAAGACAACTCAGCCAAGAACGCTTCATTGGGTACAAGAATAACAAACGATCAATCTACCTAAACAAAAACTATAGAACAGAAATCTATGCCTTTATAGATACACATCTTCTAAAATAATTAGTATACCCACACAGCGAACATTTTACTTCAGATATTTTTCTAATATTTCTCGTTCCTCGGGTACATCTATTAGTCCAAGTTCATCGAACCCTACCCATAACACCTCATCGGCTTCATTACACGATAATGCCCCCAGCCCAGTCTTTACAGTGATAGAAATGCACGTTCTGTATCTCTAACGGTGTTTCCCAAATTAATGTATCAACAAAGGTGAATTTTGAACACTTCAATCCAAGTTCTTCAAATAACTCCCTTTGACATGCTTCTTCAAGTGTTTCTCCGGGTTCACGGTGACCACCGGGGATTACAGTTATTCCTGGATCAGTTCGTTTATTCTTGCCTCTTCTTTCAACGAGAATCTTGTTATCCTCTAATACGATTAACGCTACAGTATCAACGAAAGGTATATTATGGATAATTCGACAAGCCATTGAAAAGTATCATGCTTTTTGAACCGTTGATCCACTAATGTGTAGAACAATAACACAAGGAAAAAGAGGATTTAGACCGGTGTTAACCAGTCTTTGTATTTGTTTACGTTTCCTGCTAGTATCTCGGCGTAGTATTCTGCTATCTCGGTGGTTATTGGTCCGGGGTATTCTGTGCCTAGCTTGATGTCGTCTATGCTGGTTATAGGCGTACATTCTCCGCCTGTTCCACAGAGGAAAGCCTCATCACTGGCATAAAGCTCCACACGAGTAACATCTCGTACCTCAACAGGGTAACCAAGATCAGGAATGAACTTGATGAAAGCCCCACGAGTCACAGACTCCAGTATGCTCGCCGTAACAGGTGGAGTGATGACTTTACCATCCCGTACCATCATTAGACACGCCAATGTACCCTCAGATACAAAGCCACGATTATCAAGGAAAACCGCGTTATCATAGCCACAGCGCCTAGCCTCACGGATCGCATGCATGCTATTCAGATAATTTGCCCAGCTCTTCGCCTGCGGAGGAAGCGCATCACTACTGATACGTCTCCAGCTACTCACCATGAATCTGCGTTTCTCACCGAACTTCTTGTTACCCTTACCCAGCAATGTATCAAAGGGCCAGACAGGAACTACTACGTTGCTGTCGTCTGCGCCCCATGACTTTTTTGGCCATATTCTGGGTTGTGTGTATGTGTTTTTATTGTAATCGTTTCTGATGATACATGCTCTTACCGCCTCAAGAAGCTCGTCCCGGGTGTAGGGCATGGCTAACCCGTTTACCTCGGCGCTTCTCCAGAGCCTATCAATATGCTCTTTCCACCCAAAGATGTTGAGGTCTCCACTACCTAATACGTCACCCTCGACGTATGCCTTGATACCCTCAAAGATGCCGAGATGTATCGCCTCCATGGGGGACACCAATGCCTCAGTTGTTGGCATTACCTTGCCATTCATCCAACAATATTTTGAACCATTAAAACCAGCTGCACTCATAAATGAAAAATGGGTGAGTAGGGTTATAGCAGTTTCTAGACTAACCAATAACCTGTTTGAAGACCCGCATGTGGTTACCGCCGAGAATCTTCAATATATCCTCGTCACTGTAGCCACGTTTGACAAGCTCCCTTGTAACATTTGGAGTCTGGTCAACGGTCTCGATGCCTTTTGGCGGTGGTCCAATACCATCGAAATCGGAGCCTAAACCTACGTGGTCTGGACCTACCAGCTTCACGATGTGGTCAATATGATCCACCATGTCCATGACTGTCACGTTCTCGCCGCCATCCACGATAAACTGAGGAGCATAATTCATACCCAATACGCCGCCATGATCAGCGATAGCCTTGATCATGTCATCAGTACAGTTTCTTGCATGGCTACAAAGAGCCCTAGCGTTACTATGACTAGCGATAAACGGACCCTTCATCACGTCAGCTACATCCCAGAAGACGCTGTCACAAAGGTGGCTGACATCAAACACGATGCCTAGGCGGCCCATCTCTTCAAGTGCTTGAACACCCAGTTCAGGTAGCTTACTTTCACTACGTTTTGCGCCTAATCCATCTGCGAATGGTGTGCGGTAGTTCCACGCAAAGCTCAGCATGCGCATACCGAGCCTGTAATAGACCCTGAGTAACGCTATATCTCCCATCAAAGGCTCTGCGCCTTCAAGACTCAGTAATCCACAGACCTTACCTGCTTTCTTAGCCGCCACTATCTCATCATGTGTGGTTACGGCTACGATCTCCGGGTTTGCCTCGATCTCTGTATAGAACTTATCAACCATCTTCATCGCCATCAACGGAGCCTCAGGAACGATAGCCCTTCTCCCAGTATAAACGGCAAAAGTCTGACAAGTTACACCACCCTCGATCATACGAGGCAGATCAATGTGTCCTCTATCGCTTCTCTCACCAAGCTTCCTAGCCGGTGGGCTCCCCCATGGCTGGGGTAGAAACTGCATCAATGTATCGCAGTGGGTATCAACGACAATAGCCTCCTTATGGAGCCTCATCGCCCTTTCTTCTTGGGCGTCACTTAACTCAACCTTCATGAGGAAAGTATGGACGGACTATGGCTATAGCTGTTTCCCGTTACTTCAAGTCGGTGCTTCGCCCATAATCCGCGTGTCGTAGCTCTCGACCTATGGGACAGGCTTGCTGACAGGTATTGCACATCTTCCATGTGTTCTCCGTCAGCGATGGACTGTGTTCAAGATACACATCCTTGTATTTTGGAGATAACCGGTCTTCCCACTTCAATCCCAGAAGACACTTATCAGGATCAACCTCGTAAGGAGACAAAGCCCCCACAGGACACGCCTTAACACACTCATCACAATCACCACAAAGGTCCTCCGTAAATGGCTCTGTGGGCACAAGCTCGGCATCAGTCAAAATACTTCTGAGACGTATCCATGGACCATACTCGGGGTGAATAATGAGACTCTGCTTTCCAAACTGTCCTATTCCCCCCATCTGTGCCATCCGTTTCTTACTCAAAAGATCAGGCTCTAACACGGTCTCGTATCCTAGCTTATTCAAGTGCCTCATCATCCTGCGAGCATAGTATCTACCTCTCCACTCATCAGGGTACTCCATGTGATCATCGACACGAACCACCATATCGAAGAGATCATCCCAGACCCTGATACCCAAGATGATCAAGGACTTGGCGCCCTCAAGATAATCGCTTGTCTTTCCAGTGTCACAGAGATAATCCCTATGACCAATATAGTGTCCCGGGTACTCATCATAGGTATCGGCTGAGACGATACCCACCATGTTGAACCCGTATCTGATGGCTCTTTGTTTGATGTCCTCAGTGAAGTCAATGGTCTTTTGGGAGTATTTCATACCAATACCCGGAGCATTGAACTGGATAAGTTTATGGAACCATGCATGTTAACAGGTTGCATTAATAGATACATAGCCCCCATTATCGTTCAATGAAACCTGTTATCTTCAGAAATATCAGAACCTATACCATGAAACAGGCTCTACTTACTCTAATCATCATTGCCAGTCTATCATTCAGCATAGTAAACGCGATGGAGATAGAACAAATAGGCGTCTACGATTTTGGGGTAGCTTATGATGTCGTTGTCCAAGATGATGTAGCGTATCTATCTGGAAACAATGGAGTCGATGTATTTGATATAACAGACAAAACAAATCCAATCAAGCTCACAAGAATTACTACACCAGACGGCGCCTTGGGACTATGCGTCATTGACAATACGCTATACATCGCTGCAACATCAAACGGCTTGATGATAGTAGACATATCAGACCCAGAAAACCCTGAGACATTAAGCATTGTATCAGCAATCTTTGGCATGGATGTCTACGTGAACCAAGATTACGCCTATGTTGCGAGTAGCACATCCTTCTCAGTCATAGACGTATCTGACCCATCAAACCCCGAGAGAGTAGTAACGGTAAGTGGAAACGAGAGGGTCTACAAGATGCATGGAGTAGAAGACACACTGTATATTGGAGAGACAGATCAAGGCTTGATGGTCTATGACACAACAGACCCCACTGAGCCAACTTATATCCGTACAGTTTCAGGCACCACAGGAATATTCGACATCACATCAAACACAGACAAACTTTACCTCGGATGCCATGGAAACGGGGTAAAAATTCTAGACATAACAGACAGGCAGAACCCAGAACTCATTGGAAGCTACAATAACGGTGGGGAAGCATATGGAGTCACTGTCGTAGATGACTTCCTATTGGTGGCTGATCTACAGCAAGGAGTCGAGATACTGGACGTATCAAACCCAAGAATTCCCACACTAGCCGCTAGATGGACCACCACACACCCACACGATATAGCCGGAGACACAGAATACGTGTTTTTAGCTGATCAGGATGATGGGCTTGAGATATTCAGGTACGGAGATGATGTTGAACCCGTGGAGCAGGTCGAAGTTGAAGAAGAAGAAAACAGTATTCCCATTCAAACTTGGCATATCGTAGCTGGTTTGATGATATCCGTGGCTCTACTCAAGAAACATGCACACCAGCGGATACCCTAATCCGATAAACCCGATTTCTGGATACCGAAAACCCGATTCCTTTAGTCAAGATTTAAAAATGAGGCTCAGCTAAGTTGTCAGAGTCCGAGGAAAACCAATGCTCATCCGCGAGGTAATACTAGAGAACTTCATGTCATACGAGTACGCGCGAATACCCCTCAAAGAGGGCGTAAACGTAGTATGCGGACCCAACGGCTCAGGAAAAAGCAGCCTACTACTGGGCATATGCGTAGCCCTCGGAGACACTTATACTGAAAGATCAAAGAAGCTGAGTGACCTCATCAGATGGGGACACGATACAGCCAGGGTAACTCTCACACTAGACAATAAAATCGGTGAGAACGGTTATCGCCCCGTCCCCCAGTACAATATGGATGAGATCAGCCTCACAAGAAACCTCAGAGTAGACGGAAAATACGGGTTCAGACTAAACCAGCGAAACGTATCAAAAGCAGAAGTAGTAGAACTACTCAGAACCTACGGCTTCGACCCCAATAACATGCTCATCATCATGCATCAGGCGATGCCAAGCAGATTCGCAAACATCAACCCAAAAGAAAGACTAGAGATACTAGAGGAAGCAGTTGGATTCGAGACCTTCCGCAGGGACGTAATCGAGGCAAAAAGCAAGCTCAGCGGAGTACTCAGCGAGGAACAGAGTCTAGGAAACCTACTGAACCAGGCAAGAGAGACACTAAACTACTGGAGAGAACAAAACGAGCGTCTCCAAGAGAAGAAACAGCTCCAGACACGCCAAACATTCCTACAACAGGAGATGGCATGGAGCAGAGTAATGGCAGTAGAACGCCAAGTAAAGAAACTTCAAGAACAGCTCCAAGAAACCGAGAAAGAACTCTTCGATGCCGAGGAAGAGATGGAGCAGAACACCAAGCTCATCGTAGACAGCGAGAGCAACCTACGAAACATGCGCACTGAACGCGAGGACCTTATCGAGAAACGCATCGAACTTGAAAGACTCGTAGGTGTAAGCGAGTATAGCATCAACTCAGCCAAGGACAGGATCACACAACTAGACGAGAACATACTCAGCAGCCAGCAGCAGAAACGCCACTTCGAGACAAGCTACAAGAACCTATTAAACCAGCTTCAGATGGGTCCCCAGAAACTAGACGACTACTTCACACTATTCAACGAGATCGAGGAAACCCAAGTAGAAACCTACGAAAGCCTAAACACCCAGTTCAGTGAACAACGAACCAATATACAAACCCAGCTAGAATCATACACACGGCAATTAACAGAGGCTGAAGAAGAGGCAATCAAACTAGTTGAACAGATCGACGGTCTCAGACGAAGCATCAATCAAGCAAACGACCAATACATCGACAGCAGGATCAGACTCGCACTACTAAAAGATAGAAGACAGCGTCTAAGCCGTAGAGTACAGGCACTCCAAGGCGAGATCGATAGAGCAAACCGGGACCTAAAAGACGCTGAAGCTGAGGCACTAGTCAGGGGACAGAGGATCGATACAGGTAGAACCGGTGAAGAGATACTCAACGAGATCAGGAAGACTCAAGGTATCCTGATGGGTATGGCGAACATACCTGATGAAGCCGAGGAAATGTACGAGACCTACAATGAGACTTTCAAAGAGATACAGCAGCGCATTGAGGAAGTGCGTGAAAACCGGCGCAGGATACTCCAAGAGATAGAGGAACGGAACAAGAAATGGCGCGAAGTAACTGAGAAGCTTCTTGATGAAGTCAATGTCAGATACAAGCAGCTACTCAGAAAACTACAAGCCACAGGCGAAACCAGACTCATCAACAGTCATGACATAGAGGAAGCAGGCTTGGAAATCTACGTAGGCTTCAAGGGAGCAGCACCACAACGCCTCGACCCATATACTCACAGCGGCGGAGAACGCAGCAGCAGCGTAATGGCGTTCCTACTTGCGCTTCAACAGAACGTCATCAGCCCATTCAGGGCGGTTGACGAGTTCGACCTACACATGGACCCCCAGAACAAGGAAGCAGTAAGCGACTTTATCGTCCAGACCATGGAGGGCACCAACGACCAATACATGGCTATCACACCAAGCCAAGTCACATTCAAGGGAAAAGACGTACACATCGTAATGGTGCATAAATCTGAGACGGTCAGTGAGCCACGGATAGTGGAGGCATAAGATGAGTGAACTTGAGAGCGTCATTGGTCTATGCAGGATGGTTCAGAGTGGTAAGATAGAGCCCTTTGACATCGATTTTGATTACGTGATGAGCGTCATCCAGAAACACTATCCAGATATCAAGAACCCAAGAGACTTCTGCATGGACGCAGAGGCACTGAAAGAACTAAGTCTCGTCTTGGAGCGTCAAAACCAGTGGATCGAACACAAGTCCACCACACTCTACAAGGACCCTTTCATGCTGAGCCAGAGCCTCATGGCACTGGACATCGGAGCAATCGCTGATATATTCCTACGTTCATGGCATCCACTCGTGGAGATGGAGCAGATGAGTGCAGCCACACTAGCAGCCAGCCTCAGCTACTGGGGTGACCTAGTACCATTCGCGGAAAGATGGCAAGACTCAGAGGTAGAAGAACGAGAAACAGGTATAGCCACAAGAGACGAGGCAAGACAACTAGGATACCTGCCTGAAGAAGGATTCACAGACATCATCGAGGCTTTCTGGCGTGAACTAGGAGAACGCGTCGGACCCGGTGGAAGCATTGAGTACTGGGACTGGATAGGAGCAGACACCTATGAGCAGACCGTCTACAGGGCATATCTCACTGTGTTCATGGTGGGTTATGGCTACGCGAATGCAACATGGAACCGCATGATGGACGAGTACACCATCATTCACAAGGAAACACCCGAGCCCAACCCAGAAGAGGCGAAGATAAGCCTCTCAGTACTAGTAGATTACGAGGAGTGGAAACTATGGCGCAACGAATGAGCAAGGCACAGCAACAGTATCAGAGAAAACTCAAGGACGCAGTACACCTACTATTCTTCACACACCACAAGCTACCCGGCGTAAGAGGCTGGGAACTACGAAAAGAACTAGGATCAGACTGGCAAAACGTCTTAGAGGTACTTGATAAACAACTACAGCCACTTGACCTACAGGTAACACAGGTACTAGACGACCCAGACATCATAGACCCCACAAACGCCCAGCTACAAGACGCAAGATACTACATCACCATGCGCGGCACAGTAACCCAGAAAACAGCCAAGACCATAGGTTGGAGAATCGACGACATCGCAGGACTAGCAGTATCAGTCGCCTACATCATCTCAAAGCAAGGCAAATCACCACGACAAGACGTAGAACGAGTACTAGAAGAGAAGCTACCGGGTTGGAGAGTGAAGCTCAACATAGACCGTTACATCAACCAAGGCTATCTCGGAGAGGATGAACAAGGAATATTGTTCCTTGATTGGCGTAGCAGGGCTGAGATTAACTCTAAGAAGCTTGTTGATCTCGTTGTTAGTTATGGTAAACGTGAGCAGGAATCAGCTTAGAGGCTGAACAATATACCTACACATTAATGGTTCCTCGCTTATTATCTCCATCTCACATGTGTGTTCTTTTCTACGTAGTGTATCGAATATGCTTGTTAGCACCCCTTTAACGAAGGGCTTGAGATGCTCTGCTCCGTCACTTTGACTCAGAAAACTGTAGAACCCATTTGACTCAAGAATAGTGACCGGTTCATTAGAAAGCAATAGGCTAAGGTCCTCGTTTTCAAGCCTCATCGCACCCCAACCAGCAATGAAAATGTTCTTGAAAAGCGTCTTTATTCCCATCAAGGCATCAGGCGCATTTAGGACTAGGTTTCCCATCTCCTGACCCACCCCGAGACCACTCTGGTATACGAATACACCTGCGGCGCTACCGAACTGTTTTGTGAGGTTGATGATCATGTTGATGTAGAATGGTTCACCAAGCATCACGAATCTATATCCTGTTGCCTTGTTTCGCCATTCACCTTTTTCTGGGTCAAAGCTGAAGAAATCCTCTGGGTTCATGAATATTGTTGAGGAATGATGCTCTATAAACTCTCGTGTAATAATAAAACAAGGATTTAGCAAAAAACTTCGTTTATTATTCAGGTAAAATGCGGTTTTTTCGGGAGGTATCGTTTGTCGAATTGTCCCATTAAAATGGATTGTCCTATTTTTATGGATATGATTTTATAACATACAGACACCTATCATGTATACGCCCTATTGGTGAAATAATGGCAACCGAGGACAAGATTCTAGGCGTAGTAAACGCTGTCGGCTTGGAGCGAGATGACCAAGAGTTCAGAAACTTCAACCTAACTGTGGGAATAAAGATCAAGACAGACAAAAAAATATCCTATACTGAGGGCGAGAAGCTCATTAAACAGCTTCAGAAAAACCTCATGGGCAAGAACATTGAACTGGAACCGGTAGCTGTCCCCTGTCCAATATGTGGTAAGACATTCAACAGCGAGCAAGGCATGAAACAGCATCAACGTCTTCAGCATAAGGAAGACGAGAAACCCAAGAAGAAGCGCACCAGAAAGAAGAAAACAGCGACGAATAAAAAAAGCGCTTCAAAATCAAAGTCAAAGAAGAAATAGCTTATTTTTTTAATTCTCTAGGTTTACGATTTAGGTGGTAAATTTTTAAGGTTCATCCATTGGTGCGATTACAAAATTTGTTATTAGAAGTGGAGCCTCGGGCGGGATTTGAACCCGCGGCCAACAGCTTACAAGGCTGCCGCTCTACCCCTGAGCTACCAAGGCGATTCGCACAGAGTATGTCAAGGGCGATCAAATAAAGATTATCGTCTGAAAGAGGGAGACAGCTTTAAACGGGAGCTGGTTTCAGGTATCTCGTTGAAATTAAAAGCCGTCCTCTATAGCTTACTGGCTATTTCATTGGTTTCTTGCATCGTTTTAGTGGCTGCTGATACTGTTTTACCAATAATTCTAGATAAGGAGGATACTTTGAGTGGGCTGGAGCTGGTAGCACAGGAGGGTTGGCTTCAGGAAAACGAGCCAATACATCATCAACTACTTGTCTATGATTATAGCCTGACCGAGCAAGCCAATGCCTCGGTAAAGAAGTGGCAAGACGAGCTTACCGCCTTAACTAGCCCTGATGGATATACAATCATGGGGATCGTCACTGAGGTTGATCACCATGACCCCTATGGGGTTTTAGAGACCAGAATCGAGGTGTTGAAGATGAATGAGAATAACACCGAGTTTGACTGGTATGATGTCACTGTATCCCAGACCTTGACGCCCGGTGCTAACTATACATCGGATTGGGAATGGAACTGGCTCACCTACACCATGAATGGCACGTATGGCAGAGGAAATATCATGCTATCCGACTATGATCCGCCGCCAAGCCACGAGACACCGACAGGGATATTTACGTTCCTCTGGAGACTCTTGGGGTTTGATCTGAGAAATTATTTGCCTTGGATAGGTGTCTCTGAGCTGGTCTTGGAAAGCAGTGATTTGAGTGATTTCAGCTTGGAGGTTTATCGTGTCCGGTACTCTGCAGATCGAGAGTATGCTCACAGGGATGAGCCATTGGAGATTAGGCATCACTATGTGGCGCGTGTAGCTGATGGTGTGGCACCTGTTTTCTGGCATCAGACACAAGTCCAGTATACTCAGGCGGAGGATTTTGCACAGGTTCCGGTTATTTCGCCGCCCTTAGCCACAGGATACGTAACCATAAGATAGACGGGGTTTTGAGTCAAAGCTAATAATCCGCTGGGGTATTATTAGTTAGATTTATTTTGTCGATCATTGAGCCCGAGGGAAAAACTGTTACTCGTTCATTCAGACTGGACAAGGCTTGGCATGATTCCTTAGCCAAGATAGCTGAAGAACGTGGGGTATCATTGAGTTCATTGCTGGAGAAGGTCTGCCGAGACTATGTCTTATTCTATCAATGGGTTGAGAACCTAGGTAGCATTGTTTTCTCACCAAACACAGTGTTAGAGATTGTGAACGCTCTTGATGAAAAACAGCTCAGAGAAATCGCTGAAAAGGTAGCCAAATCCACATTCAAGGAATCATATATGGTGCGTGGAGATAGCCTTGATTTTGAGACCGTAAGGTTTCAGATAAAGGATCAGATGGGTAGATATGCTAACTGGTTCAGTGTGATTGAGCATGAAACTGATGATCACTACTTCTATATCCAGCATAATTATGGTGAGAAGTGGAGTTGTTTTGTTGAAACCTATCTTAGCAGTCTATTCAGAAGTATAGCTGAGGTTGATGTCGATACAGAGCGGGTAGATCATAATATACTTGTGAAAATCAGAACAGGAAAAAATAACTAAGATCTATCCAGAAATATGCATATTACATGAAAGTGTACACCACTGGGTAATCCGATATTAATCATCTCTCAAGCAGACCTCTCATTTGACGAAAAAACCTATTAATGCAAATTAAAACAAAACCATGATGATCTTTCTATGCTGGTCGGAGTCTGTATGGAGTTTTACTCCAAAACATCCATGGATAGCTAACATTATTGGGATCATGGCTTTACTCGGGTTGATTTATGCCTCTTGTCGATTAATTCAAACACTTATCTACGGTGAGTCGCCTTGAGTATTGATTCCTTGCTTCTTTTCTTTGTCTTGATTTTGTTTGATTTTTGATTCTATGTAGTGAAGGGATAGCTTTTTTGGGCTAAATCCTTTCAGCGAGTTGTAGGCGAGGTATCTTGCCTGTGCCTTCTCAAGTATCTTGTATGATTCTCGGTTGACATCAATATCCCCATACAGGTCATGGAGATCAGTGTGAATGTGAAACATCAATAGGTTATACTTGGAGTGAATCGTCTTCCAGATAATGGGAATGTTCTCGTTAATCAACAACGAGTTAAGACCCGAATTCATAGGATACTCCAAATGCACCAGCATGTAAGATAACAAGTAACCCGGAGGCATGAAAAGCTCAGGGAATCTACAAACAGGTTCTAAGAGAATCTTCTCCTTAAGCATCTGATTAACTCGTTTCTCTACTGTCCTGTTGTGTAGACCCGTAGTCTGTGTAACACGATTTCGGTTATACTTGATGCCCTTTCCGGTCAAGAGGTATCTGAGAATCGATACATCAAGCTGGTCTATGCAGTGCCCTTTAAGACATAAATCGCCTTTCCTGATGTCACGCTCAAGAATATTGATGCCTGTACTTGGATCATATTTCAGAAGAAGCTCGTTGCTAATGTATATCGTGTTGCTATTGAAAGTGGCGTGCTCCTTCTCAACGCCATAATCGTTTTCCAGTATATGAGGCAATACGGACAACCATTCATGGGCTTCCTTCAGGTTCCTATGAAGGGTGAAAATCAGTGTCCCATATTCTCCCTGCCGGAACTTGTAAGCAGCAATTATCTTTGGATCATCCATAATCCACTGCCTAATTCTCGGCTGACATTCAACACAGTCCGGTATATCCATGTTTGTAAGCAGCAACAAAGGATAGGCCGTGAAAAGATAATTGAATGGAAAACTGGGAGGCATAATGATATTATTCTCGATAAGCCGTTCCACACGTTCCTGAATAGTCCCCCTGTTTTTAGATAACCTGCGACCAAGTTCACTATAGTTTATAACAACAGACTCACCGGATACCAGAGACTCCATTATTCTCAGATTATCATTATTTTCTAGAAGCTCAGACACCATATCCCTCAGTTATTACTGTTTATAGATTCTTTAATACTATTCGAGAGAAGAAATGGATGAATCATCCTATTGATTATTCAGGATGATGTCATCGTATTCAGTCTCTACGAGATACTTATGGTACAACTCCTCCTTAGCGAAGGATACCAACATCTTACCAAGCTCGGTGCCCTTGAAGTTCTCAGCTAGCATCATGTAGAAGTCATGTGCAGTCTTCTCACGGTTAGCCGCGTAGATTAGTATTTCTTGGTAACTGGAGTCAGGTTTCAAAGGTACTTTTACCAAAGGATCAGTGATCTTGAGATCAACCACGTTCTTCTTGAGAGTGCTTGCTTTGATGTTATCTGGGTCTTCAAGCCCTTTGAGGAAGTACGCTCTGTGGCGTTTCTCGTCTTCAGCCATTTTACTGAGGAACTCTTTTGCACCGGGTCTTGTGGTTTTCTCGGCTGTCTCCTTGTAGAGGTTGTACGATTCTAACTCCATCTCGGCTCCAATCTTAAGAACTTCCTCTACGCTCATTTGCTCACCCGTTTGGGAAGATAAGAACGCGTGTATCTTCTCTGCTGCCTTTCTACCCTCACCTAGAGCTTGAATAACAGTAGCTCCTCCGCTTATGCTGTCGCCTCCAGCGAAGACCTTGGGTATACTTGTCTGCATGTCATCATTAACCTGTATACCACCCCACCGGTTTACCTCCAATCCCTCGGCTCGTGAAAGGAACAACCTGTTTGGAGAAGTTCCAATCGCCTCTATAACAGTATCAAACTCCTCGGTAAACTCGCTGTCTGGAATAGGAACCGGACGGCGTCTTCCGGATGCGTCGGGTTCTCCTAGCTCCATCCGTTGAAGGGTGATGCTCTTTACCCACCCGTCTTCTCCGTTGAGCTTTGTGGGGTTTTCTAGCTCGTGGAAATGTATTCCTTCCTCTAGTGCGTGGTGTAGCTCCTCTGCTCTTGCCGGTGCTTCTGCCTTGGTTCTTCTGTAGAGTATGTGAGTCTCGGCTCCGTAGCGTAGTGCGCATCTTGCTGCGTCCATGGCTACGTTTCCTGCGCCGATGACTGCTACTTTTTTGCCTACAACGATAGGGGTGTCTGATCCCTCGGGGAACAAGTATGATTTCATCAAGTTGGTTCTGATGAGGAACTCGTTAGCAGAGTAAACACCATTCAACTCTTCTCCCTTGAGGTTCATGAACCTTGGAGCGCCTGCGCCGGTCCCTACATAGATAGCGTCGTACTCAGATAGCAAATTCTCGAAGCTGATGTGCTGACCGACGATCCTGTTTAACTTGATTTCTACGCCAAGGTCTTTCAGCATATCAAGCTCAATGTTTACGATGGACTTTGGTAGCCTGAACTCGGGGATACCATACTGCAAGACTCCACCCGCCTTATGAAGAGCCTCAAAGACCACAATATCGTATCCGAGTTTCCGTAGATCAGCTGCGCAACTGATGGCTGTGGGTCCAGAGCCGATGATAGCCACCTTTCCGGTGTTATCCTTGATCTCAACTGGCTCCACTACACCGTTCTCGATAGCCCAGTCACCGATAAAGGACTCAAGTTTACCTATGTTAATCGGCTGACCTGCTTTACCCAGCACACAAGCTCCTTCACACTGGGATTCCTGTGGGCAAACCCTTCCTACGATTGATGGGATTGGGCTACTTGCCTTCAGTGTATTATAAGCTGCGTGGAAATCACCTTCAGCGATCTCCTTCACAAACTTTGTAACATCAATGTTTACAGGGCAATGAGCGGAACAAGGAGAGTGAGCACATTGGAGACAACGACCAGCTTCCTGTATTGCTTCCTCTTTTGAATAGCCTAGGGGTACTTCGTTGAAGTTTTTTACCCGTTTCTCGACTGACTGTTCTCTCATTGGTACACGTGTTGCCGGCATTACTTGTTCCTCCCTGCTAGGTAGAGGTCTTTATGTACCTTCTCGGGTGCCTTGAACATGGCAAGCCTGTTTATTACCTCCGCAAAGTTCACCTTATGAGCGTCAAATAGAGGACCATCCACGCAGGTAAGCTTCATCTGACCATCTATGAACACTCTGCATGCTCCACACATGCCTGTACCATCCACCATTATCTGTCGGAGCACAGACATTGTTGGGATATTATAGGGTCTAGTAAGATCAGCCATCTCCTTGAGTTTCCCAATGTTACCACAAGCGAGAGCAATATCTACCCTCTTTTCCTCAATGAGCTGTTTCAATATATCCAGATAGTGCCCTTTCTGACCATAGGAGCCGTCTTCAGTGGTGATATAGTACTCATCACTGACTGAGCGTAGATCTTCTTCACCATAAACATCATCCTTTGTTCCGAATGACTGTATAGAGATAACATGGTTGCCGTCAACTTGGCTGAGGGCTTTACAGTATTGATAGTTCTCTGCATGGCCACATACTAAGTCACTGCACCATACAATATTCCCGTATTTTTTTATAGGGAACTCGTTTCCCTGTGGCCCAATCACCTGATAGAGTGAGTCTCCAACTTTGTAATCGTCGAGTTCAAGACTTGTCTTACCTAGTCTTTTTATGAACATCACGATGTTGCCATTTTCCGCTGATTTGACGGACATGGGGATTCTTTCCCCATTTTCATTAGTCATAAGTAGGACAAAGTGTCCTGGTTTGATCTTCTCTGCGACATGAGGTGCCTCAACTTCAATCAAGTAGTCTGCTGAGTTCAAGTCTTCCTTTCTGACGATCTTAAAATCGGTCATTTCATTGGAGATTTCGGTGACATTGTTTAAGGATTTGCAACATAGAATGTCAACCATTTTACCTATTATGACTAGAAAATGCTATTATTTTACAAAATATTAGTCTGAAAGTATCAAATATAACACATGGTTTTTCTCCATTTTAAGCGTACCAAAAATCCAAGGTAAGCCCTTTATTTCACCGTACGGTTCGTACCCGGTATGAGCGTTAAAATAACCCAAATAGAAGGATGGAAACTAAAAGCAGAAGCAGACGGATTTACAGTAATCAGTGGAAGATCAGACCTAGAAAGCCCATCAGAGGGAATGAGCCCCGGAAAACTAATGTCAGCAAGCCTAGGACTCTGCACAGGAATGCATCTTGTCAGCTATATGCAGAAAAACAACATTGAACACGATGGATTTGAGATCACTGTAAATAACAAGAGTGCTAGAAACCCAAGCCGATGCGTTGAATATAATACGAGTATAAAGATAAACGCAAAACTTAGCCCAGAGACCATCGAGGGACTTCTTGAAGAGGCAGGGAAATGTTACGTGGGAAACACCATTAAATGTGCCCCCAGTGTAAACATCGAGCTACAATCAGACTAGACTCTCACCAAGAGCCCTAGCCTTCTTTAATAACTCCTTATTCTCCGAAGCAGGTTTTCTTCCTGTCCCATATGCCTTCAAAGAACCCACAGGCTCCATGTTCCAGTAGTGACTCATACGTTCCTCAAGCCACTCAACGACCTCACCATATACGTTGGGGTTGTCCCAGCCACAACTGAATACGCCGACAAATTTGATTCCGTCGGGTATGAGTTTCCTGTATTCAGCTCCATGGCTTGTACTATAGTAGTAGAGTCTGTCAATCAGTATCTTGGTTCGTGCACTTACATGGTCATAGTAGATTGGAGAACCGAGTACGAATACATCCATTGATTCAAGATATGGCATTAGTTCAGTGAAGTCATCATCGGGGTAAACATAGCCCGTTTCATCGGCTTCAAGGGGTTTGATATCCATTTCGCTCATATAGAAAAGATGCGTCTCGTACCCAGCGTCTTTTGCTCCAGCTAATACCTCTTCTACGAGTCGAGCCGTGTTTCCTGTTCGTCGTGGACCGGCTAATATTCCAATTACTTTCATACATTGTGAAGAGGTACTGACACTAATAAAGTAACTAAAAACATATGATATCAGTACATAGAAGCCCTTTTAGATAAGTATCATATCCTCTAGGCATTAGACAAAAACCTGTACGGTGCACTTCCATATGTCTATCGACGAAAAGAAACTAGATGAACTTGAGGCACAGGCAGCGGAGCTAAGGAATACCCGCAACGAGTTATTTAACCAGATAAAAAAGCTCAGGGAAGAAAGAGACCGCCTCAATAAGACAGCGAGAGCAGCAAGGGATCAGGCACAGAAACACCGCGATGAACGCGACAGGATCAACTTCAAGGTACAGGAGATCAAACAGAGTCTTGGACCATTATTTGATGATCTCAGCGAAAAAAATCAGACACTAGCACAGGCAAACCGTGCCATCAGAGAAGAATATAAGGGATTACCCAATAAGAAACAAGTACAAGAAGACCTGAAACGCATCGAATGGGAGGTCATGACCACACCCACAAAGGAGATGCTTGGAAGGGAAGATGAGCTTATCCAACGTGCAGCAGACCTCCGCAAGACTCTTGATGAGTTCAAGGGAATCGAGCAGAAACAGGATAAGAAACAGGATTATCTCAAAGACAGGAAGGATACCCTTGAAGAGATCAATGCTCTCCGTGAGGAGATTAATGGACTCGCAGAGAAAAGCCAAGAACATCATGAACGCATGATACTATTCTACGAACAGGCTGACAAAGACAAGAAACGTGCTGACGAGGTTCATGGCAGATATGTTGAGAAGATAAAGGAAGTCGAGAACATCAAAGGAGAACTCAACATCATAATGCCAGACATCAACGCCATGAGAGACGGACTTAAAGCATCAGACCTCAAACACGCCGAACTACGTAAGATGAATGTAAAGCAGCGAGCAGAAGCCATGAAACAAGCAGCCATCAAGAAAATGGAGAACGGCGAAAAACTCACTTTCGAGGATATGAAGCTCATCTACGGCGATGAGGACGAAGATTAGGGAAAAAATATCCAAGAAAATATTGGGGTTTTTATACCCTTAATACTGGGCAGGTCATGCAGTGGATTCCACCCATACCTTTACGCATTTCCTCTCCAGGTATCTGAACAACATCGATACCACGCTCCTTACACTCCTGCATAACCCTTGGGTTACCGGTATAATGGAATGCTAGGTCTTTGTCTACGGTGAGGAAGTTTGCCGCCATATCGAAGCACTCTTGGTCAGTAATCTCCATGATGTCCCAGTTCTCCTCCCTGAGCCACTCAGTAAAGCTTCCTTCCCATTTCTCGTTGTTTGTCCTGAAGATCGCTGGTACTTCTTCCATTACCTCAGGGTGAATTAACGCGACTTTTCCGGGAAGTTCACAGAACTCGCCGTCGATATGAACCATGCCCGGTGGCATGTTTAATTGAATATAGAGATCGGCGAGTTTGTTGTCAAGTAGATAATCGCCCATCTGTGTTAATGCTCCCTGTGTTGAACGGTCACATAGACCAGCTACAGCCGTACCGCCCTCAAGTAAGGCGAATCCTCCGCCTTCGAAGCTGTCTGGTTTCTTCATCTCTAAGGCGATGGGCACTCCGTTTGCCTCATGTGCAGCTTTGATGACTGGTGTTTCTTCTCGTCTGGTGGGTAACCCCATCCTGAAAAGCATGGCTCCATTATTTGTCATAGAACTGCTGTCCCTAACGAAAACGAGGTTTGGAGCCTTGTAGCTCTGCTCCATCATCTCCTTATTATCCGCTATAAGATCACGGACCTTTAGAACTTCTACTCCTGCCTCATCAAATGCATCAATAAGCTCCTGATGGTCGCGGATGAATCGTTTTGTATCTACGGGCATATCAAAGTGATGTGCAACTGGGTCAGCGTTCGCTAACTCCAGTTCTTTCCCGGGGTGATGAACCATAACCCGTTTCAAGGTACCTGATTCGTGGTTTATCCCATAATTTGGCATAACATACCCTAATTAGGATAGTACATAAAACATTATGCTGAGCCACTACTTTTTGGCTTTCGCAGCTTTCTTCTCGGCACGTTCCTTGCGTTTCAATGCCTTCTCTATCTCTTGCTCAGTGTTACGGTACTTACGCTGCCCATCCTCCGCCTTAAAGCTCACTACTCTGTCATTCTGGAACATGTTCTTGAGTAGACTGTAGGTTTTCTTCTCTTCAATATCCAACTCAGCGGCGATCTCCTTTAGAGACATGGGTTTGTCGAGTAGTAAAACGCCTATCTTGTTTCTTAGTGTTGATGCGGACATGATCCTCAGAACATCAATATATGGGCTTTTTATTAAAACTTGACGCGAAAAACCAGAATCCAGTATATAAACAAAGTGAAACAAGGGTCTAAATGAATTAAGGATATAAACAAGTATACAATCCGTAAAAATATAGAAATGCAGACACAAAAAATCAAGTATCTATGCGAGGAATGCTACGAGACTTGGACATCAGACACAAATGAAAAAACATGCTCATACTGCGGAAGCGACATGATCACCGCCGAGAAAAAGCGATCCTAGAAACCCCGTACCGTATTTCTATTTCTGTTTATTCACCAAGCCTAGAGGATACAGG